>Ga0184628_10001896_pt1 | contig 10164 bp, 8 predicted proteins | sample PLM4_5_b1_FD_133149 | JGI IMG/M metagenome (GOLD analysis project Ga0184628, IMG submission 133149) | Groundwater sediment microbial communities from an aquifer in East River, Colorado, USA - PLM4_5_b1 | ecosystem: Environmental > Terrestrial > Soil > Riparian zone | place: USA: East River...
GCCCCAGGTCGCTTGGACCAGGGTCCTTTGGATGAGAGCCGGCATCCATGTAAATGATACGCATCGAGTGTGGCCCGCCGATATCCACAACGTACATGCGATGAGTCTCCGGCAGGTCTACAAACTCGACGCCGTAGGGTGTCAGAAACTGACGGGGACCTCCGGAAGCTTTGCAGCGGATATGCGGCTCAAGCTGATTGTCAGCACGGAAGACGTAGAGTGCCCGGGACCACGGCTGGAAAGGAACCTGGCTCACCGAGAGCTTTCCCGGATATCCGGACGTGGCGGCGGTCACGCCGGCGGCACGCGGCGTTCGCTGCAGCGGGTTGGTATCGATGGTGAAGGGATCGCCTGCGGTAGTCATGGTGCTGTCGAGTTCCACGAGCCGTTCGTCGCCAGCATTTGGAGGCAGCCACACGCCTTTCCCTCCGTTCGCCGTACCGAGATTGATTCTTCCATTCGGAAGGCGCGGAGCCGGCGCGGGGTTCGTCTGTCCAAGGGCGAAGACGCCGAGTGCGAGAACGATCAGCAACATTCCAGGTTTGTATCTCATGGACGAATCCAATCGAGTATACCCTTATCGAAACTGTTCTATCGCCATGGACGCAATCTCTTTGCCGATACGAAGCGATGACGTGGCGGCGGGCGACGGCGCATTCAGGACATGGATCATTCTCGCGGCCCGCACGACATGAAAATCATCGAGCAGACCGCCATTGACGTCCACGGCCTGAGCGCGCACACCGGATCCGCCGGGTAGAACATCATCGAGTTTCAGTGCCGGAATCAAACGCTGAAGTGCGGTAACAAAAGCGTGCTTGTTGAAGGACCTCCAGAACTCGGCCATTCCCATTTTCCAGTGACGGCGCGACATCTTCCAAAAACCGCCATAGCCGACCAATTCCGCCATGTCCTTCACCGACACATCCGACTTCCGATACCCTTCGCGCTTGAACGCCAGCACAGCGTTGGGTCCGGCTTCCACGCCTCCGCCAATCATTCGTGTGAAGTGCACTCCGAGAAAAGGAAAACGCGGATCGGGCACAGGATAGATCAGGTTCCTCACCAAAGACTGCCGATCCGGCTTCAGTTCGTAGTATTCGCCACGAAACGGAATAATCTGCACTCCCGGGTCGAGTCCGCACAATCGTGCAACCCGGTCCGACTGCAGGCCGCCGCAATTCACCAGCGCTCTGCATCGCACATCGTCATTGACGGTCTGGATCGTCAACTCGCCTTCGTTGCGAACGCATCCGATGACGCGTGTGGCAGTTCGCAGTTCGCAACCTCGACTCCGCAGCATCTGACCATAGACACGGGCCACCGCCTTGTAATCGACGATACCGGTTTCGGGAACCCACAGACCGCGGATGCCGGCAACATTCGGTTCATGCTCGCGCATTTCTTCCGGAGTGAGCCATTTTATTCCCTGAAGTCCATTGGCCGTTCCGCGTCGATGCAGTTCCTCGAGCCGCGGAAGTTCGTCTTCGCTTGTCGCGACCACGATCTTCCCGCAGCGATCGTGCGGGATTCCGTGCTCACCGCAGAACCGGTACATGGCATCCCGTCCCTCAGAACAGAACTTCGCCTTCAGCGAACCCGGCTTGTAGTACAGGCCGGAGTGAATGACGCCGCTGTTGTGCCCCGTTTGATGGGTCGCCAACTGGGATTCCGCTTCCAGAACAATGATGCGGCTGCCTGGATTGACATCGAGCAAAGCGTTCGCGGTGGCCAGACCGACAATGCCGCCGCCGACTATCGCAATGTCAAAGGGACTAGATTTGTTGCTGGCTATCACGTTCTCTTGATTACGACAAAGCTTGCATCATCGGAGAGATCCGCGAATTCGAGGAAATGCGTCCTGATGGCTTCGAAGATCGCGCGGGCATTCAGGTGTTTGACTTCTCGAACTTTCTGCTCCAGATGTTTCGGGAAATAGGCTTCTCCGTTGCGGACATGATCGATCAATCCATCGGTATAGAGCAGAAGGATATCCCCGCCGCCCATCAATCTCCACTCGTTCAGTTCGTATTGGTCCTTGAATCCAAGAACGCTCTTGCTGCGGTTCTTGTCGATGACATTGTCCGACGGCAGCGTGCCAATTGGCGGAAAGGACGTGCAGAGGTCCTCGCTGACTTCCATGAACCGGTCATGCCGGCTCGAGAAGACAACGGGCTTTGGATGCGCCGCGGAGAGAAAGCGGAATGTGCAGTCTTCGGAAATCTCGCCGTAGATCATCGTGACAAACTTGTTCAGGCTCGATGAATTGTAAAACCTCGTATTGATATTCTCGAACAGGCGTTTCGTGATCATTCCGAACATGTCGATTTCGTAGATGGCGCCGAGAAGAAACGCCTGGTGCAACATTGCCGCCAGCAGCGTGTCGGTGGCATGATGCCCCGACACATCCAGAATGACGATCCCTGCCATTTTTCGTATCCGCTCGAGATTCGCAACGATATCCGAACGCCCCTTCTCGGTCGCATGCCGGATGCGGGCGTCAATGTCGAACCGTTTCTTGAAGTCGACGTAAATCAAATGGTCGCCGCCACAAACGCCATTGAACGGAATGACGCCCCCGTAAACTTCGATTCCAGCCACGGTGGGGATTTCACCGGGCAGGGGAAGAATGTATTTCGCAATCTCCTGAAAATTTTTCAACTCGCCTGATAGAAAGGCTAATGGGTCCGTTGGTGCTTTTGTCGCCATGATGAGATTGTACCAGTCAGAACCGGCGCCGGAAGAAAGCGATCGTGATTGCGACACTAATGACGGTGACCGCGACACGAATGTGGCGAGGATCCATTCGCCGACCGATGCGCGCTCCGGCATAGCCACCGACTACCGCTGCCGCCAGCATGATCAACGTCTGATGCCACCAGATCTTTCCAGCGATGATGAAGCACACGACGGCGGCTGCGTTCATCGCTCCTCCCAGCAGCGTCCGGTTTGGATTCATCGTCTTCATATCCGTAAGTCCCAGCAAACTCCACAACGCGAGCATGATCAATCCTATGGCTCCACCGAAATATCCGGCATAAAGTCCGATCACGAATTGCGCGGGGAGCAGCGTCGCCGGACGCATATGGAATGACCGGTACGATATCTTCTGTAACCTGGGGGCCAGCCAAGGTCCAAACGTGAATGCAAGTGTGGCCGTCAAAAGCAGCCAGGGAACGACCGCGTCAAAGGTCGTCTCCGGCGTGAAGAGAAGAAGCAGCGCACCTCCAGTTCCACCGAGAGTGCTGGCGAGGAGAACCGGTTTTAACGAAATGCCATCAAAACCCTGAAAATCGTCCCGATATCCCCAGGCGCTGGCAAGTACGCCGGGGAAAAGAGCAACGGTGCTGGATGCGTTGGCAATGATGGAGGGAACGCCGGTAAAGACGAGCGCGGGAAATGTGAAGAAAGATCCGCCACCGGCCACGGCGTTCATCAGCCCGGCGACAAGGGCAGCGGCAATCAGGAGAAGGTCCGATTTCATGGTAAGAGTGCTGCCGGATCCCCCGATTTTGGTTTGGGAATTCAGCGGCGAGGATCGACTTTGACTTCGACGCTGGCTTCTCCTCCAGTACGAGGAAGCAGCGTAATGAAAATCCGCACCGAAGCTGCGCGATCCGTTTCAATGCGCGACACTTCGGTCAACTGGTCCGGACCGATGCAAACGAGGCGCTTTGCAATCGGCTGGGGCGGATTGAGCCCGTTTCGCCAGCGGACAAACTCCAGGGGAACCAGAGGCTTGAATTCCAGAAAGATGCTTTGCGTATTCTGCCCCACATTCGCAACGTTCTCGACCACTCCGCTGCAGACAATATTGTCATCATGATCGACAAAGATCGCCGATACGCGCAGTTCAGCAGGTGTACATCCAGATCCGACGGCAGAAAACAGATTGATCTGGAATGTGCTGCCAAGACTGTAGAACTTCTGGTCGGGATTGATCCATCGCAACTCCGACAGGCATGTGAGCGCAACGTTGGGTTGCGTCGATTGAGGCGTCTGCCCACCCCGCTGGGGCAGCAAACCGAAAAGCAGCAGGAACAGCGGAGTTATCATGGTCTACAGACCCTCTAAAGCTATAAAAAGTTCGAAAATGGGGGGAGCTTTGTCTCATTCCCCGCCAGCGCCCATCGTACCTTGTCCCGATAAAACGGGCCAGAAGGAAACGGTCTGGGAGCGGGCGGAAGAAATGTTAAATGTTCAATGTTCAATTCTCAATTCTCATCCGAGTGGAGGGAATGAAGACTCCTTCCGCTCGGATGAGAATTGAGAATTGAACATTTCTTCCATTACCGATTTCGACTCTCGCAGTCGCTTACCAATTGGGGGCATACTACCGGCGTGAACCATAGATTGGAATCGCAATGGACGAAACGACGACTGGCGTTTCTTGTTGCCGGTGCAGCTGTCGTTGTGATCGGAGCGCTTCTCTATTTCTACACGCACTCCACTCATCCCGATTCCAGCCTGGCATCGGGCAGTCTACCCACCCGTCTCAGCAATTCCGAATTCTGGAACATGGTGACGGACTTTTCCGAACCTGGAGGCTACTTCCGTTCCGACAACTATCTCTCAAACGAAATCACCTTCCAGGAAATCATTCCCGATCTTCGGAAGACTGTGAAGCCCGGTGGCGTTTATCTGGGTGTTGGTCCGGAACAGAACTTTACATATATCGCCGCCTTGCGGCCCAGTATGGCTTTCATCATCGATATACGCAGGCAGAACATGATTGAGCACCTGCTCTACAAAACATTCATGGAACTCGCTTCGGACCGCGCGAGTTTTGTAAGCATGCTATTCGCCAGGCCGCGGCCGGCAGGACTCGGCAGCGAAGCGACGGCAGGCGATCTATTCCAGGCTCTTGAAAAATCCAATCCGAACAGCAATCTGTTCGAAGAGAATTTGGACACGGCCCTGGATCATCTCAAAGACCGGGGAATTGCTCTTTCGTTCGGTGACCAGGCCACCATGCGAAAGGTGTACAACGCATTCTTCGAATCCGGGCCGGACCTGAGCTACACATCTATTGGAAATGCTCAAATCCAGGGCCGGGGTATGCCCAGCTATTCCGATCTGATGACCGCCGCGGACGGAGATGGAAAGAACTGGGGTTACCTCGCAACCGAAGAACAGTTTCAAACGGTTCGGCATCTCGAATTGAGCAATCTCATTGTTCCGCTGGTTGGAAATTTCGCAGGCGATAAAGCAATACGCACAGTCGGACAATACGTGAGAAATCACCATGCCATTGTCGCCACCTTTTATTTGTCCAATGTCGAACAGTATCTTTTTCAGCAAAACGACGACTGGAGCCGCTTTTATGCCAATGTCGCAACTCTGCCGACAGATTCATCCAGCATGTTCATACGTTCCACGGCAGATCGCCGCGGAATGTTTGCGGGACGCGGCCGGCCCCGTTCGCCTTTGAGAATGCTCACTTCGTCTGTCGAGGAGCTGGTCCAGGCTTTCAATGCAGGCGAGATTCACTCGTACTACGACGTAATTGCCAGTCCCAATACAATTAATTGACAGTATGGCGATGGTATCTGTACTACTGGTGACACGCCGGATGCGGGCGGTTGTCGTCTGGAACACCCTCCAAGCGATAGTAAAAGGATGACTTATCCCGGGGAATCCGGAGTTCCAGCTCCATGCAAATGGGACCTCACAATTTTGGACATCCAGTTGCAATCATCTGCGGTGAGGTAAATGACGATGGAAGGCAGATCGCTCCCAATCCGTGAAATCGTGAACATTACCGATGAACTGGCTCGATATTGGAGGGATCATCACCTGATGGATCAGCTCACCGTAACGCGTGGATACGCCGAACTGGTTCAGCTGGACCCGTCCAATCCTTCATACTACGCAAAACTTCAGATCGCGCTGCAAGGGCTTTCCGAAATGGCAGCGCACCGAGGCCTTCGATCGGTCACGGAGCGAATCCATGAGATGGGTATCGCTACCGTACCGCTAGCGGAAGTTTCGCAAGTGACGTCCAGCCCTGCGTAGCAAAATTCCAGACTTCCCCATCGTCGAAGTATGGTAAGTATTCCAGCGTGCAACGAGAGGGTCTCTTCCGCACGCTCTTCGAGAGTTCGCCAGATGCGATCCTGATCGAAGACGAAAATGGAAATATTCTGGACTGCAATCCGGCGGCAGCCGCTCTACATCGAATTCCCCGCGAGCTGCTGATCGGCAAACTCGGATCCGACCTGCTCCCTCCGGAAAGCCGTACTCTCATCGGCGGCGAAATTACGGAACGCATCCAGCAATACGAAGGGCTCAGTCTTGCCACCAATGGCGAAAGCGTTCACGTTTCTGTCCGCACCAGCCGCATCGATTACGAAGGAAAGCCGGCGATGCTGCTCCATGTCCGCGACATCACCGATCGCAAGCGATTTGAACAAAACCTGCAGGCTTCTCACGATGAACTGGAACGGCGCGTCGAAAGCCGTACCGCCGCATTGGCTCTCGCGAACGAAGTCCTGCGGTCTGAAATTGTCGAACGGAATCGCGCAGAAGGACGCCGCGAACGTCTCGAAGAGGAAATTCGCGGAGCCCAGCGAATGGAGGCGGTTGGAAGACTTGCCGGAGGCGTCGCGCATGACTTCAACAACCTGCTGACGGTTGTGATTGGCCGGTGTGAAATCATCCTCGACCGACTCGACAACGATTCTCCAATGTTGCCCGAGATCCGATTGATCCATGACGCCGCGAGCAAAGCGGCTTCGGTCACGCGTCAGCTTCTGGCCTTCGGCCGCAAGCAGGTGCTGCAACCGCGAATCATCGATCTGAATGTCGTCATCTCCAACATGAAGGCCATTCTGCTTTCATTGATCAGCGAAAATATCCAGCTGGGGATGCGGCACCAGAGCGAACTGTGGAGGGTTGAAGCCGATCGCGGCCAGCTCGAACAGGTCATCATGAATCTTGTCGTCAATGCGATCGATGCAATGCCGCGTGGCGGGAAGCTGGATATCGAAACATTCAATGTCGACGTCAAGGAGGCGCGGCCCCAGTTCAACTTCCCGATCAAGCCCGGACTGTATGCGGTTGTATCCGTGCGCGACAGCGGCCAAGGCATGGACCCGACTACACTGTCCCACGTGTTCGAACCATTCTTTACGACAAAGGGTGAAACGAAGGGAACGGGACTGGGACTATCCACGGTCTACGGCATTGTGAAGCAGAGCGGCGGCTACATTCTTGCCGAAAGCACCGAAGGAGTGGGTTCGTCATTCCAGGTATACCTTCCCGGATTGGACCGCATGGCCGAACCCATTCTCGAAGACACGACGAAAGCACCTCACGGAACTGAAACCATACTGCTGGCCGAAGATTCCAGGATGGTCCGGGAACTGACGCGAGAGCTTCTGGAAGCACGCGGCTATCGCATTATTGAAGCATCCAGCGGTGAAGAAGCTCTGCAGATTTGCAAGTCATACCCTGAAAACATCAGCCTCATTCTCAGTGACATCATCATGAACAAGATGACCGGACGCGAGCTGGCGGAACAGGCCACTCAGCTGCGTCCGGGAATTAAAGTTGTACTGATGTCCGGGTACGCAGACGAAATCACGCGTGACAACATCGTGAAAACCGGATTCCAGTTCATCGCCAAACCATTTACCGGAAATGCTCTGGCCACTAAAATCCGCGAAACGCTCGGGGGATAAAGAAAAGGGGCCAGACGTGTCATTCCCCTTTTTTTTCCAAAAAAAGGGGAATGACACGTCTGGCCCCTTTTCTTTATCCCCCGTCGCCGGGGTCTTCGTCTGCACCGTCGGGAGGCGTGGCATCGTCGAGGTGATCCAGGTAGCCCTGAGGAAGCGACACTTTCTTCTGCATGCCGCCGGTCTTTCCCCGGATGACTCGCATGGCGGTGGGCGGGAACGGCTGCGTTCGATCCACGTTTTCAAAGACGCGGATCAAATCGTCCACTGTTTCAATTCGCATGATTGCCGCCCGCAATTCCCCGCTTAGTCGGAACCCTTTGGTGTACCAGGAACCGTGGCGCCGAAATGATCGCATTGCGAGTCGCTCGCCAAACCAATCGGAAAGAAGCTGTGCGTGACGAAGCATAATGTCGATGACGCCACCGAAGTCGGGAGGGTTCGAAGGCGTTCTTCCATTGAACACATCGGCGAGATCTCGAAACAGCCATGGGCGTCCAAGGCAGCCACGCCCGACAATCACGCCATCACATCCGGTTTGGCGCATCATCCGAAGCGCGTCTTCACCCTCCCAGATGTCGCCATTGCCGAACACGGGAATACGCAACGATTGCTTCAGCGTGGTTATGGCGTCCCAATCCGCATGGCCGTGGTACAGCTGCGCCGCCGTGCGCGCGTGAAGCCCGACCGCGGCACATCCTTCATCCTCGCCGATGCGTCCGGCAGTTAGATACGTCGTGTACGCGTCATTGATGCCCAGCCGAAACTTGATGGTGACAGGAACCCGGCCGGCATGGGTTACGGCGGCCCGTACAATGTTGCGCAGCAGGTTCGCCTTCAGAGGTATTGCAGCGCCGCCCCCTTTTCGAGTGACTTTCGGAACCGGGCATCCGAAGTTCATGTCGAGATGATCGATGCGTCCTTCTCCAATCAGTCGCTTGACCGCCTCCGCCACATAGTGCGGATCGGTCCCATAGAGCTGCAGGCTGCGCGGCGACTCCTCCGGACCGAAATCCGCGAGCTTCAGCGTCTTGTCGCGCCCATCGACCAACGGCCGCGCATTGATCATTTCACTGACATAGAGACCCGCGCCAAAGTCGCGGCAGACGGCGCGAAACGGATAGTTCGTCACTCCGGCCATCGGTGCCAGAACCACAGGCGGCCAGATTTTCATCGGCCCGATATGCACAGGTTTGAATTCGCCTTCCGCCGCAAGCGGTACGTCGCGATTGATCGAGCTATGGTAGATCTCGTCCATTGATTGATGTTATCAGTCTTCCAGCGCCCGCAAGGCGAGGCCCCTTGCGACCGAAGTAAATTCACTGCCGCTCGAAATTCTTTCGCCGCCGAATCGTTCTTCAAAGATGCGGCGAACCGCAGGAACCAGCGAGGATCCCCCGGTGAGAAATACGCGATCGATCTCCGAACCGGCAACGCCGGTTTTCTCCATCAGCCGGTCGACACACCCGCGAATTTTCTGGAGCTCTTCCTTTATCCATTTCTCAAACGCACTTCGCTTCACGGAGGCTTCCACTCGAACGCTGTAGTCCTCGAACAGGAACCGGCTGGATTCTTCACGCGACAGCGTGGACTTGGTTGCCTGCACCGATTGATGAAGATAAAAACCAAGGTCCGCTTCGACAACATGCAGAAGAGCGGCAATCTTCTTCGGTTCCAGAGAATGAGCTTCAATGCTGCGAAGCATCTGCATCGTGTCGGCAGATTTCAGGAACGACAGATAATGCCAGCGTTCCAGGTCGGAATACACCCACGTGGGCATAGGCAGAATTTTGTCGACCGAGTGAAACTGTGATCCGCGGCCCAGCGCCGGCGAAACCAGATTCCGGACAATGCGCGCATCAAACGCATCTCCGGCCAGAGCCACGCCTTCATTGCCCAGTATTCCGCCATTACGTGATCGGTCGCGCCGGGCCGCAGGGCCGACGCGCAGGAGCGAGAAGTCGCTGGTCCCTCCCCCAAAGTCTCCAATCATGATCAGTTCGTCGTGATCGAGCGTGCTCTCATAGAAGTACGCGGCGGCCACGGGCTCGTATTCAAACACCACCGGGCCGATGCCCGCCTTCTCGATCGCCTTCTTCAGGCGGCTCAAGGCAAATTCATTGTCTTCCTCTGAATTCGCATTCGAGTATCGAACCGGCCGACCGACAACAATTGGTGCGGGGATCGCCGACGCCTTCATTCCGGATTCGCCTGTTTGGGCTTCGGCCTGCGTTCGAAGATCACGAAGAATGATGGTAATGAGGTCTTCGAGCGTGTACTGGCGGCCGAACACGTTTGTGGAAGTGAATAGCCTACTGGCAAGAAACGATTTCAGCGACTGAATCAACCGGCCTTTTTCATCCGCGGCAAGGTAGCGTTCAATGGCCTGCGGTCCCGTCGACGCGGGCGATTTCGGCTCGAAATAGAGAACGGATCGGTAAGTTTCTGTCATGCCCGCGTTCGATGGAAATGCAACGGACTCGGA
>Ga0184628_10001899_pt1 | contig 10160 bp, 8 predicted proteins | sample PLM4_5_b1_FD_133149 | JGI IMG/M metagenome (GOLD analysis project Ga0184628, IMG submission 133149) | Groundwater sediment microbial communities from an aquifer in East River, Colorado, USA - PLM4_5_b1 | ecosystem: Environmental > Terrestrial > Soil > Riparian zone | place: USA: East River...
GGTCTCGACCATGGTGTAGCCCCAGCGCCGGGTGAGGACTCCTGTCGCCTTGTTGCATTCGTAAGTCACCGCTTCCGGAAGGACAGTCGTGGCGTTTCCGATAGCGACGAAAAAACGCCTTCCTGGAGAATCATGCAGCGTACGGTCGAGCGCCGTGCCGGACGTGAAATCGAACCGGACGCGCGTTCCATCGTTCGTTTTTGTCGAGATCTTGCGCCGGTTGAGCGTACCGGTGGTTGCGTAGGCATTCTGGCCCGAGAAACCAGGCCCGTAGTTGTTGAAGACGAGGAAATCGTCCGTCGTGATGCTGGTGAAATCCACGAGCGGCAGCGTCCCGATCGTCTTGAAGCACGTATCGACGATGGCGTCGAAGGAGAGCTGGTCGCTGGCGGGTTGGCCGACAGAGCCGATGTCCGTACAGTCGGTGCCGGTCGTGCCTCCTCCGGCGTCGGCGCGGTATCGGCCGGCAGTGCGAATCGGCAGAAATTCCACGAACTCCTGGTTGCCGAAGGTGGCGGTGCGAATGCTGTTCGGGAGCGCGAGGCGCGCCTCGCGGCCGATGCGCTGCAGGGCGTTGTCGGCGATGTCGGTCAGCTGGGCACGGCCGGCAACATCGACGCTCTGGATCACCGGGTAGGCGAAATACACCGTGGCACCGATGATGATGCCCATGACCACCATGGCCACGATCAATTCGATGAGGGTCATGCCGCGTCCCGCGGCGCGCTCAGGGCGAGTTGGGCGCATAGCGGAAGCGGTAACCCTGCAGGCTGACGGTGGTGTTGGTGGTCGTATGAGTCGCCGCAACGGTAATCAGCAGGACTTCTTCGGTGGCAAAGGTGAAGTCGGCGCCCGCATTCGCCACGGTGACCGAAACGGAGTAGTCGCCCAGACCGGAAACCGTCGATCCATCGGCTCCCTTGATGTTCGCGCCGGACATGCTGAAGCCGTGGTAGTCATTGACGTTGTCGAAGCGCGGATCGGCGTAGCGCGTTTCCGCGACCGAGGCCGGAACGGTATCCGGGCCGAAGTTCGTCTCGGCGTAGCCAGCCGTGCAGCCCCCCACACCGCCCGCCGTCGTCACGTTCGGGTCATCGGGATCGCAGTAGGTGAATGCCCGCAGCTCGATTTCCTCGAGCAGCGACGTCGCGATCGCCAGGGCCTGCTTGCGCACCATTGGATCGACGCTTGCCTTCGTCACCTGATTGAAGAGGGTGATGGTGCCGGCGATGCCGATGCCGAGCACGACGATGAACACCACGACCTCGATGAGCGACATCCCGGCCGAGCGCCGCCTAGTTGGCGAACACATAGCCTGTTTCGCCGGTAACGTTCACCGATCGAGCGCCCGCGAGCGTGATCGTGACGCCGCCAATCGGGCCGGGCTGTCCGAGCGCGTTGAATGAAAAGGGGGTGGTTGTCGAGCTCAGGGTGACGCCGGTCGGCGCGACGAACTGTTGCGGGATTTGGATGATCGCACCCGACTGAGGGGCAGCCCCTGCACACGCGGCGTCATACCCGAGGCTGACCGACGTCATTGCGACGCAGACGTAGACCAGGCGATGCTGCGCCACCGCCTGGCGCTGCGCAAAGCGAACCGCGGCCATGACCTGCTCGTGATAATAGGTCGCCTTGCTCTCGCTGTCGGTGAAGCGCGGGATCGCGAGGGCGGCGAGGATGCCGGCGATCACCATCACCACGACCAGCTCGAGGAGCGAGAATCCTGGCGCGCGCCTCATTTGCCAGGCTCTCCCGGGAACTGCCGGAAAACCTGCACCTGCTCGGCGAGGACTCCCGGGTCGGTCGGCGCGAGCTCGGCCGCGTGCGCTGCCCAGGAGCGTAGCGTCTTCGCGTCAGCGGGGTCCGACAAGAACTTGCGCAGCCGGGTATGCAAGAGGATGCGACTATAGACCGGCCGCACCTCCCGGCTGTTGGCGGCATGTGCGGCGGCGAATGCCACGTCGGCGAGGCGCGCGGAAGCGGGATCGCCCCTCGCCTGCGCCTGCGCGGTCCAGAACTGGCCCGCGTACCAGTGGTAGCGCCAGTCGCGTGGGTCGAGACGGCGGGCCACCTCGAACCAGTAGGCCGCGCGCTCGCCGTTCGCGGCGTCCCACTGCTTCGCAGCGTATGCGGCCGCAGCTTCCGCGGCTGCGGGAACGAGCAGAATCCAGAGGCCAATGGTTCCGAGTGCGGCGACCACGATGCGGCGCACCGGCGCGGGCGGCGCGAAGTACTTCGGCAGTTGCAGCTCTTCGGCCCGGGTTAGAGAGCAGGACGCGTCGAGCAGGCCAAGCGCGACGCCGTACATCAGGATGCAGAAGGGAATGAAGAACGGGAAATCTGCCAGCGCGTGGATCGCCATCGAAGCGATCGCGGCGACGACAGCCACCAGGGCGCGCTGTTCGCCGGGAGAAGCCACCGGGATCGCGCGCCAGCATTGCCCGAGCGGAACGATGACCAGAAGCAGGAGCCCGGCGAGGCCGGGTACTCCAAGCTCGAGCAGCGCCTGAAGGTAGTCATCGTGCACGAAGTACGTCGATTTCCCCATATAGGAAGGTACGGCTCCGCGCCCCGTCTCGAGAAGATAGTAGAACGCCTGGTAACCGCTGCCGATGATCGCATCCGGCCAGCGGATGCCCGAGATCGCGAGCGCGTAGAGCTCCAGCCGGGCGTGGAACGACGCCGCCGGTTGCGTTGTGGCCACGGAGGCACCAAGGACTGTCGACTCCGTGGTCATGCTCAGAAGCCAGCCGGCAGCACAGCCGACAAGCATGACCGCCGCAACGGTCAGGGCTCCCGCTGGGCTCACCATCAATCGCGCTCGGCGCGCGAATACGAATGCGATCCCCCCGGCGGCGAGCAGCGCCAGCCATCCGCCGCGGCTCAGCGATGCCGCGAGAGCGATCATGAGCAGCGCGAGAACCGCCACCAGCGACCAGCGCCGCTCGCCGAGGGCGATCAGCACCAGACCGGGCGCCAGCAGCAGGTTGATCGCCGCGGCCAGGGCCGCCGGTGTGATCAACAACCCGTGCGCGCGCTGCTCGCCCTGGGAGATCTGCTGCCAGAGCGCCCAGCCGGCCAGCGCGACGCCGAAGGCGAGACCCGTTGCATAGATTCGGCTGCGCTCGGAGGCCGCGCGCAAGCCGAACAGATAGCCGCCGAACAGGAAGGCAGCGTGGTACGGCGCGGCCGAGGTGTAGGAAGGATTGGCGAAGAGGTTGCTCACCGTGATCCAGATGGCGAACGCGGCGACGCAGAGGCCGAGCCGGGTAGTCCTCCCTGTGCCGACTGCTCGCATGGCCCACGCGCTGCTCAATAAAGCAGCCAGCGCGCCGAGCCAGGCCGCCACGGAGGCGTTCGCCGATCCTTCGGCCGTCAAGGCCAGCGCCAGAAACAAAAGAGGGGCCGCGAGGCCCCTCTTGATCTGATCCGCTCCAACCCGCCCTAGCAAGGCATCGAGCAGTTCAGCACGCGTGGTTAGGTGCAGAACGCGGTCGGAATGGGGGTGCAGTTCATCGTCGTGTTAGGCGTTGTCGTCGTATTGGTGAATACCGGCGCGGCACAGCTGCCGCTGAAGGTACCAACCGTGTTCGCGCCGCTCTGAACAAGCGTGGCATTGCCAATGCTCGTGAACGCCGCAGGCGCTTGCGTCGAACCGAAAAGCAGGACCGCCGAGCTTTGCAGCGCGCCGCAGGCGGACTGGTTTACCGCGACCCTGGCGGAGGCGGAAAGATCGGTGAATTGCGGGATCGCGACCGCGGCAAGGATGCCGAGGATAACGATGACGACGACCAGCTCGATCAGCGTGAAACCTTTCTGAAGCATGCGCTGCATATACCCCTCCCTGATCCCTTCGTGGTGAGCGCGGAGTTTCTCCCGCGAGATCAGATTTGTCAACAAAACAAAGCTATCCGAAGGGAACCGTAAGCAGAATGTGAAAATGTGACATGCATAGAGCTAACGCACAGCGCAACCGTCCTATTCCCAGGTTATTCCCAAGTAAATGGCGCTCTCGGCTGGAGGCTGTATCCGACCGGGCCGAGGACGAGGCGAAAGCGCAGCGCCTGCTGCCCGTCCGAGGTCTTTAAACTGAACCGCAGCCGCGGCCGATAGATGAGTTCCGCCTGTGCCGGGTCATACGCCCATTGCCCGGATTCCAGCGACGCGAGGTCGGCGTCGTGAGCGAAGTTCGGCGGCGACATGCCGGCAAGCTCGAAAGGGTTGCGGCGGCTCCAATCCGCCGGATCGGCACGCCGGCCGGAGAGGGTCTGGGCCAGCCGGACATTGATGGCCGAGGTCGTATTGATGAGCGTAGCTTGCATCGCCGCGCGCTCGGCGAGCTCCATGGTGCCCAGCATCTGCTGGGCGAAGATCGCGACGAAGATACCGAGCAGCGCGGCGTACAGCGCCGCTTCGAGCCTCGTCAGGGGGCGACGGCCGTACATCACTTCGTCAACATGACCTTGCCGAGCTGCCAGATCGGCAGGAAGACGCCAAGGGCGAGAATCAGCACGAGGATGCCGAGGATGATGGTGATGATGGGTTCGATATTGGTGGCGAGGGTCCTGATCTCGTAGTCGACCTCGCGCTCGTACATGTCGGCAACCTCGCTCATGAGATCATCGAGCTCTCCCGTTTCCTCGCCCACGGCGATCATCTGCAGAACGACCGGCGTGAAGACCGCGGTCGTCACCGCGGTGCGCAGCACGCTTTCTCCGCGTTCGACGCCTTCCCGCATCTGCTCGATGCGGCGCGAGAGGTAGCTGTTGTCGACGACGCTGGCAACCACGGTCAGGCCCTGCACGATGGGCACGCCCGCGCGGCTGGCGAGGGAAAATGCGCGGGCGAAGCGCGCGAGCGTCGCCTTGAAGATGATGCTGCCGGCGATCGGGATGCGGAGCTTGACGCGGTCCCAGTTGTAGCGCCCCTGCTCGGTGCGCGTGTAGGCGATGAAGCCGATGATCGCGGCGAGGATGCCGCCGACGAGAAGCGGCCAGTACGCGAGGAAGAGATCGGAAGTCGCGATCAGGACTCTGGTCAGCAGCGGCAGGGGTACCTTGCTCGCCTCGAAGACCTTGACGAAGGCTGGAATAACGGCGAAGTTGACGATCGCGATCGCCGCCGAAACCACGACCACGACGATGGTCGGATAGCGCAATGCGGTCTTGATCCGCTCCCGCACTTCGCGCTCGAACTCGAGGTAGCCGAACAACCGGTTGAAGGCCTCGTCGAGCTGGCCGGTGGTCTCGCCGACGCGCACCACGCTGACGTAGAAGGTGGAGAACACGTCCGGGTGCTGACGCATCGCGGTCGAGAGCTCGCGCCCGGCGTCGAGGCTCACCCGCAGGTCGGCGATCACCCGGCGCAGCGCCGGCTGGATGGCCGATTCCTGCAGCCCGGCGAGCGCGCGCAGGATGGGCACGCCGGCCTTGAGCAGCGTGTACATCTGGCGCGAGAAGAGCATGGTGTCGACTAGCGTGATGCGCGGCTCGAACAGCTTTGCCAGCCAGCCGGGCTCGCCGCTTCCGGTCTTCGCCTGCGTGAGCTTGATGTCGACCGGCGTGACGCCGGTCGTCAGGAGCTGGTCGGCAACCGCGCCCTGGTCCGCAGCCTCGAGGGTGCCGGTGACGAGCTCGCCGCGCGCGCCGCGCCCGCGGTAGGCGAAGACCGGCACTATTCCTCGAGCTGCACAGCGACCTTCATCGCCTCGGAGACCGTAGTGCGGCCCGCGAAGACCAGTGCCAGGGCTCGGTCGGTGAGCGTGTGGCCCTTCAGGTGTGGGCGCGCCGCCTCGAGGAAGGCATTCGGATCCGCGGTGTTCGCGGCGCGCACCAGGTCCGGGGTCATCTCCAGCATCTCGTAGACGCCGGTTCTGCCCGTGTAGCCGATGCCATTGCAATGCGAGCAGCCCTGGCCGCGCCGGTAGCGCTGGCCCGCCTTCGCCGCACCAACCGCCTCGAGCCAGCGGCTCTCTTCCGCATCGGGCTCGACTTCGATTCCGCAAGTCTCGCAAATCAGCCGCACCAGTCGCTGCGCGAGCACCGCATGGATCGAGGTTGCGACCATGTAGCTCGGCGCGCCCATGTCGATCAGGCGCAGCGGCGTGCTGGCCGCGTCCTTGGTGTGCAGCGTGGAGAAGACCAAGTGGCCGGTCAGCGCCGCGCGCAGGCCGATCTGCGCCGTCTCCTCGTCGCGGATCTCGCCGACCAGGATCACGTCCGGGTCCTGGCGCAGGGTCGAGCGCAGCACGCGCGCGAAAGTGAGGTCGATCTTCTCGTTCACTTGCACCTGCGTGATCCCGGGCACGCGGTATTCGACCGGGTCCTCGACCGTGATGATCTTGCGTTCGGGGGTGTTGAGCTCGGCGAGCGCCGCGTAGAGCGTCGTGGTCTTGCCGCTGCCGGTCGGGCCGGTGACGAGCACCATGCCCGCGGTGCGGCGGATGATCTCGCGGAAGCGCGCGCGGATGTCGTCGGGAATGCCCAGGCGGTCGAGCGACTGCACCGTCGCCTTGCGGTTGAGAAGCCGCAGCACCACCGTCTCGCCGTACTGGCACGGCATGGTCGACATGCGCACATCGATCTTCTGCTCGCGCACGGCAACCATCAACCGGCCGTCCTGCGGCAGGCGCTTCTCGGAGATGTCGAGCCCGGCCATCAGCTTGAGGCGCAGCGCCAGCGCCGGGGCAATCTTCGGGTCGCCCTGCGTCTGCGGCATCAGCACGCCGTCGATGCGGAAGCGGATCTGCAGCCGGCTCTCCATCGGCTCGATATGCACGTCGGACGCGTTCACCTGCACCGCGTCCTCGAAGACGGACTGCAGCATCTTCACCACCGGCGCCTCCTCGGCGCCGACACCGGCGCCGAGGGCGCCGAAATCGACGTAGCTGTCGCCGAGGTCGCGCTCGAGCTCCTTGGCGAGGCCGCTGATCTCGTCGGTGCGCCGGTAGACCCGGTCGATCGTCTGCAGCAGGATCGCTTCGCCCACCACGGCCGCCTCGATATCGCGCTTCAGGATGCGCGCGAGCTCGTCGAAGGCGAACAGGTCTGTCGGGTCCGCCATGCCGACGAGGTACGTGGCGCGCTTGTCCTCGAGCACCACGGCGCGGAAGCGGCGCGCCTGCGCTTCCGGCAGGCGTCGCACCAGGTCGTTGTTGAAGTTGTAGAACTTGAGGTTGACGTACGGGACGTTCAGCTGGCGCGACATTGCCTCGCAGATCTGCTCGTCGCTCGTGAAACCCTGCTCGATCAGCACCCGGCCGAGGCGGCGGCCGGTCTTCTTCTGCTGCTCGAGCGCGACGCGGAGCTGCTCTTGCGAGATGATCTTCTGCGCGATGAGCAGGTCGCCCAGGCGGATTTTTTCGGGGCGTCCCATCGAATCCCTCCCTGTTGCGCGGCTATTTGACCATGACGATGTCGGGCGCGCTTTCGGCGGCGCGCGCCGCAAGCGTCAGATCTGGAAAAGGCATCGTGGAAAAAATTAGGGGCAGAGCCCTTGCGGGCACTGCCCCTGAGCGATCCGTCGGAAAGAGGAGGAGGAGGAACCGACGAATCTGCTGCAACGCACAAATATTAGTTCTTTTACCCAATGGTTAGAATACAATGGATTCGTAAAACACTTTTGCATATTCTGCAAAGATGGCAGACTCCTCTTTCCAGCAAATGGCTGTCTTCGCGAGGGTCGTCGGCGCCGGCAGCCTTTCCTCGGCAGCTCGCGAACTGGGCCTCTCGCCGGCGCTGGTCAGCCGAAAGCTCGCCGCCCTCGAGGCGCGCCTTGGCGTGCGGCTGATCAATCGCACCACGCGCAGCCTGCATCTCACCGACGAGGGCGCGAGCTACTACGAAGCCTGCACGCGGCTCCTCGCCGAGATCGACGAGGCAGATGCCGCGGTTGCTGCCGGGCGCGTGGAGCCGCAGGGCGTGCTGCGCGTCGCGCTGCCGGCGTCGTTCGGTCACCTGCACGTCGCGCCGCGCATCCCGGAATTCGCCGCCCGCCATCCGAAAGTGCGCCTCGCGCTCAGCCTTTCCGACCGCAGCGTGAACGTGATCGAGGAAGGCTTCGACATCGCCGTGCGCATCGCCGAGCTGGAGGATTCCTCGCTCACCGCCCGCCGGCTCGCGCCCAACCGGCGCGTCGTTTGCGCGAGCCCGCAGTACCTCGCGCTGCATGGCACGCCGCAGCTTCCCGAGGACCTCGTGCACCACAACTGCCTCACCACCAACGACTTCGCGATGACCTGGGAATACAAGGATCCGCGCGGCAAGCGGGGGGCTGCTCGCGTTGCCGGCCGCTACGCCTGCGACAACTGGGAGGTGCTGCGCGAATGGGCGCTTGCCGGCCTGGGAATCGCGCTCAAGTCGACGTGGGACGTCTATCGCCATCTGCAGGACGGATCACTCGTCGCCCTGTTCCCGGGCTACAGCTTTCACAGCGACGTGGCAATCTACGCCGTGTATCCGCACCGGCGGCATCTCCCCGCGAAGACGAGGGTCTTCATCGAGTTCCTCGCCGCGTCCTTCGGCCCGGAGCCGTACTGGGACCGCGCCGCGGCGCGCGGCGCGAAGCCGCGAATCAAAGGCCGTCCCGCAGATCAGACGCCTTAGCGTGATAGATTGCCCCGAGGTCTGATGAACGCTCCCGCCGACCGCGCCGCCCTCGCCGCCGCCTCGCTCGACGACAAGTACACCCTCGAGCGCGGCCGCGTGTTCATGACCGGCACGCAGGCGCTGATCCGCCTGATGATGCTGCAGCGCGAGCGCGACCTGCGCGCCGGGCGCAACACCGCCGGCTTCATTTCGGGCTACCGCGGCTCGCCGCTCGGGGGCCTCGATCAGGCGCTGTGGCGCGCGCAGCAGCATCTGCAGAGCCATCACATCAAGTTCCAGCCGGGCGTGAACGAGGATCTCGCCGCCACCGCGGTCTGGGGCACGCAACAGGTCGGCATGTTCCCGGGCGCGAACTACGACGGCGTCTACTCCATGTGGTACGGCAAGGGACCCGGGGTCGATCGCTGCGGCGACGTGTTCAAGCACGCCAACGCGGCGGGCACTTCGCCGCTCGGCGGCGTGCTCGCGCTCGCGGGAGACGATCACGCCGCGAAGTCGTCGACGCTGCCGCACCAGTCGGAGCACATCTTCAAAGCCTGCCTGATCCCGCACCTCAATCCCGCAAGCGTGCAGGACTACCTCGACCTCGGCCTGCACGGCTTCGCGATGAGCCGCTTCTCCGGCTGCTGGATCGCATTCAAGTGCGTCACCGACATCGTCGAATCCGGTGCTTCGGTAATCGTCGATCCCGACCGGATCACGGCGAAGATCCCCGAGGACTTCGTCCTGCCGCCGGGCGGCCTCAATATCCGCTGGCCCGACGCGATCCTGGAGCAGGAAGCACGCATCCTCGACTACAAGGTCTACGCCGCCCTCGCCTACTGCCGCGCCAACGGGCTCGACCGGATCGTCTGGGACTCGCCGCGCGCGAGATTCGGCATCGCCACCACCGGCAAGTCGTACGGGGATGTGATGGAGGGCCTTTCGTCTTTGGGTCTTACCAAAGAGATCTGTGAAGACATCGGTATCCGGGTCTACAAGGTCGCGATGTCCTGGCCGCTCGAGCCGCATGGCGCGCGCCGCTTCGCCGAGGGGCTGGAAGAGATCCTGGTGGTCGAGGAGAAGCGCCAGCTCATCGAATACCAGATCAAGGAAGAGCTCTACAACTGGAAGGAAAGCGTGCGCGCCCCGCGCGTCGTCGGCAAGTTCGACGACAGCGGCGAGTGGAGCCGCAGCGGCGGCCAGCCCGCGGGCACGTGGCTGCTACCCGCGCACTACGAGCATTCACCCGCCATGGTCGCCAAGGCCATCGCACAGCGCCTCGAGAAGCTCGGTCTGACGGAGAAGCTGGGTTCTCAATTCCGTGAACGTCTCGCATTCCTGGGTTTCAAGGAAAAGATCCTGGCCAAGCCGCGCGTGACAGCGATTCGCCAGCCCTATTTCTGCTCCGGCTGTCCGCACAACACCTCCACCCGCGTCCCCGAGGGCAGCCGCGCCACCGCCGGCATCGGCTGCCACTTCATGACGGTGTGGATGGATCGCAAGACCTCGACCTTCACCCACATGGGCGCCGAAGGCGCACCCTGGATCGGGCAGGCGCCGTTCACGAAGGAA
>Ga0184628_10001900_pt1 | contig 10160 bp, 12 predicted proteins | sample PLM4_5_b1_FD_133149 | JGI IMG/M metagenome (GOLD analysis project Ga0184628, IMG submission 133149) | Groundwater sediment microbial communities from an aquifer in East River, Colorado, USA - PLM4_5_b1 | ecosystem: Environmental > Terrestrial > Soil > Riparian zone | place: USA: East River...
GAGCCGCCTGAGCACACCCTTCGTAGACTGGGGCTGGACCTCGCGTCGTCCGGTGTCCGGGTTGGTCCGATACGACACGCCGACGGCGGGGCCGGTCGGCAGGGTGCCAAAGTTGGTCAGCGGCTTGTCGAGGCCCGGCCCGCGCGAGGCAGGGGCAGCTGGGGTGGCCTTGGGCGCCGCCGGGGTGGCCTTGGGGGCAGGGGCCGCCTTGGGCGCCGCCGTCTTCTTGGCCGCCTCGGTCCCCGCTGCCGTCGCCTTCGTGAGGCTGGCGACAGCCTGTTCGAGTTCCGCGACCTGCTTCGCCAAGGCGGCGGCGGACTGGCCCGGAGCCGCCGCCGGAGCCGCCGCTGACGCAGCCGCGACCGGCTTGGCCGGAGCGCTGCGAGCAGGGGCCGGGGTCGTGGTCGTGCCCTTGATCGCCTTGGCCGTCTCGGTAGCTTGGGTGGTCGCAACCTTCCGCTCGTGGGGAGTCAGAGGCGCGGACGGCGAGACTGTCGCCGCAGCGCCACCTGCCCCCCCAGACGCCGGACCTCCGAGCCTGATGCCAGCCTTGCCGACCGCGGTCTTGATCTTTCGGATCTCAGCCTCTGAGAGGTCGGCGGTGACGGCCACCTTGACCGGACCCGCCGCCTTCAGCTGCGTCTGGAGCTGCGTACGAAGAAGCCTGCCCGCGTTAGCGGGCAGGCTCACGCCGACCTTGACGTCCAGCTTGCCCTGAGCGATCGCCCGGAGCTGCTTCTGGACTTCGGTGACGTTGATGTCGCGGACCTTGAACGTGACCTGATGCTCACGCGCAATGCCCGAGATCTTCCTCTTGGCGGCAGTCTCCGCCCGGTCGAGGTCGCTGAGGTCGACCCTCAGCTTGACTCCGATCGAACCAAGCTCCTCGGTCATGGCTGCACCTTGCCCAGTTGACCCTTGCGGATCATGGCGTCGACATCGACAGACTCGAAGCCTTCTTCGTCAGTGCTGTCAACGTCTTTCTGCTGGGTGGAACGCTCGGGCGCGTACACGAAGTCCACGAGCGTCTGGAAGTACGTGAGCGGCAGCCCCGCAAACTCGTGTGGCAGCCTGCCCCCGAACGCGAGTCCAACGTCGAACTCGGCCCGGCGGAAGGCCGCTAGGAGTTTGGGACGGCCTCTGCTTCCTCGTCTCCGTCTCCGCCCTCGGCTTCTGGCTCGGTCTTCGCGTCCTCATCGAGGGTGGCGAAGTGCATGACGTTGACGATGTCCTCCAGCGTCCGATAGACGACGTAGGGCATCGGCTTGGACCGAGCAGCGATGCTCGGACTGACGCAGCGCAGGACCATGAGGTCCAGCAAGTCTTGGAATGGGGTCGCGCCTGTGTTCTGGTCCGTGGCGGACTTCAGGCACTCCTTGTATTCCGGGACGCTCAGCTCGCGGATCGTGTAGTCGATACCACGCAGCGTGATGTGACGATCCTCAAAATCGTCCTCTGTCTTACCGCCCTTGACGGCCTTCAGAGTCGGCACAGGTTCACTCCTTCGATCAGTAGGCTCTGGCCGTCCAGTACCGTTCTGGAGTCGTCTACCACTTCGAGCCTGTACTGTTGCCCGCGCCCGATCTCGATGACGATGAGATGCGGAATGGCCGGGTCGTTGAACATCCACTCGCTAAAAGAAGACAAAGAGGCACGGAAGACGTACCTCCCTTGTTCGGGAGGGGTGTCTTCACGTGCCCTCAGTTCCCAGCTCGGAAGCTCCCCAATGAGGATCCCCATCGCCGGGTTCGTGATCTTGCCGTTGTATCCGTAGATCTGCTTGCCGATCACACCTTCTCCATCAGATGGAGGTAAGGGGCGCGGGGGCGACCGGAGGGATCCGAAGCCGCCCCCGCATGGTCACAGGGTCAGGCGCCTTGGACTACAGGAGTCCGCCGCCCCACGCGCCCTGCGCGAAGAAGTTGCCGGAGATCTTGACCGCGTCGGCGTTCGACGCGTTGATGACCGCGTCGATGAAGGCCATGCCTGACCCGACGAGGACCGGGGAGGTCGTGTCGTCGGCGTACAGGTACACGCCCTTCTCGTCTTCGGACGAGGCCGTCAGGAGAAGGTCTCCCGACACGTCGAGCAGACCATCGAAGGTGCCCGAGATGTCTCGGAGGCCGACGAGGCTCGTCTTGTTCGAGTCGCCGAAGACCGTCGCGTCGACCCGATCGCGCGCGAGGGACAGGGTCCATGCGGTCTTGTTGGAGACCTTGGTGCCCGTGCCCTTCGGCCCGTTCAGATAGATCGCGCCGTTCTTGCCGTGGAGCTTGGTGCCCGCGTTGGCTGCCATGTGGACGGTTTCCTTTCTGCCTTACAGGACGATCTCGGCATCCAGCGAGAAGCTGAAACCAGACATCGTCATGGGGAGAGGCTGGTCGGTGATGACCTCATAGGTACCGCCGACCATGTAGATCTTGTTCGCCTCCTCGTCCACGTCATGGGCACTCAAGTCCGCGACACGGCGACAGATCAGCGTGGACTGCCCGGCGACCTCAAGGTTTGCTTCGTCAAGCACGGTCGTCACGAGCGCGTCGAGGTTATTGGCCACGACGCTGTTGGGGGAGTAGACCTTGATATCGAACCTCGCCACCAGCATCACCGAGCCCCACGTGTAAGCACGCGGGACGGTCGGGAACCGCTGGTAGGTGATGAACGGATACGGGGTCTTCTCCGGTGCGAAGCCATCGTGCAGCCACTTCGACGGCAGGATCCGCTCACCGATCTGAGGACCATCCTCATAGACCAGCGACTTGGGACCCTCCGGCAAGCGGAGCCTGCGAATGATGGCTTGGTTGATGGGGTACGCGGTCGAAACCGTCATCGGCCGGTTCTCCCGTAAGACCGCCTTAGCTGCACAGGCAACTCCTCTTTCCACTCCGGAAGGCGCGGACGAAGGAACGGATGCGCAGGGTTGTGACGGGTTCCCAGCTCTTGGTACTTGGCGTAATCGTGTTCGCGATCGCCCGCGATCAGCCAGCCCTCGATCACTGGATACATGGATGGATCGGCCCTGATGACCCGGATCGTGCTCCGAAGGCCACCGCCGAGACGTTCGTGTTCGGTCTGCTTGGCGAAGATCCGGCCGGTGCCGAGGTCGACCACGACCTTCGACGCCCCGCGAACCGCGCGACCGCTCTTCAGTTCGTACCTGCCTCGGCTCGTGAGCCGAGCTTCAGCAGCCTCGTCCTGAAGCTGATGACCACCACCAACGAGGTCCGGCTCGGTCCGACGTAGGTCCACACCGCCGGGGAAGAAGGTATTCGCCCGGTTTCTGCTGTTCCGCGTCAGGCCACGCTCGCCCCGCGTCTGGCCGGGGCCATGACGCTGGAGATACCGGGTCAGATCTCGTGGATCGATGATGTCCGCGCCGGGGAACCCCGACCTGTTCACCCCCGCCGTCAGGCGCCTTGGATCTCTCGACGGACGCTCGATCGTCCGGGCAAACCCGAACTCATCATCCCGGCCGACCGCACCGCCCGTCTCAAGGTTCGTCAACCCCCTGATCGGCGACCGCACCAGCAAGGACTTATTCGGGTTACGCCCTGCCGCCTTGACCTTCGCGATCGCTGCTGGCGTGGCGAGGATCTCCGGCGCCAGACCAAGTCGCGACCGCAGGTCCTTGTCCTGCTCGATCTCCTGTGCCGTCTTGAACCTGACGCTCTGGCGCCCCCCCCGGAAGACCTTGCGGACTGGCACGTCCTGTCGTGCCCGGTCCTCGCCGATAAACAGCGTGGCGTTGATCGCGGTGACCGTCGCCGAGATGATGTCTGCCCTGAGCCGGGCGAAGTCGATGATCGTGTCGGAAGCCATGGTTCACGACCGATAGCGCAGGGTCACGTCCAGCATGGCTGGCCACGTCTCGTCATCGAGCACGTCCTGCACCCGATAGTCGCGACCGTGGATGACAGCGATGTCCCGGGCCTGAACGTTCGCTCCGATCGGCACGGCCAGCTCGAACGTCGAGGTGGTCACAACCGCCGCCGAGTCGACCCCGCCGGTCGTGTCCCCACCGGTCTGGCGGAGGTAGCCGAACAGGATGCCGTTGCGCAGGACGCTCCCCGGCTGGACGACCGGGAGCGGGTTCTCATCGACCGCCTCGTCGCCGAGGTCGTCCTCGGTGAAGATCGGCCGCTTGATGACGACCTCGACCTTCATGCCCGACATCGCGACCTTCTGGATCGCAGCCATCTGGCTGTTGCTGAGCAGCGGCTTCATCGTGCCGTCCGGAACGTCCAGCCATCGAGGTAGGCCGCCGCCACGTTGGGCACCTCAGCCGCGTTGCCGCTGGTGCCGGTCGACTTGGCCGCTACCGCGCGGCGGATCTCGACGTCCTTGACCCGCACGGACACGAGGCCCTCCATGCCCTTCGCCCGGAGGTCGGAGTCCCCGATGTCCTTGGCCACGAGAAGGGCCGCAGCTTGCTGGATATCGTTGGGCAGCGTGTAGACGTAGCTGACCGTGACCATCGCATCGGGCGCCTGCATCTCATCGAAGATGACCCAGCCCTCGGTCCGGTCGATCGTGTAGTCATCTGGGTCCACGGGAACGCCATCGAGCTTGACCTCGACGTCATCCGACGTCCAGAACTGGTTCTGGGCCTGATACGTCCGGGCGTCGACCGGCTCGCACCAGTCATCGACCGCGGCGTACGAGTAGCCGTACTCGTAGCTCATCCGGAAGATCGGGTCGTGCAGCCCGATGTACGGCATGATCGCGTCGCCGAACACGAGCTGGCTGAGGTTGAGCGAGCTGATCTCGACGTAGCCCTGATCGCTGATGAGCAGGTTGCTCGGGTCGATACTGAGGAACGTCTCGGTGCTGTTCTGGACGCCCCAGATGAGGCTCAGGCTGGTCACGCTCAGGACCGGCGTGTGCCACGGCCAGACCCGGAACGGGCGCGGGCGCTCCCACGCGTCGGTCTGGAAGATGTGCTCCTCGCCCGTGATCGTCCCACCCCGGAAGCTGTACTGCTGGGGCGTGACCGGGACGGCGCAATACGAGTGGATGGAAGCCGAGGCCCGCATGATGGCGGACCGCAGCGCGACGTTCTCGACCTCGGACAGATCGACGCCCGTACCCATGGTCTTGAACCGTTCGGGCGTCAGGTAGGGATCGGGCATCGGTCTCTCCGGGGTGAGCGGGCCGGGCGTATCTGGGGGGAGTACGCCCGGCCCGTTGGATCAGACGACCTTGACCCTCATCTTGTTCGAGAAGGGGAGCGCCTTCACGGCGAGGCCCCACATCCCGAAGATGATGAACAGGTGGGTCAGCTGGCCCGAGATCCCGATCGGGATGTCGAGGACAGTCGGCCCCTCGCTGCCGAGGTACGGCAGGGAGATGGTGCTCTCATCGAGAGCGTAGATGTCCCGGACGTTCTCGCCGCCGTTGAACGACCCGTCCGAGTTGGACGTGGTGTAGTTCGAGATGGCGTTCCCCTTGACCAGCCCGAACGGCACGGTGCCGGTCAGGACATTGATCTCCTTCGCCGTCACGCCGACGCCGATGTTGACCTGATTGGGGACGATGATCCGGGTCTTCTCGTTCTGCTGGTGGTTGAACTTGATCATCTCCAGCGGGTTGGCCCACAGGATCGACGGGTTCGGTCCGCCAGCGTCCGAGATCTCCTGCACGACGTAGTCGAGCGCTTCCTGCATGTCCTCGGGCGTGCCCGCGAGCGGGTCGACGTTCTTGACACGCGAGGTGTTGAGGATCTTCCGGAGGCCGTCGAACGCGTTCGCGTCGTAGGCGCCGTCCTCGGTGGAGGCGGAGCCACCACTGTTGGTCGACTGACCCGAGAAGATCTGCCGCTGCATCCGGGACGAGATGGCGCGAAGGCCACCCTGAAGCTCCAGATCCATCGGGTTGTAGCTCATGCCACCCGCGGAGACCGCGTACTGGCTCTTGAGCGAGAGGCCGCGCCGGGTCGCGATGATCGCGACGTTCGTGGTCTCCCGGTTGTAGACGGACGTGTCGTCCGTCACGGTGCCCAGTTCCGACATGAACTGCGCATCGCCGAAGGAGGTGATCTGGTTGAAGGTGTGGGTCAGGCCGTTGGCCGGTTCCTTGACGAAGCGGTCGTACGCCGTGAACTCACGGATGTACAGCTCGTAGAGGAACGGCTCCAGATCCTGACGGATCAGGGCAGCGGCGCCGCCCGTGTCGAGGGCCTTGGTGAGGTCGAGGCCCGCGTCCACGAGCCCCGAGCCGCTACCGCGACGGAAGCTGTCGTAGATGGCCTGCGCCATGCCGCCCGACGCGGCCCACGCCTCGAAGGGGATGCCCGTCCCGCGCTGGGCGAGCTGCATCCCGAAGAGGTGATGGAGCTGGGCGGTCGACTTCGTGCGAAGCACGTCGCTCAGTTCCATGCGGGTCTGCATGTTGAGCATCTGGCGCTGCATGAACGTCGGCTGCGCCTGATCCTCGACACCCTTCACCGTCTCCGGTGCGGGCACGGGGAGCGAAGACGTCTCGCTCAGCGACTCCAGATGCTTCTGGATCTGTTCGAGGGTCTCATTCGAGCCCTTGACCAGCTCCAAGATCTCCGTGTAATCCACGGGGGTTGCTCCTTCTTACTTCTTGCCCGCCAATGCGCGGGCGAACTCTGTCCCGTAGTAGCTCTCCACCGACGCCGAGAACTGGTTCTGGACGTCTCGAATGGCTGCCTTCCGGACAAGGGGTGCGTTCGCGACCTTCTCGATGACCGCCGCCGTGCGAGCCACGAGGGCGCCTGCCGCTTCCGCGACCGCGTCTCGCTGCTGCTCAGCCTCGATCCGAGCCGCCTTCTCCCCGCGAAGCTCTTCCTTTGCTGCGACCAGATCGGCCGTAGCTCGGAGGGCCACCATGCGGAGCTGGTCGAAGGAGAGCTTGATCAGCGCATCCTCCGTTGCTCCGTCGAGGATCAGCGGCTCACCGTCGGCGGTGACGTCCGCCTCTGGTGCCGCAAGCGCATCGACAGGTTCGCTCGAAGAAGCTCCCTGCGAGTCGCCGTCGGACGATGCTTCGTCCGTATCGACTTCGATGATGCGGATCTTGGCGTCCGCGACGTCAGGATCCGGGGCCGCGCCGTGCAGGTCACCGTCGCTGTCGCAATCGGTCTTGCCGCACTCGGGGCACGGTGTCTTGTTCTTCTTGTCGGTGAGATCAGGCTCGACCGAAGCGGACACGCTATCCACAACCTCCGGCTCGCCGATCTGGATCTTGTCGCCGTCCCGGGTCTCGACCCAGACGGTCGCCTTGTTGATGACGTCCTCGCCGACCATGGCGATGGCCGCCAACCGGTCATCCTCGTCGGCGATGTCCCATGAACCCATGGGGTCTACGCTCAGCTCGACCATGCCGCCGTCCATCGGGGTCGTGACCGAGCGGCTGACTGCGACCTTGTTGTCGCGGTCCCACGCAAAGGTCCAGTCGATCTCGGGCTCGGTGAGCGGCTCGCCGTCCCTGTTCAGCGGGACGGCTGAGTTGGATGTGTCGGCGCCGAGATTGATGTCGAGACCGTCGAGCGATCCCTCGATCTTGTAGCGACCCTCGGACAGGGTCAGGGTCGGGGTGCCCAGCTCGTGGGTCTTGGCCTTGGCGATCGTCTGGCGGATCGCCGACGCGGCGTACTCGATCCAGCTCTTGGGATTGGCCGGGATGCCGACGAAGCTGACTTCGAGCAGCTGGAGCCGGTTGATGATGAGCGTGCCGTCCTTGTTCCGGGTGGCACCACCGGTCGGGATCATCGCCCCGATGGAGAGACCGAGCCTGCGTCCCTTCTTGACGAAGCTCCACGTCTTGAGGGCCTGCGGGTTCTCCTCCTCGACCTCGCCCTCGATCTCCAGCTGGTAGTTCGGATCGCCGTTCTGGTCGACGCCCTTCTGCCGGACGATCGCCTTGGTGATCGTGCCACCGACGTCGTCCGGGACGTTGTAGCTGTGGTTCAGGAACATCGTCAGGCCGACGACCTGCGTCTCCATGTCCTGAAGCGCTTCGAGCGTGATGACGTCGCCGTGCAGGTCCTTGGTCGTGGACGAGGCGATGCCCCGGAACTTCTTCTTGCCGCCCTCCTCGTACGCGAGGACGAGGTCTGGCTCGACCGAGAACAGCTCGAACCGGTCGGTCGCGAACTCCAGCAGATCACCCATCGTTTGTCGCTCCTTCAGAGATCGGCTCGGCCTTGGCCGCCTTCTCTCCCTCGGCGATCAGCTCGGTGATGTGGCCATCGAACTTCGCGGCCGCGTCATCCCAGCTGAACGTCTTGATGACGTGCTCGCGACCTTTCTGCCCGAGATCCCGCCGGGCTCCGGACGACTGGTACAGCCGCTCAAGCGCGTCGGTGAAGGCATCGATGTCGGCGAGCCATTGATCCTTCCCTGACGGGACGGTGGTCTCTCGGGCAGGGTCGATGAGGATCCCGCCGGGGCCGACGACCTCGGGGATCGCCGACACGTTCTGCGCGATGACTGGTACGCCGCAGGCCAGAGCCTCGGCGATCGTCAGGCCGAAGCCCTCGCCCCGGCTGGTCGAGATGAAGACGTCGGCTGCGTTGTACAGCGCGACGAGGTCCTCTTGCGGCCAGCCGTACCACGTGTTGAGGTTGGTCGGCAGTGAGAACCGCGGGTGGGTATCCGGGTCACGGCTCAGCATCGACTTCACGTCGAGGCCATGCTCCAGCCCGTCACCCTGACAGTGGAGGTGGACGCGGACGTTCTTGTGGCGGTGCATGAACGGGGTCAGGGCTTTCCACGACGACGGGTAGTCCTTGCGTCCCGAGTTCTTGTCGACCCGGAGCACGACGAAGTCATCCTTGGCCCAGCCGAACTGCTTCTTGGCCTCGGTCTTGGACCGGATGGTCTGGCCGTTGGACAGGGTCAGTGGGTGCTTCTGATCGACCGGGAAGAAGCGATCGACGTCGACTCCGTGGTACACGAGCGCCGGGACCTTGTCCTCGACCGTCATCTCCCGGACGCCGTGCTCACTCATGGCCAGTGGGCGGGTCGTCTTGTGCAACGCGTCGAACCACGCGCGGGGATGGTTGTGGCCGTCGATGGGAACGTAGGCAAGGATCGGTCGGTACTTCAGCAGGATGTGCTGGGTGTCGTACTTGTTCCGGAGCAGGAGGTCGAGGACGATGTTCGGATCGTTGAGCATGACGACGACGTCGGGCTCGACCTTCGCGAGCAGCTCGATGAACCGGCTCTGGCCATAGATGTCCGTGGCGACCTTGGTCGTCGGGACGTAGAGCTTGAGGTTCGTGTCGACCGGATCCCCGCCGTCGTAGTTGATCGCGAGGACATGGACGTCGTGCCCGAAGTCCCTGACGAGTCGCTCTCCGACCGCATGGGTGACGCGCGAGAACCCTGTGTGAGACCCGGCATCGCCGAGCCACAGCACCTTGGCCATCTTGATCCCTCCAGCTTCCCGCGACGGGGTGAGCTACTGCCGCTGCACCGTGATGGTGTTGCGCGGATAGGTCGTTTGGATCTTGCCGTCGTTCCAGTGGATCTCCCACTGGGCGACGTACTCACCCTCGACGCTCAGGTCGTTGGCGCCCCAGTCGTACGAGACGGTCCCAGCCATCGCATCCACGATGTCGCACTCGGCGTCGACCGTATGCCGCTTGTCATCCGGCTTGCGCATCTGGAACTGGACGGAGTCGGCTGCCGACAGGTCACAGACGGTCCCGTCGATGTTGTAGAGCGTCCCGCGGATCGGGGGCGCCGTGTCACCCTGCGTGAATGTCTGGTCGCTCATCATCAGCCTCCGAGGACCGAGCGCACGTGATCCGCCCCGATCACGGAGGAGAGAGAGCCGACCGACGTCCCGTCGAGAGTTGACGAGACGTGGTCGGCCGCGAGGACAGCTGACACTGCGCCGACGGTCGTCCCATCGAGGATCGAGGAGATGTGGTCGGCCGCGAGGACCGAGGACACCGGCTCGTGAGTCCCGACCGTGATGACGGCGTTGAAGGTGAAAGAGCCGACCTGCGACCGGATGATGACGGCATCGAGCGTGAAGCTCGCCGCGGCCGTCCCGACGGTGTAGGCGTCAAGGGTGAACGAGGAGGCGATTGTCCTCCGGACGACGGCGCTCGCAGTGAACGTTTCCGAACGGGTAGCCCGAAGGACCGCGTTCGCGAGAACCAGAGATGAGCGTGTCGCCCGGAGGACCGC
>Ga0184628_10001903_pt1 | contig 10155 bp, 29 predicted proteins | sample PLM4_5_b1_FD_133149 | JGI IMG/M metagenome (GOLD analysis project Ga0184628, IMG submission 133149) | Groundwater sediment microbial communities from an aquifer in East River, Colorado, USA - PLM4_5_b1 | ecosystem: Environmental > Terrestrial > Soil > Riparian zone | place: USA: East River...
CAGTATGTTCGGTTTCATGCTGCCCCCTATATTTGGGATTTATATACTTGACTACCCTGTCTGATGTTCATAGTCCGATCCGGCAATAATTACCAGTGTTGAGCCGCTCTCCGTGCCGTCCTTATTCTCCTTGGTGCCGCCGTCATCGTCCGCGTTCGCTATCCACCGCACATCAATGCGTTCAATGGGTAGAATCGTGCAGCCGTCCGACTCAAGCGGGTGCTGAAACGATTGCTTATCTACACAGATGCGGCGCCTGCCGTGGCCCTTCTCGATCAACTTTCCAAGTTTCTTATGTAGTTGATTTAGCGTCATTAGCAACTCTCCATTCGACCGTTTCGTATAAATCCGTGCCACGAACCAACCCTATGCACCGATGGCGTTAGAGTGGGTTTGTTTTCGTTTCCGTCCCACTCCCACGACGCGCCTATGTCGGGCTTGTATGGCCGCAGATTGATTGCCGACGCTTCCCCGTCAGGCAGTTTCAGCCACATAACTTTGCCGCCTTCGGTATCCATGATGTAGAAGCTACCGGGCGGCCCATCAAGAACCGCGTCATCGTCGGAACAGCGGATCATGCCGCATGACTCAGTGTTCATTTCTTTCCTCGGTAGTTAAGTATGTAATTCCCCTATATTTTGCTAATTGCAAACAAAAATGAATCGATGAACCAGACAAGCGCAAGCACGGCCAGCGCGTATAAGTTGATGTTCATCGGAACACCACGTAAGCCAGCACTCCAATCCACGCGAAAGCGATGATGGATAGCGTGATGATGAGTTCAGCTTTCATGTGGACTCCCCATGATGACTTCGGCTAGACGAAGCAGAACGTAGACTAGTAGTGGCATAGCTCGCGCTCCTGTTCGGTGGATTTGTCTAGGGCGGGCGGGTCGATCTTGATGAGTCGGCTAAGTACAAATACGCGACCATCCTCTCGCACCGCAGCTAATGCGCCCCCGCTTGGCATACGCTCTTTGCAGTCGCAGCATCTTATGAACGGAGTCGCGGGCCTAATGCCGACGACCTTGAAAGTATTTCCAAGTCCGCATGGGTGTCCACGCACAACCATCACCAAGTCGCCCTTCTTAATGGCGCTCATCACTCACCTCGCAGTCGTCCAGCCAGTTCTGCACGCATCTTTTTCCCCACCAATCCACGCAATCCTGCAACTGCATGACATGCTCCCTCTTTTGCCTGAATATCTCCTGCTGGTGCGCGTTGTCACTCATCGCTATACGCTTTGCGCGGTAGTCGTACTGCAACTTCGCCAGCACGGATTGCATCTGCTCATCATTAAGTCTGTTGAAGATCGACAGGATTTCGGCGTAGGCTGAACCGGCCTGCTCTTTCCGGTAATGCTCAAGATAGTTTTCTATGGTGTCCAAGATGTCTCCCTATGCGGCTTGCTCTTGCGAGTCTCGATACGTCGGGATGAAGCCATTCGCTACTAAGAACCCATCAAGCCATTCGGGGGCCGCGCCCTTGGTTGCTTCCTTTTGGTCGGCACCGAGGTCAACAGCCATTGCTGCGAGTTCCAGCCGGAGTGTCTTGAGACGGTCGCGGGCTTCGTAATACTCATGCAGCTTCGAAACAATCTTTTGGTAGTTCATGTCATCCCCTCTATGAAGATGACTGAATAGTATCTGGTCAGAGATAGCTTGTCAATGGTCAGGGATAAAATAGACAAAAAAAAGCCCAACCTGTGTTAGATCGGGCCTTCTTTCCTCGCGGTCTTATGCGGCGGCTACTGGTCGGAACAGACGGACATTTGGTGCTAGTTCTACTGGCGGGCCTTGCTTATCCGCCAATACTTCGGTCATTGCTGCAACTGATCTTTTTTGTGCTTCGGGTAGTGCTCGGTAGTTATGAATTAAAACTTCTTCCTCGGTGGTTAGTTTGAACAACTGAAGCCTCCCTGCTACTGGTGTTTCCCTCTCCGATTAAATCTTACATCATTTTGCAACTTGTCGGCATTTATTTTTTCTTCCACCTGTAGCCAAGCGTCAACTATCGCACGCCTTTCCTCTGGGGAAACTCGGTAGGCGTTAATAATCCTCAGTTCGTTTTCTGACCTTGGTCTAAAGGCCGCTGCCTTGGGGCCGAGGCCGGTCAGCAGCCAGCGGGGATTGCAGTCTAGGGCGTCCGCAACCTTGAACAAGTCCTTAGCGGCGATGTTGGGCGATTGCCCCGAATACCACTTGTAGCCCGTCTGACGGGACACCCCTAGCTTGTCCGCGAATTCGGCGGGCGTGGCGATCCCAAGCTCACCGCAGCGGTTATGTAGCCCTTCTAGGTAAGCGGGGTCGATTGGCTCCCGGTGCTTACTCATCCCTTTTCTCGGCATGTAGTCATTGTCCGACTTTTTGCATCTCTGTGTGTTGACAGGATTATCAATGATCGGATACAATCGTTTTTGTGAGCTTTGGAGACTGTGAATGAACACGCAAGACCTCATTAAAAAGTTTGGCACTCAAGCGGGCGCGGCCGACGCCATAAATGTAAGTCGTCAAGGTTTCAACCGATGGCACCTTGAATGCAATGGCCGCATTCCTTTGGAAGCGCAAGTTCATATTGAAGTTCTCACCAATGGCAGATTCAGAGCCGACCTGCCAAAGAGTGTGAGGAACGGTACATGATCGTGGATAGCCCTGTCTGTAGGATAAACACTGATTGTAAGACTATAAGTTATCGTCCTACAAGAATCCTCCCGCCAGCACCTACGCTGGCCCTGCGCCCAGACCATCGGGCGCTTTTTTATAATCAATTCATGCTGTTGGCATGGATGAGAACCTAGTAGCCATCGTTCCCTACATCGAGCGCCCAATGGTTATTCCCCTAGAAACCGCGAAATGGATCGTCAAGAACGACCCCAAGAACGCCTTCTATCAGGAAGCACTGGCAAGGGTCAAGGCATGAAGAAGCCGCCCACCTTAGCCAAGCTCAAAAAGAAGCTCGATCAAGTCTTCTCCCGCTGGATACGTCAACGCGGAGCAGACGAGGGCGGGACTAACGAATGTGTCTCATGCGGGACGCTGAAACACTGGAAGGATTTGCAGGCGGGCCATTACTACTCGCGTGTTTTCACAGCCCTTCGCTGGCATCCCGAGAACGTATGGCCTCAGTGTATGCGGTGCAATATTTTCTTGAAGGGCAACATGATTCCATACGGAAGGGCGCTAGTAACTTTGATTGGTCAAGAGCGCCTTGATGTCATGGACTCAATACACCGTCATACCATGAAGTTAAGCAGGGCCGACATAGAGGCAATGATCGAGCTGTATGAAGTAACGCAGTAAAGCATTACGAGTATGGACGGGACAACCAGCCGAACGGCGTAATGAGATGGGCACCAAGAAAGCCTACAGGGTGCAGCGTGGGTCTAGGTTAGAGCGCGTAGGGGCCGCAGAGCATCGCGGTGTTTTAAAGAACAGTCTGACCGATTGAGCCGGAGTCCGAAGGTGACTCAGGAGCAGGCCGACGAACCTCATTCACTTGGGGTTGGGGGGTCTTTGCCGAAGAACCGAGGAAATCTTGGAGCAGATTGAAAGACAAGAGCAGTACAGAGCAGTACATGTACTAGTACAGGGAGATGAGATGACCGCAGAAGTCGTAAACATTAAGCCCGAGAAACGCGACATGCACGCAGAAGCGCGCGAAGCCCTTGAGTTCCTGAACAAGAAAGCCGGAAGGAATTACCGCCCGACGAAAGTAAACACTGATTTTATTTTGGCGCGGCTCAAGGAGGGTTACACCTTGCAAGACTGCAAATCGGTTGTGGCGATGAAGTGCAGGGAGTGGAGTGGGGACGATGTGATGAACAAGTTCTTAAGACCCGCGACGTTGTTTAACTGTGCCAAGTTCAACCAATATGCTGGAGAAATTTGCAATGATTGATTGCCCAGACTGCGACAGACCGTTACACGGCAGTCCTAAATGTGGGTGTGGTTGGATTGAGCCAGCCCCCATGCCAAAAAAGGCCATAGGCTACCGCGAACCAGCCAAGCCATTCGTCCCTGCCAAACCAGAGACAGTGGCTAATTTCAAAGAAGCCGTTAAGGGCTTTGGTCGACGAGAGGGTAAATACTGGCGTCCCGAAGTAGTTAGAACGCATGGTCAGGTCAGCATGATCGTGATTCAAGCGGATAGGTTTGGCCCCGGCTCCATTCCGGCTCGGTTTCTCAGGGAGTGCAAGGACTATGGCTGCATAACCGAAGACAACCGGCTTGCGAAGCCACGCGAGCGGGAGATGGGCGAGGACGAAAACTACACATGGGAGGCGGCATGACTGACGAAAGAGAGCAAATCGGCTGGCAATTGGTCCCTATCTATAAAGCGCCCAAGGGAAGCATAGTCACTCAAGCCTTCATTATCTGCTGCGTGTGCCGCAAGGCCGTAAGCACCGTCAGCGGGCCGCGTGAGAATGCCTATTGCATGGACTGCGTTAAGGATGACGCAATGGATAGCAGCAGCCAGCCGAAGGCAACCAACAAATGACCGGCCGCGCGAGCGAACTGCTGGCGAGGATTGGGAGAGTGCGGCATGACATTGGCTGAGAAATTGGAATCGCGGGACTTCTACGAGCTATGCCAGCAATACAGATTCGGAATTCTGATGCCAACCAATACGGGTTATGAGGATTTCGAGGCAATCAAGAAGTATCTGCTTACCGGCGAATTGCCGTGGACATCCTACGGAGATGCAGCATGACCGAATCCGAACGAATCCGCCTCATGCGCCTGCGCAGTCAGACCAACGAATTCCTGCGGGCAAAGCTGCGGGATGAATACCAAGCAGAGAAACGTAAACGCGAAAAAAAGGGGAAAGCATGAGCCATGCAAAGAATGGATACTGCACAGCCTGCTCAAGCGGGCAGCTTCAGTTTCGGCCCGGACACAAGCACTGGTACTGCCGTCTTTGTGGGCATACATTCCTGACTCCGGTCAAGAAAGCATCGGACAGGCCCGAAGTCACCAAGCATAAATACAAATCCACCGAGGGGCTGATTAAGGCTGGATGCACTTATCGGCAACTTATGGCGAGGGAAATCTTAGCCGCAAACGAGCGGGCGCGGGCAAAGCATGTCTGAAACAAAAAAATGGATTGTGTCGATTCTGGCGGCAATAACGATGCCGATATGGTTTATTCCGTTCGTTATCGCGCTGTGTTGCTACCTGCTTGTATTTAGCATTAAAGACTCGTTGTTCGGTGAGGGTAACCCATATGACTGAACCCCGCCTCTGCTCATGGTGCGGTACAGCTTTAACCGCCAAGTCAACCATTGCCAAGACGGCTAATGGTGATGTGCCCGTCCATCAGGTATGCAAACAGCCTTTAGAGGATAGCCACGCCAAGCTGATAGAGTTAGTTGATCGGATGGGCTGCTGATGGTCCGTAGCAAATACGAATCATTGTGGAGCGAACTAGAGGCTTTGGACCTCTATGAAACTTGGTTTGTCTCTAGCGAGCGAATACAGGGCAGCGTCCAAAAGATAATAACTGCTCTGACTCGGGCGTATGGCCGGGGCAAGTTTAGCGTGATGAAGTTAATGAATGGGTTCTTATTCGTAAGGATTCTATGATAGAAGAATGGCTCAATGAATGGAAGCGATGGATATTAGGTGAAATCGGCCCTGATTTGCCCATGTGCATATCTGCCGAACACAACTACTCAAGCCCACAGTGCTGGGACGAGCCAGAACCGCGTGAGCCGCCATTAAGAGAATGGATGGGGTTCCGGGTCGAAAGAGCCGTAGCGAGGCTCAGGGACGATATGCAGCGTGCTGTGAGGGCTGAATATACGACAGTCAGACAGCCAGTAGAATCAGAGGCTCAATTCTATGAGCGCAAACGCAGGCTGGCTATGCTCCCGGCATGGCAATACATGACTATTGTAACGGATGCCAAGAAAACAATTGCACTATCTTTGGGACTAAGGTCAAATACGGGTGGGAGTCGTGCGCCCAAAATTCCCGAAGCCTCGGTCTAGCCGGGGCTTTTTTACGCCCATAACCATGCGAGGCAATGAGTCCCAGACGGTTTGAGAATTACATGGGCAATATCGCGTTTTTCTGTGCGCTAGAGCCAATCTGGGGAATGATCGAATGGGACGATGGGGAAGATTTGGTACGGGCTATTCGAAACGGCGAACTCCTGCATACGCAAGATTTGCGGTCCTTCACAGAAGAATCGCCAGACCCAAGACACTACAAGACATTTCAACGCGACGCCTCGCAACTACCTCCAACCGCCCGCTAGCCTAGAGCTAGCTCCCCCGGTTAGTTCGCGCAGGCTCGCTCCTATAACCTTTCGCCTCAGAATAGAGTAGGCCGCGCCGTGCGTATCGGCACTTATTTAGCTTTGGCTAGGACTTTGGCTAGGACTGAGCGGGCGATTTCACCGCAAGCATTTCCGGCGTATGGATAACAACGCGATACATTGTTAATCGACTCAAGCGCCGCTAGTAAATAGGCATTCTCCAGCTCAAGTTCGCGGGCGAAATCAGCCCTAACGCATTGCATTGGGTCAATTTCTAACTTGCCACCGATTGTAGCCGCCTTTAAGCGTCTTCCGGCCTCTGCATCGGTTTCCGGTGTGTCGCTCATGATTTAACCCCGAGGACAGCGTATATACGCTCGCGCAGTCCTGCGGCATCGCTTGCCTGCATTGGGATATTTACCCATGTGAGCGCGTTCTCTAATTCTGCCCGCAGTCTAACGGCATGTGCTACCGCTGAGTCACGCTCAATCAATGCTTGCTGAGCTTGCTGCCAAAGTTTGGGCTGTTTCATGCTACCCCCTGAGCTTTAGCGATGGCTGCTTTGGCCTGCGCTAGAATTTCCTTGTCTAGCTGGTTCAGGTTAAACCACGCAAACGCCGGAACAATCATTTTAAGCGCCGCCAGCAGATCAGCCACGCGTAGTTTGTCGTTTATGCAAATGGCTTGAAATTGATGAGAGCAATTCGGGCAAATTACTGAGTCTGTTCTGGGTGTGTCGCTCATGCTATATGCTCCTAAATTGCGTTACTGGCGGCGCGCTTAATTCTTCAAGATATAGCAATTCAATCTTGCGGTAATACTCTGTATCAATTTCCTTTAATGCCTTGTCGTAATCGCCGGGTGTTAAGCTTTCATCTTTCATATAGCGCCGGTCAAGTCTGGTGGTTTCGCGCTCAAGCCAAATGTCTATGTCGTATTTGCTCATTTCATGCTCCTATATTTAGTTAAACGACCAATTTTACGATTTGCTGCCATTGGGCAAAACCACCTAGTACCTAATTTAACCGCTCCGGGTATCCGCCCCTGAACAGCTAACAAGCTGGCTCTGCGTCTGGATATGTCATTGAGTGCGGCCCATTCGCCGATTGGGATTAGTTTCATACGTTGCCGAATTGGTAAGTAACCGGCACATGTCCAAGGTTTCGGCAGAAGCGATTAATGTAATCTGATGCGCCAAGCCGCTCTGAATACTGCGGGAATTGATTTTTATTGCGACCGTCATGGCGCTGTCTAGCTGCGCGGTCGTTCTCTTGCTTGCGAATAGCCCGTTCGACTTCTATACCGTTCATTTCGCGGACTTCCACATCATCCCGATAGAAGGTTATCGGTTCGTGATACTCGCGCTCCTGTTTAGGCGCTTTCTCACGCTTAACGGTTATCTTGAACTCTCCGACAAGGGAGAGTGCGGCTTCAATGTCAGCTAGGCGGACTTGGTTAGCGAACTGCACTTGGTAAGTTTGCATTTTCTCTGCTCCTAGTATGTGAGGGGTTAGTTAAATTCGACGTATTTAGAAGATTCGCCGTATGTGGCAAGGTGTTCGGCGAGCGTGGTATAGCGCCATTTGTGGCCTTTAGTTGCCCATTGCGGAGCGCCGGTGTTAAACAGCGCGAAAGCATCCGGCGTGGCATCCGAGGCGCTTTCAGTAATACGCCAGCCTGTCCCGCATGTTTTGGGACTGTCGGTTTTATAGTTTCCGCTGAATTTGAGTTCGCCAAGATCAACGCCGAACGATATAACGCGCGCTCCAGCTGCATCAGTGAAAAATCCATAGTCGCCATTTGCTGCTATAAATGGGCGATAGTTCTGTTTCTTGATTGACTCTGCCAGCTTAATAATTGCTTCTTGTTTGCGGCTGTTCATGTTTATTCTCCTAGTTGTGCAGGTTAGATGCGGTTAGGCTACTTAAGCGCCTTGCGTGCGATTCGCTGATATTCATGCACAGTGTCGATATGTTCGTAACCGACCTTTCCGTGCATTGCTTCGCCGTTAGCTATCGTGCTCAGTGCGGCGCGGTAGCATTTGATGTCATCCAATGCCGCCTCAAGTAGCTTTGCGAGTGTTTGCTGGTCATCCATGTTTGCTCTCCTGATTAGTGTTGATTGATGAACTAGGCTGCAAGCTTGTCGTAATCAGCCCATGCGGTCTTTGCACGTTTAGCGGCCCATAGCGCCTGAAATTTAAGGCTTTCATCCTTGGCATAGGCTGCGGCCCAATCTTCTGCGTATCGCTGAAGCATCATTGCCAGTGCGCGTTTGGCTTGCTTGGTATCCATTTGTATCTCCTTAGTTAGTGATACAGGTTAGGACAGGTCGTCGATGCAATGTTGGATGTATTGCGCGCTATCGAATCTGCCTTCCTTGGTTGCTTGGTTGCGCTGCATCTCGCAATAGCGCACGAATGTTTCGCGCGAATAGTTCATTTCTTTGACATTGCCTTTCTTGTCGGTAACATCGGAGATGTATTTGCACTCATTAACCCAGTTCATTTCGTTTGCCATGTTTGCCGCTCCTTGGTTAGTGTTGCTTGGTTGATGTAGTAACTATACCGACGCAGGAATATCAATGCAAGACCGTCTGTCAGCCAGTCAAATCTAAATAACCCTTATTATTCAATTAGAGCGTGTCCTACATGAGCCATATTCGCTGTTATCTCTGCAAACGAATAGCAGACCAATGGATGATTGGGTATTGGTTAGATCAGGGATGGCTCTGTACATACTGCGCGAGGGACAAATGACAGCGATAGGCAATCGCCGACTATTGAAGGCTAAGAACCGCCAGCGCCCAATACGCGAGTCGTGGGCAATCCGCGCGAAGAACATAAACACGGGCTGGGACATATACAGGGGCATCATTGGCTAACGAGGGCGCACTAGCACTCCTGAACGACGACGAGGCAATAGAACAGATAGCTGCCGGCGCGCTCAGTAAGCAAATCGCCGCCAAGTATGGCGTCACACCCTATGCTGTCAGAAAGCGCCTGGCCAAACACCCAGACTATAAACAGGCCATCCTGTCCCAAGCTGATTCAATAGTGGAAGATGGCATGCAACTAATAGCTGAGCTAGATTCTGCGTCCGACTCGGTAGCTATCACGCGCGCACGCACGAAGGCTGAGCTTGGGCTGAAGTATGCGGCTGCGATTAACCCGGATAAGTGGGGAAACAGGCCAAATAACAGCCTAGTCATAGACTTAGGCTCTGTTCTCCAGTCGATAAGCGAGCGTATGCAAGGCCAGTCCAAGCCCATAGACATGGTTCAGGACATGGGTAGCGATAGCAAGCCAGAATAACATCTAGCGTAATCATAGTGTTAGCCTCGAGTTCGACGGACATCATATCCGCCATGCTCGCGTAACATGCTGATCTAATCGGAAAATATGACACTCCTTATTGAGCCAGCCAAAACAAACAATCCGCCGGTTCCATGCGACACCCCGGCGAGTGGCACTCTGCCCCTCTCAGCCATAAATTTTTTGTTTTAGCCCAGAAACAGTGTTTGCTGCGTCGCAACACAGGGGCTAAGTGTCGATTATTGCGATGTTTCATCCGTTCATATATTGCACTGCACAAAGCCCGCCTAGAGCGGGTTTTTTTCGCCCATGTTAATCCCGCACAAAGGCATGAAGTATCTGCTGTTCCAGAAAGCGGCGGGTCTTTTAAGGCCGTGTGATGTCTTGTTGGATGTGGGGTGTGGTTTAAGACCTCAAACGATGGTCAAGAGTAAGCGCCACGTCTGTTTAGAGCCTCATGGCGAGTATGCGGACGCCTTGGTAGCCCAAGGGTATGAGGTGATCCGTGAGAAGGCTCCAGAGGGGCTTATAAAGGCCGACATCATCATGGCTCTGGACGTAATAGAGCACATGGAAAAAGAGGAC
>Ga0184628_10001904_pt1 | contig 10153 bp, 8 predicted proteins | sample PLM4_5_b1_FD_133149 | JGI IMG/M metagenome (GOLD analysis project Ga0184628, IMG submission 133149) | Groundwater sediment microbial communities from an aquifer in East River, Colorado, USA - PLM4_5_b1 | ecosystem: Environmental > Terrestrial > Soil > Riparian zone | place: USA: East River...
CTCCGAGCTGCAGCGCTTTTCGCCCGCCATCGCCAAGGATGCGCTCGCCGTATTGACGCTCGACGGGTCGTTGAAGAGCCGCACGCATCTCGGCGGCACGGCGCCGGTGCGCGTGAAGGCCGCGATCGCCAAGGCGCGGAAATCGCTCGCTTAGAATTCAGCCGCCGATGAACGCCGATAAACGCCGATAAGAATATAAAGCAAAGGCGGCTTACAGCGGGTTGGGCCTTGTTCGACTGCTTCATCTGCGTTCATCGGCGTTCATCGGCGGTTCCATTCAGGTTTTTGCATGAGCCCCTGGCAGGACATCGAACTCGCGATCCGCGAGGCGATAGCCGCGCCCTTCGCGATCGAATCGCGCACCGCTGTCGGCGGCGGCGATATCAACGAGAGCTTTCGCGTGCGCGGCAACGGCCTCACCTGCTTCGTCAAGGTGAACGGCGCGGACCGGGCGGAGATGTTCGCCGCCGAAGCCACAGGGCTCGAAGAAATCTTGCGCACGGGCGCGGTACGCGTGCCCAGGCCGATTTGCCGCGGCGCCAACCGGGAAGCGAGCTGGATCGTGCTCGAGCATCTCGAGTTGCTGCCCGCTGCGGAGGCGGGCATGCGCGCGCTGGGCGCAAGCCTCGCGCGCCTGCACCGTGTCACCGCGCCGCGCTACGGCTGGACGCGCGATAACACCATCGGCTCGACACCACAGGTCAACACTCCGTCCGACGACTGGATCGCGTTCTGGCGCGAGCGGCGGCTCGGTTTCCAGCTCGGGCTCGCGCAATCGAAAGGGCCTGGTCGCCTGATCACGAATGGCGAGCGCCTGATGGAGAAGTTGCCCGCCTTCTTCAAGGGCTACCGCCCTGCCCCGTCTCTCCTGCACGGCGACCTGTGGTCGGGCAATGCCGCGATGATGCCCGGCGGCGAGCCGGTAATTTACGACCCTGCAACTTATTATGGCGACCGCGAAGCCGACCTCGCCATGACCGAGCTGTTCGGCGGCTTCCCGCCTTCGTTCTACGAGGCTTACCGCGCGGAGTACCCGCTCGATCCCGGATATGAAATTCGCAAACCCCTCTACAACCTCTATCACGTGCTGAACCATCTGAATCTCTTCGGCAGCGGTTATGGAGCGCAGGCCGAACGCATGATTAAGCAGCTGCTTGCCCAAGTATGAGTGACGAAGTGATGCGGCGATGAAGTGACGAGACGCAGTGATTGCTTCGAGGCCTTGCGTCACCTCGTCACTGCGTCACTGCATCACTGGCGTGAGGGCGGAGCCGTGCTGGCGCGGACGACCAGGTCTACCGGCAGCTCGGTGCGCGCCGCGAACGGCTTCCCGGCGAGGCGCGCCAGCAAGTGCTGCGCCGCGTAGGTCCCCAGTTCCGCCGTAGGAAAATGCACCGTGGTGAGGGGTGGCGTGACCACGGCGGCCATTTCCAGGTCGTCGAACCCGGTCACCGAAATCTCGCGCGGCACGGCAATGCCTTGCGCGTGGCATTCGGCGAGCGCGCCGATCGCCAGCACGTCGTTGCCGCAGACGACCGCGGTGGGACGCGGTGAGCCGCGCAGGACATCGCGCAGCCCTTCCCGCCCGGCCGAAAGCGTGTATAGCTTTTCCACGACGCGTCCGGGCGCAAGGGCGATGCCGCGCGCGGCTAATGCCTGCCGCACCCCTTCAAGCCGCTCGGAGGCGCGCTCGTTACCGGCGGTGACGCCGGAGATCATCGCGAAATCGCGGTGCCCCAGTTCGAGCAGGTGATTGGCAATGCGGATCGCCGCGGCGCGATTGTCGAAGCCGACGCAAGGATGCCGCCCGGCGGCGTCAAGCGCCCAGGTCAGCACGTACGGGATCTGCTGCGTGTCAAGCATGCGCAGCACGCTCGGGTGGTGCGTTGCGCCCAGCAATACCAGCCCGTCGACGCCGCGCTCGACCAGCGCTTGCGTCACGCGAGCCTCGACTTCGGCGTCGAATTCGTGGCTCGCGATGAGCAGCGTGTAGCCGGCCTCATCCAGCGTTTTTTGCAGGGCATGGGCGGTGTTGGCGAAGATCGCGTTGTCCAGCGTCGGGATAACCGCGCCGATGGTGTGCGTGCGCTTCGAGGCAAGCGCGCGCGCCGCGCCGTGAGCGACGTAGCCCAGCGCCTGCACCGCCTGCCGGATGCGGGCGGCGGTGGCCGGCTTGACCTTGCCCGGGCACGTCAGCGCGCGCGAGACCGTGGCAGTGGAAACCTGCGCGAGCTCGGCCACGTCGGAGAGCTTGGCGGCCCTGCCGTTCGAGCCCTGGTTCATGCCGATTCGGTCCTTGAGTTAGTGCCCACTGACCAAAAAGCCGGCGCGAGGCCGGCTTTTTTTCCCTTATCCATCAAATGATTATCACCGGCGCTCTTACCGGTACTCCTTGGCGTTGAAGCGGCGGTACTTGGGCAGCAGCCGGCGCGGCTTGCGGAAAGCATCGCGGCGGAACGGCTCGCCCAGCTCCTGCGTCAGCATGATTTCGACCACCGATGGCTTGCCGGATTTCAGCGCCGCCTTCAGTGCATCGGCCACCTCGTCTTCGTGCTCCACGCGATAGCCTTCAGCCCCCATCACGCGCGCCACCTCCGAGAAATCCGGGTTGGCGAGGTTGGTGCCGACAAAGCGGCTGTCGAAGTAGTCGATCTGGTTCTTCTTCTCCGCGCCCCACTGGCCATTGTTGAACACCACCGCCACCGCGGGAATCTTCTCCTTTACCGCCGTCATCACCTCGGCAAGACTCATGCCCCAGGCGCCGTCGCCGACGTAGGCAATCGCCGGGCGGTCGGGACGCGCGACCTTGGCGCCAAGCGCCGTCGGCCAGGCGTAGCCGCAGTTGCCCCAGCTCATCGCCGCGAGGAAGGACAGTGGCTGCTCGAAACGCAAGTAGCTGTTTGCAACCGAGCACACGTTGCCGATGTCCGTGGACACCATGGCATTCCTCGGCAGCGCCTTGGCGAGCTGGGTCAACGCGCGTCGCGGGCCGATCTGCCCCTTCTTGTTGGGCGAGGGCCAGTTGGCGAGTTCCGCGATCCAGGCTTCCTTCTCCCGCTGCACCTCGGTCAGGCGCGCCCGGTCGGGCTTCCTCGCGCCGCGCGCCTTGACGCGCTTCAGAAGCTCGGCCGCAGCGAGCTTCGCGTCACCCTGGATGGCCAGCGAAACTTTCTTCACCAGCCCGAGCGTGCGGTGATCGGCGTCGATCTGGATGATTTTCGCGTCCTTGGGCCAGTAGTCGATGCCGTGCTGCGGCAGCGTGCCAAACGGCCCGAGGCGTGTGCCCAACGCGAGCACGACGTCGGCGCGGGCAACGGTGCGCATCGCCGCTTTCGACCCCTGGTAGCCCAACGGGCCGCACGACAGCGGGTGGCTCGCCGGGAACGAATCATTGTGCAGGTAGGAATTCACCACTGGCGCGGTGAGATGCTCGGCCAGCGCCTTCACTTCCTCGGCGCCGTCGGACATGACTACCCCGCCGCCGGCCACAATCACCGGGAATTTCGCGTCGGCAAGCATTTTTGCCGCCTTGTCGAGCGAATTGGAACCCCCCGCCGCGCGCTCGATGACGAGCGGCGAAAGGATTTCGTAGTCGGCCTCGCCGTAGAAATAATCGCGCGGGATGTTGACCTGCACCGGCCCGCGCTCGTGCAGCGCGATGGTGAAGGCGCGGTGCATCAGTTCCGCCATGCGCTGCGACGAATTCACGTGCACCTGCCACTTGGTGATCTTCGAGAAGATCGGCATCTGCTCCGTCTCCTGGAAGCCGCCATGGCCGGCCGTGAGGCTCCCCGATTCGGGGGTGACTACTACCATCGGCGTGTGCGCCCAGTACGCCGCCGCCACCGCCGTCACGAAATTGGTGATGCCCGGGCCGTTCTGCGCGATGCACACCGTGGGCCGGTTGGTGACGCGCCCGTAGCCGTCGGCCATGTGGGCGGCATTCTGCTCGTGAGCTACGCTGACGAGACGAATCCCGGCGCCGGGAAAGAGGTCGAGGGCGTCCATGTAGGCCGAGCCGACAATCCCGAACACGTCCTTGACCTTGTGCGCGACCAGCGTCTCGATGAACGCTTCGGATGAGCTCATCCGCACTTTGCCGCCGGTGGGCTTGTTCGACGTCGTGAGGTTCTTCGCTTCCGTCATGATGTTCATGGGAACTCCTCCTGAAACGGCGCGGCCGGGGCGCGGCCGGAGCGTCATTATACGCCCCAATGAAAGGCCTGCAAGCGCTTTCATTTATGATATAACTATTTGAATTTAAACGTAAAACAAGGTATTACCGGCGTGCCAGGGCTCCAGACACGGTATACCTCGAAATGCACCGGTGGGCCGGCGCTCAGGCTTCGCCGAAGATGTCCTGGTACGCGGTGTAAACCGAGGCGACCAGCACTGGGCCAAGAACGAGCCAGCCCAACCCGAACGGAATTGTGGCAACGATGCTCAATACGAGCACCACCACGCCGTAAACCAGGAACGGGATTACGTTCTTTACGCACGCCCCGAAGCTCTGTTTGATAGCCTCCATTGGGGCAGACCCGCGCAGCACCACCAGCGAAGGCGCGAACCACAATGCCATGTAAATGAAGATGCTCAAGCCAAACACGATGAGCATGGCGAGCACGAAACTCAATCCCATCCCGCCGATACCCGCAGCGTTGCCAGCCGACGCGCCGAAGTAGGCGCCGAAGAACACTATCGCCATTACCGGCAGCATTATGACGATCCACGCGCCCAGGCTGATGCCGCCGAGCATGACAAGGTTCCCGGTCTGGGTCTTGAATCCCGCGAACAGGTGGTTGATTTCCAGAGTCCCGCTGCGCGCGAGCGACCGGCAGCCGAGCATCAGCCCGCCAACAAAAACCGGCATCAGCAGGAACGTGGCGATTGCGCCCAGAATGGGAATAAATGACAAGACCACATTGATCACGAAAAGCACGATGACGATGACGATCCAGTTTCCGGGCTGCTTCTTGAACAGTTCGAAACCGCTCAGTATCCACGCCCAGCCCTGGCCCGCGTCCACTGTGCGTACGCCCCCAGCGGAACCGGATACTGCCGGACTGCTGCCGGAAGACAAGAAGGGATTGGGCTCGCTCATGGCTGACTCCAGTCGGTTGTGGCCCCCAGTGGCAATTCCATCCTAGTGCAATCACCCAGCCATGACAATTGGATAGCGCGGCACCGCGGCGGAGCCGACGCATGCCTTTGATAAACTGCGGAGTCTGCATCATGGTCTCCCACGCAAATTTCCCCTTGAACGCACCCGTCACCCGCCGCGAGTCACGCGTCGCCATCACCAAGCATGCTTGAATCGCTCTCGCCGCTGCTGCTCGCGTGGGTGGTATGCGTGATTCTGATCGCAGGCCTGCTCCAGGGTGCGCTCGGATTCGGCTTTCCATTCGTAGCAACGCCGCTAATCGCGCTGGTAAGCGACATGCGCACGGCCATCATCCTGGTGCTGCTGCCGACGCTGGCGACCATCTGCGTCGCGCTTTTTACCAGCGGACCATTGCGCGCCACGCTCGCGCGCTTCTGGATGATGCCGCTCTACATGATCCTGGGATCGGCAGCCGGCACCTGGGTGTTCGTGTCCGCGCCGCAAGCACCGTATACGCTGGTGCTGGCGTTGCTGACGCTTTTCTATTTGAGTCTCGACCGCCTTGGCCGCACCGAGTGGGAAGTCGTGAAGCGCAACGAGCGGGCGTTCGCGCCGCTCTCCGGCCTTACCGCGGGGGTATTCGAAGGGACGGCAAACGTCGCCGCGCCGCCGCTTATCATTCTGTACCTCTCGCTTAGCCTGACGCCGGCGATGCTGGTGCAGGCGTTAAACATCTGCTTTCTGGTCGGCAAGACGACGCAGTTGACGGTGCTGAGCACGCGCGGCGGTGTCGGCATGGCCGATTGGCTCGCGACGCTGCCGCTGGTCGCCGTCGGCGTGACCGGCTCGTTGATCGGCGTGCGCATCCGCAACCGCATCGATGCCCAGGCGTTCCGCATATGGGTGAAGCGCGCGCTTTTCGTGATTGCATTGGGGCTGCTTGCGCAGTACGCCTATTCGCGGCTCGCCTAGGCGAGGCCGGGGTGGAATTCTTCAATAGCAAGACCCGGAGTGCAGGGCCGCGCGGCGAGGGCTAGAGTACGTCTCGTGACAGTTCCAACGGAATCGAATGCCATGACCAGGATCGAGAAGCGAGCAACCGATACGAGGAGGGATCACGCGGCGAAGGTGGCGGAAGTTTGCCGATTCATCGAGTCGGCCGCAGAGATTCCAAGCCTCAACACGCTGGCCGACAGGGCGGGCTTGAGTGCGTACCATTTCCACCGCGTCTTCAAGGCGGTTACGGGAGTGACGCCTCGGGCGTATGCAACGGCCCACCGCGCCCGGAGGGTCCGCAGCGAGCTGCGCCGGGGCGGAAAGGTTACCGACGCAATTTACGACGCCGGCTACGGCTCCAACGGGCGGTTCTACGAAACCTCGGACGAGGTGCTCGGTATGACGCCGTCCGCCTACCGCGCCGGCGGTACAAACACGGAGATTCGCTTCGCGGTCGGCGAATGCTCGATGGGCTCCATCCTCGTGGCGCAGAGCGCTCGTGGCATTTGCGCCATCTTTCTCGGCGACGATCCACAAGCGCTGGTGCGTGATCTCCAGGACCGTTTCCCGCGCGCGCGTCTCATGGGGGGCAACAGGGAATACGAAAAGCTTGTCGCCCGGGTCGTGGGCTTCGTCGAGGCGCCCGCCCTGGGCTTGGATCTGCCGCTCGACGTGCGCGGCACGGCGTTCCAGCAACGCGTGTGGCAAGCACTGCGCAAGATTCCCGCTGGGGCCACGGCGAGTTACACCGAAATTGCGAAGCGGATCGGTGCGCCAAGATCGGTGCGGGCGGTAGCGGGTGCCTGCGCGGCCAATCCGCTGGCGGTAGTGATTCCCTGCCATCGCGTGTTGCGCAATGATGGCGCCCTCTCGGGCTACCGCTGGGGTGTCGAGCGCAAGCAGGCGCTGCTGAAACGCGAAGCCGGCGCCCGATCGCGCGACGTGCTCAAATAAAAACGGCCGGCGCATTGCCGGCCGTTTTTCGCGCCTTCGTTCAGGCGGGAGTCTTGTCGAGCATCTTCTTCAGCTCGCCGCTCTTGTACATCTCGGTCAGGATGTCGGAGCCGCCGACGAATTCGCCGTTCACGTAGAGCTGCGGGATGGTCGGCCAGTTGGCGTATTCCTTGATGCCCTGGCGGATGTCGGGGTTCTCCAGCACGTTGACGGTGAAAATATTATCCACGCCACAGGCGCGCAGGATCCCGACGGCGTTGGCCGAGAATCCGCACTGCGGGAAATCGGGGGTGCCTTTCATATAGAGCACGACCCGGTTCTCGCCCACCTGTTTCTTTATAACGTCTTGAATGCTCATAGGTTTAATTGCATATCCGAGTGATTTAGTCAGGCTTAAGTTTAGCGTTTTTCAGGCCCTCTCGTCAATCGGGGCTGCCCGCCGCAAGGCGCGTTAGCAATCGACCCGCGAGTGCCACTGCCCACCATGGCAAAATGAACCCCCCCGTCATTGTTGCCTGCCATGGTTGAAACCCTCGAACGCCTGAGCGCAGGCACCCGTCTGCCGGCGCTAAAACCGGAAAATCTGGGAGACGAGGCGTTCCGCCGGGACCATCGCGTGCGGTATGCGTATGTCGCCGGCGCGATGGCCAATGGCATCGCCTCGACCCGGCTGGTCGCAGAAATGGGCCGGGCGGGGATGCTCAGTTTTTTCGGCGCCGCGGGCCTGAGCCTGAAATCGGTCGAGACGGCAATCGACGAGATTACCGGCGCCATCCCCGATGCGCCGTATGGCTTCAGTCTCATCCACAGTCCGAATGAGCCGGAACTCGAAGCCGGTGTGGTCAACCTCTATTTAAAGCGTGGGATCCGGCTGGTGGAAGCGTCGGCCTACCTGCAGCTCACGCTGCCGGTGGTGCGCTACCGGGTCAGCGGTATCCGGCGCGACGCGGAAGGTCGCATCGTCACGCCCAACCGCGTCATGGCAAAAGTTTCGCGGGTCGAAGTCGCCACGCAGTTCTTCTCCCCTCCTCCGCAGGAGTTTCTGAACGAGCTCGTCCGCGCCCGGGAAATAACGCCGGAGCAAGCAGTGCTGGCAGCGAAAATTCCGATGGCACAGGATGTAACGGCCGAGGCAGATTCCGGCGGTCACACGGACAATCGCCCTCTGGTGACGTTGCTGCCGACTCTGCTCGCGCTGCGCGACCGAATGCAGGACAAATACGGCTACGAACAGTCGTTGCGGGTGGGCGCTGCCGGTGGCTTGGCGACGCCCTCAGGGCTTGCGGCGGCATTTGCGATGGGCGCCGCCTACGTCCTCACCGGATCGGTGAACCAGGCCTGCGTCGAGTCGGGCAGTTCGGACGCCGTGCGGCGGATGCTTGCGCAGGCGGAACAGGCGGATACGGCCATGACCCCTGCTGCGGACATGTTCGAAATGGGCGTGCGGGTGCAGGTATTGAAACGCGGCACGATGTTCCCCATGCGCGCAGCCAAGCTGTATGATCTGTACCGGGGATATCCGGGCTTGGACGCCTTGTCGGAACCGGATAAGTCATTCATTGAAAAGCAACTTCTTCGTTCCACGATCGAGGAAGCCTGGCGCAGCACGAGGGAGTTTTTCCTCAAGCGCGATCCCGGGCAGGTCGAGCGCGCCGAACGCGATCCAAAACACCGGATGGCGCTGGTGTTCCGCAGCTATCTTGGCCTCAGCTCGCGCGGGGCGAACGCCGGCGAGCCGTCGCGCGCAATGGATTATCAGGTCTGGTGCGGCCCGGCGATGGGCGCTTTCAACGAATGGACGCGCGGCACGTTCCTCGAGAAGCCGGAGAACCGCCGCGTGGTAGTGGTCGCACAGAATCTGATTTACGGCGCGGCGATGCAGTTGCGCCTGCAATACCTCCGTGCCCAGGGCATACAGCTCCCGGCGGGTGCGGCGACCGGACAACCGCTGGAGCCAGAAGCGTTGCGTGAAGTCCTGAAATCATGAGCAGCAAGTTCCAGCCCCTCGCCATCGTCGGCATCAGCTGCCTGTTTCCCAAGGCGGACGACCTGCAGACCTATTGGGCGAATATCAAGAACGGCGTGAACGCGATCACGCCCGTTCCCGCGGGCACGCACTGGAATGCCGCCGACTATTTCGACGCCGACCCGAAATCTCCGGATCGCACATACGCGAAAAGCGGCGGTTTCCTCTCTCCGGTAAATTTCAACCCGATGGAATTCGGCATCGCACCGAAAGACATCGAGGCGACGGACACGTCGCAACTGCTCAGTCTCGTCGCGGCGCAGCGCGCGTTGGCCGATGCCGGCTACGCCACCGGCGGCGTCCCGGGCCGGCCGTTCGATCGCGAGCGCACCGGCGTCATCCTGGGTGTCACCGGCGCGCTCGAACTCGTCATCCCGCTCGGCGCGCGGCTCGGCCACCCGATCTGGCGCAGGGCATTGAAGGATGCGGGCATCGAAGGCGCCGTCGCCGAGGACGTCGTGCAACGCATCGCGGATTCCTACGTTGGCTGGCAGGAAAATTCCTTTCCCGGACTGCTCGGCAACGTTGCCGCCGGACGTATCGCCAACCGCCTCGATCTGGGCGGAACCAACTGCGTCGTCGACGCCGCCTGTGCGAGCTCGCTGGCGGCGATCCACCTCGCCAGCCTCGAACTCTCCACTGGCCGCTCCGACATGGTCATTACCGGCGGCGTGGATACGTTCAACGATATCTTCATGTACATGTGCTTTAGCAAGACGCCGGCGCTGTCGCCGACGGGAGATGCGAAGCCGTTCGACCGCGATTGCGATGGCACGGTGCTCGGCGAAGGCCTTGGCCTGTTGGTGCTAAAGCGCCTTACGGACGCCGAACGCGACGGCGATCGCATCTACGCCGTATTAAAAGGCATCGGTACATCCAGCGACGGGCGCTCGAGCGGGATTTATGCGCCGCGCGCTGGTGGCCAGAAGCTTGCCCTGGAGCGCGCCTACGAAGATGCGGGCGTTGCCCCCGAAACCATAGGCTTGATTGAAGCCCACGGCACCGGCACCAAGGTCGGAGACGCGACGGAACTCTCGTCGCTCACCGAGGTGTTCCAGTCCGCGCGCAGTACCGGA
>Ga0184628_10001906_pt1 | contig 10150 bp, 8 predicted proteins | sample PLM4_5_b1_FD_133149 | JGI IMG/M metagenome (GOLD analysis project Ga0184628, IMG submission 133149) | Groundwater sediment microbial communities from an aquifer in East River, Colorado, USA - PLM4_5_b1 | ecosystem: Environmental > Terrestrial > Soil > Riparian zone | place: USA: East River...
TACACCTTGTATTTTCAGGAGCCCGGCGTCGCTGAAAAGGAATTTGACGCAGATCCGCGCGGATTCCTCAGCCGGCTCTATCTCTCCCCCGATTCGCCGCGCGAGCCTCCGGCGATCACCGACCGCAAGAGAGTGGCCGGAGGGTGGATTCCACGGATGGGCGCGCCCAAGGGGCTGCCCGATTGGCTCACGAAGAAGGACCTCGATTATTACGTGGACGAGTTCACCGAGGCTGGCTTTCGAGGCGGGATCAATTTCTACCGCAACAGCGAGAGGAACTGGGAAACCACGCCGCAGCTGGCTGGCGCAAAGATCACGGTTCCCGTTCGCTTCATCGCCGGCGCGCGCGACGGTGTGATTCGCCGCGGCGGGGAGGGGACGGCCGAGGAGTTGACTCAAAGAATGAGCCGCGTCGTCACGGATCTACGAGGCGTCGTGCTCATTCCCGAAGCCGGCCACTGGGTGCAGCAGGAAAAGCCGCAGGAGACCAATGCGGCGATTATCGAGTTCCTGAAGGGCCTGCCGAGCAACTAACGATACGAGCGTTTCTTCATGAGGCGGTGCCGAGACGAAGAGTCCGCAGGCATCGACGAGTCGGTCACTCAGGCGGTGAGCTTCATGATCGAATCCATTGCCGAAGCGCACTAAGGGAAATCCCCTAGTGTCGCCTTTCGCCCTCCGATGACGTTCTTCTAGATAGAGACTTGCCACACTCGGAAAAGGAGAACGTCACATGTTGCGTCGAGCCAGCCTCATTGCTACGTTTGCACTCGCGTTCACTACCGCAACCCACGCCGGGGGCGGATACGTCCGGCCGCTCGTGCCCGAGACGATCGAACCGCCCGCAGGACTCAAACTTGTGCTCGTCGGCCACGCCGTCGGGACCCAGAACTATATCTGCGCTCCTGCATCGACGCCGACCGGCGTCGACTGGTTGTTCGTCGGACCGCAGGCTACGTTGTTTGATGACTATGGCCGGCAGATCACGACGCACTACCAGAGCAAGAACCCGTTGAAGAACGACGCGCTACACGCGACCTGGCAGCACTCCGGCGATACCAGCGCGGTGTGGGCGACACGCCTTCGCGGCTCGACCGACGCGGCCTACGTCGCGCCGGATGCGATCGAATGGCTGCTGCTCGAGATGAGCGGCGCAGTCGTCGGGCCTTTCGGCGGAGACAAGCTCGCGCACATCAAGTACCTACAGCGCGTGCACACCGCGGGCGGCCTGAAACCTTCGACCGGCTGCACGGCCTCGACCGTGAACACCAGGAAGATGGTCAATTACACGGCCGACTATTACTTCTACGAGTAGATCATGCGCTTCTGCCGCCTCGCCTACATGCGGCCTGGCGTGGCCGCCGTAACCGGCGACTCGGACATCAGGACGACGTCCGGATGATGGCGTTCGAAGTACCGGAGCGCCCACTCCGACTCGAACAGGATCACCGGGCGATCGTGCCGATCGACGGCCATCATGCTCGATCCGCCAGGCGACCGAATACTCTCGCTTCCGAGCCATCGAGCCGCCGCATACTCCAGCGACTCGATCTCGGCCGCCACTCCGTATTCGTTCGCGAGGCGGCTCGTAATCACGTCGTATTGCAGCGTCCCGACGACACCGATGATCGGCTCGCGGCGGCCCGCCGAGAGGAAGAAGACCTGCATCAGTCCTTCTTCCTCGAGTTGCTGCACACCTTCGTCGAACTGCTTGTAGCGTGTGTCCTTCACGCGAATGCGTCCGAAGTGCTCGGCAGGAAACCGCGGAAGCTCGGGAAAGCGGAGCGCCGGGCCGGAATGGAGCGTGTCGCCGATCGCGAAGTGGCCGGGATTCACGAGGCCGATGATGTCGCCCGCGTAGGCGACCTCGATCGTCTCGCGCTCCCGGCCGAAGAACCGGTACGCACGCGAGGCCCGAAGCGGCTTGCCCAGCCGGCTGTTGGAGAGCGTCATATCCTTCCTGAAACGCCCTGAGCACACCCGGACGAATGCGACGCGATCGCGATGACGCGGGTCCATGTTCGCCTGAATCTTGAAGACGAAGCCAGTGAACCTCTCGTCGGTTGCGCCCACCACGCCCGCATCGCTCAGGTGGGGTTGGGGCGGCGGCGCGAACTCGACGAGCGCGTCGAGAAACGGCTCGATGCCGAAGTTCGTCAGGGCGCTGCCGAAAAACAAGGGTGTCTGTCGACCCGCCCGATACTCCGCGAGATCGAACGACGTGCCGGCCTCCCGGATCACCTCGAGCGACTCGCGGAAGTGCGCGTACAGACTTTCGCCGACGAGTTCTCGCGTCACCTCGTCGTCGAGCGACGAGAGATCGACTGGCGCCCGGTACTGGCCCTGCGCTTCCCGCTCGTAGCGAAGGAGCGTCCGTGTTTGCAGGTCGTACACGCCGCGAAAGCGTTCTGCGCTCCCGATGGGCCAGTTCACTGGCGCCGCGGCAATCCCGAGCGTCCGCTCGACATCGTCGACCAGCTCTAACGGGTCTTTCGACGGCCGGTCGAACTTGTTGACGAAGGTCAGAATCGGCAGCCGGTGACGGCGGCACACGTCGAACAACTTGCGGGTCTGATCTTCAACGCCGTTGGCCGCATCGATGACCATCACGACGCTGTCGGCGGCGATGAGGGCCCGATAGGTGTCCTCGCTGAAATCGTTGTGCCCGGGCGTGTCGATGAGCGACATGCGACGGCCCTTCAGCTCGAATTCGAGAGCAGCCGACGTGATGGAGATGCCGCGCTGTTGCTCGAGCTCCATCCAGTCCGACGTGGCATGGCGACGGGCGTGACGTCCCCGGACGGCCCCCGCGAGTTCGATAGCGCCGGCGTAGAGCAGGAGCTTTTCTGTCAGCGTGGTCTTGCCCGCGTCGGGGTGCGAGATGATCGCGAAGGTGCGCCGCCTGGCAACCTCGCGCTCGAATTCGGCCAGAAGCGGGGACGCGTTGGGCTTTTGTGGCTCTTCCGGGACGGGCTCTGAGTCGGGGTGCACGCCTTAACTGTACCCTCGGCGCTACTTCTGCGCCCAGTTCACATCCCAGCGCACATTCAACCAGTACTGTCCTTCTCCTGGAAGCCGGTCGCGACCTTGCCGCTGCCCTGGAGGATCACCCACGTATCAACAGTGTTGTTATGCCCGCCTTCGACCATTCGCAACACGCTCGAGTCTTTCGCGTTCATGTCGCGCAGGTGGCGGCGATTAATCGAGACCGAGGACCGTCGCAAAGCTAGGCCGCGCGGGCACACACGCCGAAGGTCAGCGCCTTTTGGAGCGTGAGGTTGTGTACCGTCCACAAATCGTTATCGTTCGCGTCAATTTCGATCGCGCGACGAGCCAAATCGATCCTCGGAGAATAAGCCGGCACGAGCTTCGTCTGACCGAACCAGCCCCAAGCGCGTACTACCAAGTACCGAAGATGCTCGTTGAATGGATCGATGAGCACTCCACGAAAGCGGCCGAGCACGCGGCCGTTTGCAAGGCGGACGGTGAGGCTTTTGCCAGGGATGCCAGCCACCTGTGCGGTTTCGAAATACTGCAACGTAGGTGTCTCCACGCATGTCCTCCGCAGCAAATTGGTAGCAAACCGTTTGCCGAGGTGGCCCCTTAGCCAAATGTGTGGGTTGCGAGTTCCTGAGGCCGGTGAAAACGCCGAAACACCCAGCGGTTAGGGTGTAACGACGCAACAGACGACACAATGCCCCTCGCGTTTCCACCTCCTCGGCCTCACCTTCAAGGCGAGCCCATGGCCAAATTTGGCTCCGGCTGGCCCAGCTCTGGAAAACAGCTCAGATTCGAGGTGTGCCGACAAACTGGAGGTTCGGGGCCAAGACGGTTTTTTCCACGGTTGAGTTACCAGTGGCCCATGCGCGCCGAGTCATCGCCACCCCTGGCGTCAGACCCCTCAACATGATGCCGACGTTGCCGTAATCCCATACGGCGCACGGCACTCACCGTTGGGCGATTGTCTGACTGTAGAATCTCATCACCACACGCCAATCACCTCGGAGGCCGCGATGCTTTTGCGCCGCGCCGTCATAGTTCTCGTCCTGTCGCTGCTCGCGACCCATGGCGTAACCGCGCAGCCGCCGACAGAGCGTCAGGGTCCGAATCGCGGTGCGGTTGCGTCACGAGCGCCTGACGGTCGGCCTGACCTGCAAGGTGTATGGCATTACGCGACAGCCACGCCGCTGCAGAGATTTCCTGAGTTTGCGGATCGCCCATTCATCAGCGATGAAGAAGCGGCGGCGTGGGTCGTCAAGCAGTTGTCAGAGCGCAGCTCTGACATCCGCAACAAGAATCCAGACGCTGATCTTGGTCGTGAGAATAACGACTTCTGGTTCGAACGACCGTTGGGGATGGCCAAGATCGATGGCCGAGTGATGACGTCGCTCGTGGTGGACCCGCCCACCGGGAGGGTGCCAATCTTGCCCAAGGTGGCGAGCGGGCCTCCTCCAGACCCTAACCGTGCGGACAATCCCGGAGATCGCAATCCCGGCGAGCGATGCCTCGCCCATCCCGCCGGACCGCCAATGGTCGGAGGCGGTCCAGGGTCACACTACCTGCAGATCGTTCAAACACCGAGTTACGTAATGTTGTATGCGGAGGCCGCAAATACCGCCCGCATCATTTCGACCATAAAGCCCAAAGTCACGCCGACCGCAAAGCCTGACCTCATCAGGATGCTTAGAGAGTTTCGCTTCACGCGGCGAGTCGCGCTGAATCTTCGTCGAAAGTAGTGCGACGCGTGGCGGCGCGATCGTCGGGTCGGTCGAGAACTGGAGCATACGCGCTCACATTGCGCGTGCTGAACAGGCGCGGGAGGTCCACATGGCGACAGTTTTCTGGAACCGCAACATCGCCGACGAAGCGCATCAGAAGATGAAGGAATTCATCGCCGCTGGCCAGGACGTCACGTGGATCGCGTTTGCGCCGCCTGGAGGCAACCATTGGAGCGTGGTGACGAACCAAACGTTCTTCAACCGAAACATCCCCGACGAATGTCATCAGAAGATGAAAGAGTTCGTCGCCGCAGGACAGAAGATCGTGTGCGTCGCGTTCCCCCCGCAAGGTGGCAACAGCTGGAGCGTAGTCACGAACCAGACGTTCTTCAATCGAAACATTCCTGATGAATGCCACCAGAAGATGAAGGACTTCGTCGCGGCAGGACACAAGATTCTATGCGTCGCGTTCCCCCCGCAGGGCGCCAACAGCTGGAGCATTGTTACCGACAAGACGTTCTTCAACCGAAACATCCCCGACGAATGCCACCAGAAGATGCAAGACTTCACGGCACAAGGTCTCAAGATCCTCGGCGTGGCGTTCCCTTCGCAGGGGGGCAATCGCTGGAGCCTGGCCGCCGACAAGACTTACTTCAATCGGAACGTGCCCGACGAATGTCACATGATGATGGGCGAGATCTACAGCGTCCATGGGCCGATGCGTGCCGTCGCATTCGATCCCGACGGAAATGGATGGTCGCTCGTCTCGGCTGCGAAGAACACCGTCATCTATCGCCTGCCGTTCGAGGACGACGACCTGTGGAAGTTGTCGAACGGCAACTGGGACGACCCGACTGCCGGCCACAGCAAAGGCAACCCAAACGGACTGCAGGCGTTTGCCTTCGATTTCACCCATCCCGAAGGAGGAAACATCCGTGCGGCGCGCGGCGGCGTCGTGCACGCGCTTGTGAAGTCCGAGTCGGGCAACAGTTGGGGCAGTTCCGATCCGTGTAACCCGGGCGTTGGCAACTATCTGGTGATCAAGCACAGCGACGCGACGTTCGGCGTCTACTGGCACATGAAGAAGAATGGCGTGCTGGTGAACGTCGGCAACACGGTCCAGCGCGGCGACTTGATCGCCACCTCCGGCAACACCGGCAATTCCAGCACGCCACACCTGCACTTCGAGGTGCGGACGAATTGGGACCTCGCGTACTCGTGCAGCAACCTGTCAGAGTTCCCCAGCATTCGGGTTCGTTTCGAGGCGAAGAACCACCTCGCGTGGATTCCGCGGGTCGGCGATGCGATCGAATCGAACAACGGGTAACCGATTGATGGGGAAGCGACACGTGCAGACGGTGGCCCATATCGGATTGATCTATTGCTGCCAGCCTCCTCCGAGCGCTCGATAGATTTCGACCAGGCCGGTCAGCTCGGATCGTTCGGCCTCGGCCAGGCCAAGCTCTGCGATGAAGAGCCTGGTGTCGGCATCCAGCACCTCGAGGTAGCTCGTCACGCCGCCTTGATAACGAAGGTCCGCGAGACGACGCGCGTCCTGAGAGGAATCGACCAACAATCGCTGCTGCTCGCGGAACTCGCGCTGCTTTCGATAACCCACCAGGGCATCCGATACCTGGCCGAAGGCCCGCTGCACCGTCTGCTGGTAGATCAACTCCGTTTCCTGACGCGACGCTTCCGCCAGTTCCACCCTCGAGCGCAGCCGGCCGGCGGTGAACACGGGTTGGAGGGCGCTGAGCGCGCCCGTCCAAATCGTGCTGCCTCCGGAAAGGAGCGCCGACAGCGCGGCGCTCTCGAAACCGCCGGACCCCGTGAGGCTGATTTGCGGAAAATACGCGGCCTTTGCCACGCCGACTTCCGCGTTCGCGGCAATGAGCAGCTGCTCGGCGCGCTGGATGTCCGGCCGTCGCTCGAGCAGCGTCGACGGCAAGCCGGACGGAACGTCCGCCGCGCGCGGCTGATCGCTCAAGGCGAGGCCCCGCGTCACGCCGGCAGGCAGATCGGCAAGCAGGATGCTGATGAAGTTCTCCTGTTGCTCGATGGATCGCTCGAGGTTGGTGATCTGGCCGCTGGCTCCGTAGACGAGCTGCTCCGCTTGACGCACGTCGAGCATCGAGGTTGCCCCACCGCGCTCGCGGATGGTCGTGAGCCTGAGCGACTCCTGCCGATTGCCGAGAGTGCGCCTCGCCACGTCGAGCTGGAGATCGAGCGCTCGCAGCCCGAAGTACGCATCGGCGACGTCGCTGATGAGCGTCGTCACGATGGCGCGCCGTCCCCACTCGGTGGCCAGCAACTGCGCTCGAGCGGCCTCGCTCGCGCGGCGGTATTGGCCCCAGAAATCGAGCTGCCACCCTGCGGAGCCTTGAACGACCACCCCGCCGACGCTCCTGCTCGAAGAACCTGACAACGCTGGTAACTTCTGGCCGAGAACGCTCGCGCCGACGGCGGCGGTCGGAAACTGGTCCGCGCGGGTGATGCCCAACTGTGCCTGCGCTTCGAGGATCCGCGCGGCGGCGATGCGGAGATCGTAGTTGCGCTCCAGCGCCGTGCGGACGAGTGCTTGAAGCTGCTCGTCCTGGAACAGCTCCCACCACGGTGCGTCGGCGATCGATGCCGCTCCGGCATCTGCCGCGGCCGTCCCGCCGCGGAACTCCGCAGGGACGTTCACCGTCGGCCGTGAATAGTCGCGGCCCGCCATGCAGGCGGCCGCGAGCGCGGCGGCAGCAATTGGTAGCAGGCGTCTCATGAGCATGCCCATCTCACGGCCGCTCATTGGGGACCAGTCCGGACGAGTCGACCGCCGGCGCCGACCGCGTTCCGCGCAGGCGCTCGACGAGGACGAACAACATCGGGATGAGAAACACGGCGATCAGCGTGGCGGTGAGCATGCCGGTGATCACCACCGTGCCGAGGATGCGCCGCGCCGCAGCGCCCGATCCGCTCGCCACCCAGAGCGGCACGCAGCCGAGGATGAACGCAAACGACGTCATCAGGATCGGCCGGAGCCGCGCTTGTGCACCTTCGAGGGCGGCGGTCACCACGTCGAGGCCATGCTCGACGCGCAGCTTGGCGAATTCGACAATCAGGATCGCGTTCTTCGCCGCGAGGCCGATCAACATGATGATGCCGATCTGCGCGTAGACGTCGTTCTCGAAACCGCGCAGTGACAGCCCGGCGAACGCCCCGAACACCGCAACCGGGACGGACAGCAGGACCGAGAACGGCAGCGACCAGCTTTCGTAAAGGGCTGCGAGAATCAGGAACACGAAGCCGATCGCAAGCGCGTATACCGGCCAGGCCGCGCTCGACGCCCTGCGCTCCTGATACGAGAGGTCGGCGTAGTCGAACCCGAACTCCGGCGGGAGGGTTTCGCGCAACACCTCTTCGACGGCATCGAGCGCCTGTCCTGAGCTGTAACCGGGTGCCGGGCCGCCAGTCACCTGTGCCGCGCGGTAGATGTTGAATCGATTCGTGTACTGCGGCCCCCGAATTTCGCCGGTCGTCTGCAGCGTCGACAGCGGAACCATGTCGCCGTCGTTGTTGCGCACATAGAAGCCCGACACGTTCGCCGGTTCCGACCGCTCTTCGGGTTCGGCCTGGAGGAAGACGCGCCATTGCCGCCCGAATCGATTGAACTGGTTGATGTACAGGCCGCCGAGAAACGCCTGCATTGTCTGGTAGACGTCGGGCAGTGCGACGCCCTGCTTGAGCGCTTTGTCGCGGTCGACGGCCGCGTAGAGCTGCGGGACCGAGGCGTTGAACGTGGAGGTCACACCGGCCAGCTCGGGCCTTTGCCGCGCCGCGGCAAGAAACTTCTGCAGGGTCTGCTCGAGGCTCTCGATCGTGCCGCCGCTCCGGTCCTGCACCCAGATGGAGAAGCCGCCTACCGACCCGAGCCCCGGGATCGACGGCGGCATGGCCGCGAAGGCGGTCGCCTCCGGCGCCACTCTGCGGATTTCGGCGTTCACGTGATCGACAATCGCGCGGGCGGAAAGCTGGGGCCGATTACGCTCGTCCCACGGCTTGAGGCCGACGAAGAAGAGACCGTAATTGCTGGCCGTCACCCGGCTGTAGAAGCTGAAGCCGACGGTCGCGTTGAAGCTGAGCACGCCCTCCGTGTTGAGCAGCACCTGTTCGATCTTGCGCGCGACCGCGTCGGTCCGCTGCATCGACGCGGCCGGCGGCAGTTGCAGGTTCACCGTGAAGTAGCCGTAGTCTTCCTCGGGCACGAAGCTGGCGGGCAGCCGCCGGCCGAGTTCGGCACCCGCGGCGGTGAACGCCAGCAGTAGCGCCACGCCGACCGCGGCTTTTCGGATCAGGCCTCGGCTCACGCTGACATAGCCGTGCGTCGCCTTCGCGAACCACCGGTTGAAGGCGCCGAAGAAGCGCCCGAGCACACCGGCGGTTCGCTTCCGCGGTTGCAGCAGCAGCGCGGCCAGAGCCGGCGACAGCGTCAGCGCGTTGAAGGCGGAAATCATCACCGAGATGGCGATGGTGATCGCGAACTGCTTGTTCAGACGGCCCTGGATGCCGCCCATGAACCCGACCGGAATGAACACCGACGCCAGAATCAGCGCGATGCTGACGACCGGCCCCGACACTTCCCGCATGGCCTGGAGTGTCGCTTCTTTCGGCGACAACCCTTTCTCGATATGTTGTTCCACCGCCTCGACCACCACGATCGCATCGTCTACCACCAGGCCGATGGCGAGAACGAGGCCGAAGAGGGAGAGCGTGTTGATCGAGAAGCCGAGGGCGGGAAAGAACATGAAGGTGCCGATCAGCGAGACCGGGACCGCCGCCATCGGGATGAGCGTGGCGCGCCAGTTCTGCAGGAACAGGTAGACGACGAAGATCACGAGGAGCAGCGCGGCGCCGAGCGTGATCAGAATTTCCCGTATCCCTTCCGTCACGGCGAGCGTCGTGTCGATCGGATACCCGTACTTCACGTCCGCGGGAAACCGGCGCGCCAGGTCCGCCATCGTTTGTTTGATGGCGTCGGCGACCTCGAGTGCGTTCGAGCCAGGCATCTGAAAGATGCCGATTGCGCATCCAGGCTGGCCGTCGATGCGGCCCGTCTGCTGGTAATTGAGCGCGCCGAGCTCGACACGAGCGACATCCTTCAAGCGCACCATCGAGCCGTCGGGATTCGCCCGCACCGCGATCGCTTCGAATTCCTCGGGTGTCTGCAGCCGTCCTTGCGCGCGCACCGTGTAGGTCATCTCCTGCCCGGGCGGGGCGGGCTGCGCGCCGACCTGTCCGGCCGGGTTGACGGTGCTCTGTTGTTGGACCGCGCGCGCCAGCTCGGGCACCGTGATGCCGAGTCTCGCCAGCAGGTCCGGCTTCACCCAAATCCGCATGGCGTAGTCGCTGCCGCCGAAGATGCGGATGTCGCCGACGCCCCTGATGCGATA
>Ga0184628_10001907_pt1 | contig 10147 bp, 7 predicted proteins | sample PLM4_5_b1_FD_133149 | JGI IMG/M metagenome (GOLD analysis project Ga0184628, IMG submission 133149) | Groundwater sediment microbial communities from an aquifer in East River, Colorado, USA - PLM4_5_b1 | ecosystem: Environmental > Terrestrial > Soil > Riparian zone | place: USA: East River...
CCTTCGTGCCTTCGTGGTGAAAAAGAAATCTGCATGTCACGGGTAAGCCACACAAGACCTTAAACCTCTATTTTTTCTCGTCCGCCACCACCGACCTCGACGCCGAATGCACCGGCACCGTCGCCTCGCGCAGCGAGTAGAGATACTTGATGACATCTTCGTTGGACATGTACTTGCTCATGTCGTAGCGCTCGCGGTGCACCATGTCTTGCAGCGGCCGGCGCACGCCTTCGCCGCGGGAAGAGACATCGGGATAGCCGATCGGGATAATCAGATAAAGCTTCAGCAGATCCGGCACATTGAGAATCCGCTTGTGCGGCTCCTCTATATGAATGGACACCCACTCCGAAGTAAGACCGAGCGAAGCGATGGCGAGGTGCAGCAGGAAGCAAGCGTTGGCCAAACCGTCGGTCAAGTGCGATTGATCGCGGCCAAAGGTATGCGCGCCCATCACCGTGCCCCACTGGCGCCGGCCGTCGCCCAGGACAACGATCACCGCCGGCGCCTCGTGCCAATTGGCCTTGGCCTTGTTGAAGCGCAGCGACTCGTGCGGATCGTTTTTCACCTGGTAGGACGGATGGCGCAGATTGTACTCGCGCTGCTGCTCCATCCAGAAAATCAGATCCGTGTTGTACTCCGAGTAAGCGTCGCGCAACGCTTTTTTGGTTTTCGGATCTGTAACGACGATAAACTCCCAGGGCTGCGAGTTGGCCCCTGACATTGCCCAGCGCGCCACTTCGAGGATCTTTTCGATGGTGTCTTCGGGAATCGGATCGGCCTTAAACTTGCGCACGCTATGGCGCGTCTTCACCAGGTTGAGCAACATGTCATAGGTTTTGTTGGTACTCGACATTCTAGTTCTCCATGATTCTGCCCCGAACGATTCGCGTTGTTGACGTTCTTTGCTTTCACCCTCGACAGACTGTGTCGCAATGCACAAATCCCTCATTTGTCATCGCGAGCACAGCCAGGGATCTCGTCTTAATCTGCCACTTCCGAAGGCGAGATTTCTCGGCTTTGCATCGGAATGACAGTTACAACACCGTCTCCTTGCGGGAGAGGATAAGGGTAAGCGCGACCGACCCGTTCGCCCCTATCGCCCCTTCAGCACATCTTCCAACACCGACTCATCGATAAACTCGCTGGGATGGCGCTTCGACACACCCGGCTTGCTCGCTTCCAGAGTCGCGAGAAACTCAGTGATACCGTCGCGCTCGGTGCGCAGCGTGTCCGAGGTGCTCTTGACGAAAAAATCGTAAGTCTTCACCGCCTCGGCCTTGGAGCCGACATGAATATACTTTTCGATGACCCGCAGCGTCGCCTCGCGATTGGTCTTCATGATCCGCACCGCTTCGACGAAGGCGCGCAGATAGCGGCGCACAAGATCGCGCCGTTCCTTCAAGTCGCGCTTGCGCGTGATGATCGACAGCTCAGGGTAGCGCATCCCCATGGCGGCTAGGTCGCCCAAACGCGTGTAACCCTGCGCCTCGGCGACAAACAACCCCGGCGGCGAGATGATCGTCGCCGCAATCGCGCCGCGCTCCAATGCCGTCAAACGATTGCGTTCACCGCCTAGTTGTAAAAACGTCACGTCCTTGTCGGGATTCAAGCCGTTCTTTTTCAAGGCGAATCGCATACCGATGTCGTTGTTGCCGCCGAAGCTGGCCAGGCCGACTTTCTTGCCGCGCAGGTCTTGATAGGATTTGATGTCTTTGGCAGCGACCACGCCGGCCGACATGGAGTTCGATCCGGTGCCGATGATCGTCACATCCGCGCCGTTGAGATTAGCCTGCACCGACATGCCGCCGCTGACATGCGCAAAGTCGAGACCGCCGGATAACAGTGCCTGCATGCTTTTGGTGCCACCCGAAATCAACACCGCCTCAACATCCAAGCCGGCCTTCTTGAACTCCCCGCCATCCAGCGCCACCCAAAATGGAATGTTATAACCGGCGATACCCGGATAGCTGACCGCAATGCGCTGCTGCGCCGGGAGATCACCCGCGCAGATCAGCCCCAGGATAAGGATAAAGAAATTAGCACGTAACGATTGCATCATGAGTGGGTACCTACTTGAGCGCTCAACTTATTCACAGGGATGGATATAAGTCAAATTTTCACGCCGGAGGAAGCAGGACAAGCAATGCTTGCGCTTAGCGCGCGGCATTTAACCTGGCACGGCCGATTAACTGACCGCCTTCGGTTACGGCATCGACGCGCACCGCCGCACCCGGCTCGACCACGTCGAACAGATGGTTTGTCCATAGCCGGAATCCTTGTTCACGGCCGCCAGTCACTTGAATGAACGGCGATGCCCAAACCAACTTGCCGTTTTTGTACCAGCGGTGCTGCACGGCTTCTTTCAGGCCCAACGGCGCTTTGATCGGCGTGATGACATGCAACCGGCGCCCCTGGCCTGGCTCCGCTTCTGTCAGCTCCGGCTCGACAGACTTCGACTCGGCTTGATAATCGCTGCCGAACTGCCCGCCGGCCAGACGCAACGGCGCCGGCGGAATAAATGGCCGTGCGAACTCAACCAGCGCCACCAGCAAGACCACTGAGCTGCCGGCGAAGGCTCTCTGCCAGCGCGGCAATTGAGCGAACGGCCTGAGAATCGTCGCAAACCCGAGCGCCGCCAGCAGCGCGCTGACACGGGTCGCCCAGTTATTACCGATACTCCACAACACCGGCAGCATGACGTTGAGCAGGGCAAATAAATTGAACGCGAAAAATAGCGCCGTCAGGCCGCGCCGCACCGACAGATGGCGGTCATAGACGACGTCGAGCGTCGAGAGCAGTGCCGAAATCGCCAGGAGCACGACGAAAAGTACATTTCCCGACGACAGGGTCGCGCTGCCGAAGTAGATCGGCAATATGAAGAACAGCACCTGCTGATAGAGATTTTTATTGAAAAAGTTGACCAGCAGGCGCAGCCGCTCGGCCCATAGCGCGGAGAGCCAAGGTCGATTGAGCAGCCGTGGTAAATAGAGACTGGATAGCCAGATAAAGCCGACGTGAAAAACCGTTACGCGCAAAAAATTATAGTTACGCGTGCCGAGCCACATGATGCCCACGCCCAGGAGCAATGCGTAAGCGCTGTGAAGCCACCAGAGCTTGTCTTTGTGACGCTGAAACCAACTGCTGTGCGAGGACTCGGTTGGAACGGCGCGGTTTTCGTCGATAAGTGAGGTGTCCGCCATGGTCAAACAAGTAAGCAGTAAAAAGTCAGGAGTCAGGAGTAAAGAACCCGGAATAGATCCGAGTCCGAAACTCCTTACTCCTCAACACTCGCTCCTCACTGCTTTGCGAACTACGGATACAGCTCTTTCAACAAGCCGCTCTTCTCCAGCGTATCGAGAAAGCGCATGTCGACGAATTGCTCCGGCTTGGCGGTTTTCGCCGCGGGCACGGTCTTGGCCAGGTCGTCGAGGACGTTGACGACACCGGCCATATTCACCGCCGGCGTCTTCTCCAAAACTTTACTCATGTAGAAATCGTAGGCTTTCTGCAGCACCACTTGATCGTTGATCTTGGTGTATTTGGCCAGCGATTTATAGGTGAACTCTCGGTCGGTGCGCGCTTTATGCACGCCGCGCGTGTATGCGCGCATGAAACGGTTGATCACGTCGGGCTTGCTGCGAATGATCGAGCCCACCGCCACCAACGCCGGATTGGGGAAAGCGTAATCCATGTCGGTGATGCTGATCAATTCTTTGAAGCCGGCCTTGTCGATGGCGAATTGCGTCGGCGGCGACACCACGCCGCCCTCGATGGAGCCGCCTTGTAGTCCGGCGGCCACCGTCGCCATGAAGCCGAGCTGGATCAAGGTCAGATCTTTGTCGGGGTTGATGTTGTGTTTACGCAGCGCATAGCGCACCGAAATATCCGGCGCTGAGCCGAAGCGCGTGATGCCGATCTTTTTACCGCGCATAGCTTCGACGTTTTTGATCTCCGGCCGGACGTAAAGTGAAAAAACCATTTTGTTGCCCGAATTGCCGATGATTTTCAGATCGGCGCCGGAAAGCGCCGCGGCGATCGCCGAGCTGCCGTTGAGCGAGCCGATATCGATTTCACCCGCCACCGTCACTTGCGCCAGCTGCGTGCCGCTGGGGATCAGGATGATGTCGTCTTGCAGTCCTTCTTTGGCAAAGAAGCCGGCATCATGGGCGACCCAGATCGGCGTGTAGGCGCCGCTGATCGAACTGTAGCCGATGCGAATGCGGTCGGCCGCATGGACCCCGCTAACACACATCGTGGCGACGACAATTGCAAACATAATTCGCTTCATTTGCTGTCCTTTCAGAGAGATAGTTCGCATGGACTTCTAGCTTCGCCGACTTACCAGCTGGGATTTACACTATAATTCCGTAATCGAAATCAATGCAATGCTAAGAGAGAGTATTAGTATTTTCCACTCCAGGTCAACGATAGATTGCGTGAGAGATTCGACAAGGAGAAAGGTATACGAATCAAACCTGTACAGGTCGCTCGATCAGCTCACATGCCGTGGCGGCGCCGTCGGTGTTTTTCAATCGGCCGGCGAGCGTCCGGCAGTTCTCGCCAACCTCTGGCGAGCTCAGCAATCGAAGCATGGCATCCGCTATAATTGCCGGCTGCCATTTTGGCGGGGGTAAGAACTCCGCGATCCGCAGCTTCTTCAAATGGGACGCGTTGTCCGGACGATCCGCCCCTTTGGGCAGAACAAGCTGTGGAACTCCGGCAGCCATTGCGCATCCCAGGGTTCCCATACCCCCATGGTGAATCACCAGTTTTACTTGGGGCATCAGCTTCCCGAATGGAACATAGCCGAGCCAACTAACACAACCAGGATAATCACCCGGTAGCTGCTCCTTGTGCTGCGCCACGAGAATCCCTAGAACATTTAACGATCGGCAGGCTTCAGCGCTGGCGGCATAAAATTCCCCATCCAGATACATGCCCGTGCCCGCCGTGATCAGAACCGGCGTGGCAGATTTATTCACGGCGTTTTGGATCATCTCAGGAATCTCGCCCTCATTGCCGTCATCATCCCGAAAAAAACCCACCGGAGTCACGGTGAACGGCAAGTCAAATTCAACCTTGGCAAACCATTCGGGCCACAACCCGATTGCGCCCGATGGATACTCAAGCCGGGCATCTCCTTGCACGACTTTCTTCAAGCCCAGCGCCGCCCGAGCTCGATCGATGTCAGGTCGTAACAGATCGGTAAACAATTGTTGCCGGAGATTCCAGGTCGCGGCTTGACTTGGAAATCCGAAAACCCAGCGCAGCGGCAAGTGGCTCTTTTCGGCAGCCACGCGCATCGCGGTGTCGAAAAGATCGCGGGTTACGAGAACGGTGTTGCGCGATTGGCACGCCTGCGCGATTAACTCGTAATGTTTGACAACCTTAGTTAATGAATGTCTTCTTACGAATTCTGATACGCCGCGAGGATGATTCAAGAGATGCTGATCGGCGATGAATTCTCGGTACTCTTCAGGTGTGTCGACGGGGATGAACTCTAACGAGGCGCGTTTGGCTATTTCTTCGTAACCAAAATGGCTTATGAGATGGACCTCATGACCTCGCGCTTTGAGCCGGCGTCCAATCTCAATGAACGGCGATACATCACCCCTCGACCCAACAGAAAAAAGAACCACATTTAACGGTCGCATTACGTAAGGTCTAGCGCCCGTTTTACTTGCGCGCCGATGGGAGGGTCTCAGATGAGCCGCTGAGAGTGAGGTTCTCGGCCTGCTCATCGGTGAGTTCCGACAGTTTCTGAAAAATCTGCTCCATATCATCCGAGTTCATTCTTTTGAGTTGTTGCTGCACAAGCGTGTCCGCTAGTTCCGCCACCGTGAAGCTGCTGGTGAAAAGCAACGTTGGCGTGAGCTCGGCACCAAACTCAGCGTTCAATCGGGACAGCACTTGCATCGCGATCAGCGAGTGACCACCCAAATTGAAAAAACTATCGTGGACACTGATTTCGTCAAGGCCCAACAAGTCGCAGAAGATCCCGGCGACCGCGGTTTCCACCGGAGTGCGAGGACGGATAGCGATCGGAACTGCGGAGTGTCGCATACGGATCTGAGCAAACCGGTCGTGAAGCGACGGGACATCGCGCAGACTCTCAGGGATGGTAGCCAGGAACGTATTTAGGACGGCCATCTCGGCCTGGTGAGTCCGCCGGGAACCTGCATCGTCACTTTCTTCGACTCGGCCATTGTCATTGTTGGAATGCTCGGTCGGAGAGTAAGTGACCGAAGCCGCGGCCGCCGCGACAAGCTGAAACATCTGGCGATCGGGGAATGACATACAAATTACGCCCGGCAGGCTCTTCAGAAACACCACAGCAGGAATATTTTTCGGCGACGGTTTGCACATGATATTGACGGTCTTCAATCCGCGCTGTTGTGCAAGTAAGCCGAGGTGAGCGATCACGCGGTGCTCCACCCCGCGGCCCAACGCTCGGCAACTGAGCAGAAACGAATCGACGATTAAGCCGTCGTTCTCTGTCTGACATAGGATCGCCCCGACAAGGCCATAATCTCCGAACCGGTCCTTTACATGCACGACCAGGCCATCTGTAGATGCGGCCCCCTGGAGCTGCTTCATTTCCAAAGGTGTGCGGCGCTGGGTCGTCGTATTGAATTGGTTGGTTCTCATTGTCAGTTCGGCCACCCGTTCGACCTCGGCATCGGCCATTTTTGAAATGGTCACCGCCAACTCAAGATTGGCGAGAAAAACCTCGAGCGATGTTGAGTCACGCCGAACCTGTTCGCGCATGAAATGCTCTTGATAGAGTTTCGTGCGTTGCCGGTCCTCGTTGGTCAACGAATCGTGATCCAAGACCCAAACATGGCGCAAGAAGGCGGGAATTTCGCTCGGCACCGGTGGCAACAAAAGAGTCAGAACTTCCGGCAAACTCGCACGGATCTCGGCACAGACCATTGGATCGTCATCGAGAAATATAAAACTATCCAGGGAAAGCCCTAGTTCTTGCGACAGCGAAACCAGGTTCTCCGACTTCGATTGCCAATTGATTCGCCATGCCACGAGATCCCGTTTCTTCAACAGCATTTCGCTGCGCGCGTCGAAAACCTGCAACACTTCTTGTTCATCGTTCTTGCTGCAGAGGGCGACCAGCATGCCCCGGCGCTGCTGGGCTAGAACGCATTCCTGAAGAATTTTTCGGCAGGGTTCGAAACTTATCCCTTCACAGCCATCCTCACCGACAATACCGCTCCACAAAGTATTGTCGCAATCGAGCACGATGACCTTACGCTGAGGGAGCTTTAACTTGTGCAGCTTACGAGCAATTATCATCGACAAGGATGTATAGAAGGGGGGCAAGTAGGGTATGTCGGCCAATAGACTGCCGTGAGGGTCATGATAGTCGGCCAACGGATAGAGGGATAAGAGAGTACCGCTAGTGACGATCTCAACGGCGCTCATTTGTGACAGTTCCGATGCAAGCATTTCTTCCATTTCAGCCAAGGAGTCGGATTCCCGAGTTGAAGCTGCAATCGACGGACTGGGCGGGCATAGTATCACGATCAACGGAGCGGCATTGCGCTTCCTTAGCTCGACAACCCCGGCGAGGAAATCGACAACGTTGCGCTTCAATTCTTCATGCGAATCGGGCGTTGGCGAGTCATCAGTTGGAGCAACAACAGGCTTTCCAAACCAATCTTCAAGGCATACTAATGCAACATTCACTCCATTTTGGTTCTTTGCTTGCAAGCTCGATGGGTCGAGTAGTTGCTGAAACACCTGGTTGTACGGCGCGAAAGAAATCGCAGCAGTGACGCCCATCTCACGCAGCCAGCATTGAAGCGGCTCTTCCACTGGCTCGGCGACAAACGTGGCGCAGATCGCCACGCGCAGTCCGAGATGGCCCGCGGCTTCTTTCGAATTGTCGTCCACTGTATTCATGAATTTTCCTCGTCTACTGAATCATGCATTTTTCGAGCAGAAGCTGAATCGATTGATTGGCTTGTTGGTTTGGCGGCATCACCAGACCCGCGCTCCCACGGGCGATTCGGACACGCGGCGACTCCGCCGTCGCTGTTCGTCTGCTTCCGGCCAACGGCGCGAAAGGGTCCTGCGTCGCTGGCAATTTGTCCGTGGCTATACTGTTCGCCGGGCTTGGCATCTGCCTACTATCGACCGCGAACCAGCATTGGTAGACTCCCTGATCGATCTCCAAGATCATGAAAGCGCTAGGTTGTACCAGATCCAGCGCTAGGGCATCTAAGTCGTCTAAGCGCAGCAAACCCAGTCCGCCTTGCCGGCCATTATCCGCGGGACGAATAGCCACACTTAGATTTTTATGCTCGGCCTCTCTCACGAGCTCGGGCAATCGGCGTCGAATGTCGTCAGGTCCCAAATTTGGTAGCGCCTCCAGTACTTCGCCATTTTTTGCGCTCACCTTCAGTTCGAAACAATCCCGGTCGATGGACTGGAAAAGCGCAATCATCAACTCGGCTTGTTCAATAGGGGAGACGCCCTCCTCTTCGTCCGCGACATACGTAACCCCGGTCATGATTCGGCGGTGCCCTCTGCCGAACTTGACCAATAAGTCTCTTGATACCGGAGGCGATTGGTTGTTGCCACGCCATCCCATGGCAGTGACCCCCCACTTTTCGCAGAATCGGTTGGTGGTGGCGATATTCCACTGCTCGCTCCATCGAAGCATAAAGTACGGCAGGTCGGTCCATTCGTAGGGAGGCGAGGGAATATAGGTAACAACAGATTTTGGCTCGACATAAACCGAGCCGCCTGCTTGGTTTATGCCCAAACAAAAATCGATATGCTCGTGAACACTCAACAGTTGCTCGTCCAGAGTCCCAACAGATTGGAATACCTCGGTTCGCACCAACATGCAGTGAAACTCGACATAGTCAAAGCGTCTTCTGACCAGCCGGTCCTTTAATTCTCGAATCGGCGTATTGAAAAGATTTTGCTCGTCGTACAAAACCTTCCCGCCAAACTCGTCTTTGAAGTTGACATTTCCACCAGCGACGTGGACAACTCCGGCGCCGATCTCGCCAATCAAGCAGAGCGGTCCGACGACCCAGGCGCCGGTCTCCTCTGAGCAGCGAACCAGAGCCTCCAGCCATCCCGGAGTAACCAGCGCGTCGTTATCGATGAACACTACGTATTTCGTCTTGACCTCTTTCAAACCGAGGTTACGTGCTTGATTGGGCGATATGTGATGCTCCGTAGTGATCAAAAGAAATCCCTTTTCGCTCGACTCTCGTTGGAGATAGCGCTGAACACGTGACGGCGCTTTACCGGCAACATAAACCAGGTGAAACGGCAACGAAGTGTTTTTGTAAATGCTCGAGAGGGATCGCTCCGTCAAACTAAAACGCTCTCGCAGCACAACCACTAAAGTGACTTGCGGCTCTTGCAATTGGCGCCTCCGATTTCTCACGCACAGGCAATTAAACCTGCCGCCCAGAGCACCGATGGTCGTTTATTTACTTGAGCTTGGCAAGCCAAAAGCGCCGGCCCATGCGCTTTGCCCGGACGACTCCGTAGCCATGAATTAACGGCTATGACGATCGGCCGCCGGGCGTGGATAACTCAGCCGTTTTGTTCTGAAATATTTTTGAACTATCGAATCTCCCTATTGACGGCGAGGCGGCCATTGAATATTTGTACGACAGCTAAAATCCGCAGCGGAGGTATTTGTCAATGCGCATGATCGTCATCGGCACCGGCCCCATCGGCGGCATCATCGGCGGCAGGCTGGCCCGCGCCAGCGCCGATATCACCTTCGTCGACATCGACAAAGAACATGTCAGCGCGATCCGCGAGAAAGGGCTGTATGTCGACGTCCCCGACGGCCCGTTCAACGTGAAGGTGAAAATCTTTTATCCCCACGAGCTTAATGAAATTGGCGGCAAGTTCGACATCGGCTTTATCGCCGTGCGATCGAACTATACGGCCGACGCTTTGAACACCGTGTTGCCCCTTCTCGCGTCCGACGGCCTGCTGGTGTCAATGCAGAACGGCATCAATCCGCCGCTGCTGCAAGAAAAAGTCGGCGCCGACCGCACTCTCGGAATGGCGATCCGCATGGGTTGCCGCAAAGTCGGCCCCGGCCATGTCCAGACCGACATCCGCGGCCACCTCTACCTCGGCCACCTGCACGGCA
>Ga0184628_10001910_pt1 | contig 10137 bp, 13 predicted proteins | sample PLM4_5_b1_FD_133149 | JGI IMG/M metagenome (GOLD analysis project Ga0184628, IMG submission 133149) | Groundwater sediment microbial communities from an aquifer in East River, Colorado, USA - PLM4_5_b1 | ecosystem: Environmental > Terrestrial > Soil > Riparian zone | place: USA: East River...
AACCCCGCCCATCACAAGATAATTACCTAAAATAGTATAACGATTATATCGTCCAGGGTAATCAGCCTCGGGGGCGTCAGGGAACTCAGGATTGAAATAAGCATCCGGGGTCTGATACCGACAAACACCGCCGGAAGGAAGTCGCACTAGCCGAATTTCCTGCCAATCAAGCGGAAGAGCTACCCGATCTTCAATCAGGAGCGAAGTATCGATCTGGACCATATGTTTGACACGAAGAGCCGTCGACAGGTATTCCTCGGCCATACGAATCCAGCTAGTTACGATGGCGTCTGGATAAACATCCGCGCCTATCGCCAACCAGTTACGAATTTCTTGACACTTGTCGGTGAGGAATGTTCCCATTAGACCCGCCCTGACCAAACTCGGAATGCCTTATTGTCTGGGTCGTTGAGCCAACGTTTCCAGTCATTATCGTCCCAGTTTTCGAGGATGGATTTCTCGTAAACCGCGACAGGCACCCCTCGTGCAACCAGCTTGTTGGTCGAGCGTCTAGGGTGGAGTTCCCTCATTATTTTATTATTTTCGAGGGTCTGCGTTAAGTCTTGCTCGGTGTAGATGTGGACCTTTTCTGGCTGGTCGTCTTCCCAGATCGAGGTGCGCTTGATAGCGCCATCATTCTGGTATACGTGTTTGCGTTCGGTCATGGTAGCATGCCCTCAGTTCCGTGTCAAGTATGTGGAATACTTAGCGACGTTTTGGTTTGATCTTCCCGGTGCCCTTATCAGCCGCGTTGAATTCCTTGGCCACCTTGACCAGAATACCGACCTTCTTAGCAAACTTGGGCGAATGTGCAGCAGCCGCCATCGTGCGAGCCTGTTTTGCAGACTTACTCGGCATGGGAACCTCCAAATGACCCACCCCCTGTTACGGGGGTGGGCAAGGTGGGAAGATTACTTGCGGTCGTCGATCAGCATTTCGGTGGAGTGCGGCGATGTTGCTGCCTTCACCATATTCGAACTGACGAGCGTGGTAATAACTGCGCCCTGCTTGACACCGTTGAAGAGAATGTGTCCGAGCGGGTTGCGCATTTCGACACCCCACTCCGCAAGAATCATGCGGGTTTCGGCATCGCCCATCTTCGCGAGCGGCTCAGTCTTGAAGTTGCGGTAGAACGCAACAGCAAGATAATCCGCGTCGAGGATATAAGCCACATCCGAAGGAACCCACCGGGAAGGAAGAACCTTAACGCGACCGAAATCGGTGGCAATAATGTCCACCGTCGCGGTGACTTCCGTCTTGCCGACGAGGATCTGCGAACCATTGCGACCATCGAAGGTGGAGACGGTGCGCTTGATCGCCGGGGGAACGACCATATTATCCGGCGAAGCACCATTGGTGTACGCCTTCTGCATGGCATCGCCGACCATCACTTCCGTGAACGCAAGCTGCGAAGCACCTGCAACAGCAGGGAAAGCAGTAGTAGCCGTAGTAGGAAGGCCAGCAACAACACCAATAACCGAACCGGCAGCCGCGCCGAGCTTATCCAAAGCGCGACCGAGCCAATGGGCGATAGCTTCGGTCTTGCGGGCAACGGCGGTAGCATCGCCGTCAACTCGCTCCTGCCGAGACGATAATATAGTTTCCATGTCCGACTTGAGGACTTTGGAAGCCATCGCCATCTGGTGGCCAAGCTCTGACCCTTTGCCAGCGGCATCGGCGGCTTCCTGCGATCCGGAGACGGTTGCGTCACGCTTCGAGATCTGCGTAACGTTGGTCAAACGAACCGTGGGGGTCGAGTTGCCGTTGACGTTCACGAAGCCTTCGAGTTGGGCGTTGTTGGGGTCAACGACCGGGAGGTTTTCGGTCTGCCAGTCGAACGTACGGTTCTTGGCATTCCGTCGGCGAGCCATCGACATGATGGGAGTGTCGAAGGGGTCGATATTGTAGATGGAGTTCGAAAGGTCTTCGCGATTGCCTTTCGCTCCGTAGGTGGTGAATGCACCTGTAGTTACGGGCATGTCTAGTTACCTCTTGCAATGAGTTGATCGAACACAACGGCGGCATCATCCATGCGACCGGTGCGGTTGAGCCTCTTCATTGCCGAAGATACACCCTTCTGAGCCGTGCGCTGTTTTGCGCTTCCCGCTCCCGGAGCAATCGGCTTGCCTTGCGGCTGTTGAACGACTGGCTTGGGCTTGGCAGCCATCATTCGATCGTACTTCGACGCTTTCAGGAGAACCTGAAGCATCCTGCTGTCGTACACTTGCGACAATTCTTCTTCGGAGAACCCGGAAGCCAGCCCGGTCTTGCGCATCGACTGCAAGTCCTTAGCTTTCTTCTTGGGGTCGCTCCAATTCTTACGGTTCGCAGCTTCGAACCTAGCGGCTTCTTCCTCAGCGAATGCCGCCAACTGAACTTGACTCGATTCCGTCTGCTTCTGCACTACTTCTTGCATCTGGGCGTTCATCTGCGCCCGAAATGCGTTGGCCTTCTCGTAGTACCGTTGAAGTTCCCGAGCGCGAGCCGGGTCCTTCTGAAATTCCTCATCCCAATTTGGCTCTTTGGGAATCATCGTTTCCATGTGCGCCTGCATCTGACGCGCCATGTTCATCGAGTACTCATAATTCTGCACGGCATCGGCAGCGGCGCGGCGAACTATCTTTTTCGCCTCGTCCAGCTGATTCATTCGCTGATGGAAGGTCTCGGTTCGGATATAGCCGTCGAGAGCTTCCTTGACGGAAACTTCTACAGGCTTCCCGTCGACTGTAACTTCAACTTTCCGGGCGAGAATTGCAGCTTCTTCTTCATCCTCGGCCCCTTCTTCTCCAGAATCGTCATCCCCGTCGTCGGACTCATCTTCTCCAGCGTCCCCCTCGTCATCGTCGCCGTCGCTATCTGATCCATCTTCTTCGCGAGGATCCCTTGGACCGGCTTCGGGCTTCGTATCTTTTGCATAGACTTTCTCCTCCGGGTCTTCGTCACCGCCGCCCTTTGCGGGGGATTCTTCGTCAACCTCGTTCCCAGAAGTTACGTTGGGAAACAGGGATTCAATGGGCATCTCATTGGATGCTTGAGGTCCATCCGCCATTACGTATCCCCTTTATTGTATTTCTGACGCATCTTGCTGTCGTTGATGTACTGTTCCAACTGACTTCTAATTTCAATGACTGCCTTCATGGTAGCATGCGCCCCGGTGGCTGTCAAGCTACCCATGTCCGCCTCTAATAGTGTTCCAACCGCCCTGGAATATACGCCGTTCATCGCAGAAAGGAACACTTCGCTGGCCAACAACGATTCCGCCTGCGCCGCCTTCTCCTCTACATCATGGTTGCTGAGGCGGGGCGGGGCCTTGGTCTCCGGCATCTTGTTGTCCATTGGACTGTCCTATCGGCGGCACTGGAATTGGAGCAGGAGCAGGTTGCGGCACTTCCTGCGGAGTGTTTTCACCCTCGAATTCGGCTTCGTTGACGTCGACCATGAATTGTGCTTCGATCTTGGCGGCGTCGAGAAGCCCTTTGACGATCATCTGGTCGCGGCGGAAGTCGTCGTCGATCCGGAGCTTGCGATCCTGGAAGTTCGACTTGGATATCTCCGTCGCCATTGTGACACGGTTCTTCTCCATCTGGGACTTCGCCAACAGTGTCGCCGCATCCGGCTCTTTCGGGGTAGAGGCAATCTTTTGAATGGTCGCCTCGTCGATCTCTCTGTAGTAGCGCCCGACATTCTTGACATTCGCTATAGCGAGAATATCCACAAGTGTATTTCGGAATTCTTGCACACCACACAGCGGATTCTCCACACCGAATTGCGTCATGATCTGGGTTTGCGTTGCCTTCACCTCTTGAAGGACCATTAGCCGCGTCATATCGGAACCCTTCCCGAGGGTTGGATTGACGCTTATGCGCATGGTGGGATCGAACGTCGACGGGTTGACGTCCACCCACTTGCCGCGAAGCTGAAGCGTACGGACTTGATTGGGGCTGTTAACGATCTCCCGCAGCAGTCCCCGGAACAATTGCTTCATTCCGGTTTCGGCCAAAATACGGGCGCACAGTTCGATCCGTTCCTGTGCCCCTTGTACGATCGCATCAATACCGGTTACGTTCGTGCTCTGCAGCGCACGAGGATCGACTCCCTTCGATGCGTCGGAGATACCGGTGCGGGCTTGCCGGAGTTGTTCCATCACCCCGAACATCTGGAAAACAGGCTGACCGACGAAGGCGTGGCTTATTGACATCACCGAATCTTGCGGTGAACCCGTGGTGCGAATGGGAGCGCCTATCTCATCGTTCAGAACGTCGTCGGTGTTGGTCACGGTCTGGTTGAATACCGTCCGAGGCCAAATAGACTGCGCCAGCGAATCCAAGGACCCCCGAAGCATATTCGTCTTGATGACTTGGATGTCTTTTACTAGATCCGCCGGGGAATCTCCCACAAGAGTATGAGGCTCAGGATCAGGGCACCAAACAGCAAAGTTCGCGTATTGAACAACCTCATCATAGAGTATGTGATGATCATCGCCGATAGTGTGAATTTCCCGAAGTTCGGCAATTCCGTCGCCGTCTTTATCAATTCGAACAAAGTAGCAGCCGTAGCGAACATCCCATGCATCGGACAAGTCCCCCTGATCCAGCCCCTGATTTCGGAACAGCCGGTCGGTGGAATAATTATCCGACGATTGGTTCATATAATCACGGATTTCTTCCAGGTCGTAACCCTGCTTGACTAGTTCCGATGCGTTCACAACTTGATCGTGACCAATCAGAGGGGCACACTCGACGTCCTTGGCCTTCCGGGACACTCGGAACTCATCGAGCGGCACCGACATGATCTTCGTCATGGGCTTGGACTTCGTAAAGCGAATTCTGAGGCTGGCCAGAACCTGCGGATTTTGCGGATCAGGTTCGCTGCTGACCATCTCGACGGTCGGGTTCTCACTGATTAGGTATTGGAGTTGCTCTTGAGTTACGTTGTGGTATTCCTGCTCCGTCACTTCCTCATCGTTTTCGGGCCACCAACGCACGACGCCCGTCTTGCATCGCAGGGCATCCTTCACGATATCGTGGATGATTAGGAAGCCGGGATTATCCTCCCAAAGAATATGGTTGAGATAGTCTGTGCATTGCCGGGCCATTTCTTCTTGACCCTTGTAGTTCGGCGAGCAATTTACGACATTCTCAGTTGAAGTAAATATTCGCATAAGGCTAGGCAAGATAGCCATAACAGTATCTCGAAAATCGGTGGATACCGCCGTGGACTTTCCTTCGCCTTCTGGTTCTGGTATTTCGCCATAGAAGAACCTCAGATTATCGTCGCGGGCGGGTCCAAGGACTGACTCTTCGAAGCTAACGGCATCCTCGATGAGATCCCGCACCGACGCGGCATATATGTTATCATCGTCGCCATCGCCGTAATTCGTCCCGGACCCTTCGAGCGCTCCAAGCTGGCCCACGACGCCGTTATCGAATAACCGATCAAGGGCCTTACCGCCTCCGGGGGGTTTATTATAGTTCATCGAAGTCTCCTCGGCCCACTAGCCATCCGCTTGAGGTTGCGCCGAAGTGCGCCTTCACCAATTCCGACTACGTTCGATCCGCCAACCATTGGTTGAATCATGTTGAGAGCAACACAACCCACCCGAATTGCATCCGCGGGATGGGAAGCCCAATTGTGGAGGGGCTTTCCCGTCGCGGTTTTGTGGTAGTTCCGCAGCGCCATAATTCCCGGCTCGCAACGCACGGCGTCGATCCACATCGTCCTTATCGCAGCCCTTGTAGCGGAAATTCCATCTTCCACCTTGTGCTGCGGACAGACGAACGTATTTGGCAACATGCCATCGAGCACTTCCTTGCGCGAGACACCAGTGCCCAATTCCCGCGCCTTGATGTCATGCGGGAGAACATGACAGCCGTATGCGTACGGCTTCGACTTAATTTGCGCCACGTAGTAATCGAGGCCTTTGCCGGACCCTTGAAAATAATCAATAACGTGTAGTTCTCTTCCGCAACGCTGCATGAACCAAATGACAGTCTCGTCATCAATGCCCAGATCCCAAGATGTCCACACCAGCGAATTTGGATCATAGGGGACACCGGTAATTTGTCCGGCGAGCTGGATTTCGTTAACCACATCTCCATAATAACTACCTTCGATGGGCGCGTCGAAGCTGCACATCATTTCGCGGGCGAACTCGTCCGCCGTCATGTCCTTGCGCATCTCCGCGACTTCATCTTCGGGAAGCGCATCGGTCTGGTCAACCGGGATAGAATATATATCCCACTTGTCTCCTTCCTTCTCGGCCCGCTTTTTCAGGTCGTGGAAGTGGTCATCGCCGTTGCTGGTACCACTTATTACTGCCCAACCTTGATAATCAGCCAAACAAGGGCGTATAACGGTGCCAAGCATACTTGGATTAAGCATTGGATATTCGTCAGCCACCACTCCATCGAAATACAGGCCCCTCATTCTCTCGTAAGCCGCGCTACCACCATACAAGTTGATCATTGCTCCATTCGGTAGGGTGATTTGAAGATCGCCTTCCATCACCTTTACTTGTGGGAGGACACCCGTGTAGTATTTGTAATATCCCCAGACGAGATCCTTCGCTTGCGCGAAGCTAGGGCCAATATAGGCGTATCGCGGGGGAGGGAAACTCCGTTTGTTTTCAAGAGCTTTTCGTATGACTTGGTTACACAAGGCAACTGTTTTCCCCGCGCGTCGGTGCGCTACAACGAATCCCCACCGCTTGGTTGTTGCGTGTAGGCTGCGGAAGTGCTCACGCGGAACATAGGGTATCGTTATTGGCGTTACCGCTTGTTCTGCTTGCGCTAGCATCCTTTACAAATCCTTGGTTGCGTCGTATCAAGCGGCGGCATCGGTTCGATGTTACTTCGGCCAGTGAAAGGGATTTCCCCCGCCACCTGCCAAGACGGTAATGAGTGCTATAATCGCTAGGATAAGTACTATAACCCAAATACCCTGCTTTATCTTTTCCGGGATGGGTTGCACAAAGCTCTCAATAACCCAAATAAATAGCCAAACGACACCGGCCAAAATTATGATTCCTATCAGGAACCACAGAATGCTAATTGCCATTGCTGCCATTGGATTCACCCTGTGTCTTTGAGTACTTCTCCCTCGATAATATTATCGTCGGCATTGGCCCCAAGCTGGGTACCGTCTGCCCATTGGACGACAATAGTTCCTCCAGCTGAATTCTTAATGTTGACAGCATTTCCACCTGCTGTTCCCCACCCTCGGTTCTTGCCAATATTTGTGAGCACGAATCGAGACATTGTATCACGGCGCGAAGGATCAAGCTCGTCTGTGAGGGCGTCATAGACATTGCTTTCCGCTATGTCCACCAGCCTGTCGGCAGATTCTTGCAACTCCGCCGACAGGTAGGGGCTCTTCTTGACGAAGGTTCTTAACCGAATGGAGGTCGTTTTAAGGAGCTTCGCCGCCTCAGAGATATTTCCGGACGCCATCCAAATAGCGGTCCGACATTCTTCAACGTCCAGTGGAAGTTCCGCTGGACGCTCGTTGTAAGGCATGGTGGGAAGTGCCACCAAGTCGCCGGGAATTCTGTCTTCCAAAAATCACCTGTTGACTGGCGTATTCACCACGCCGCCGCCAATTGGACCCTTCGGCATCTGACCGGGCTTCCCACCATCCGGAGGCGGGTTGCGGGCGAGCATGCCGTCGTCCCACATCTTCGGCTCGGGGTTCATATGCTTCGTGATCGGGGCTCCGGACGGCGTAACCAGCTCATCCGGGATGACTTGCGCTGGTGCCAATACCGGTGCCGTAATGTCATCCTTCTGCGGGATCTCGCGGAACACCTTTCCGGTCGGCTTGCCCTTCTCATCCAATTTGAGGTGGGCCAATTCGCCGGGAGCCAAATCCCCGACCATACCCTTGATCTCGTCGCGGGTAAGTGCGTATTCTTTCGGGTCGAACGGCTCGACCGGGCCCTGCCCACCGGAATATGTCGTCGCCATCCCGGCCTGCGTCTTCTGTTCGACTTTCGCGTCTGCCATTCTACTTCCTCCTTGGTGTATCGCTCCTGTGTGAGCCTTCGCGTACAACCCCTGTCACCTCCAGGGGAAGTTCATTGGACGTACCATTCGGCGTCGTAACCGAAACTTGCAGGGTCCCGGATGCCATCTGGGCCGCGAGGACTGTCGCTTCTACTGCGGTTCCGCTCACGGTGCCAAGTGTGGCGGGGGTTCCACCTACAGTAACCGCCGTCGCTCCGGTGAGATCCGTGCCGGTGATCACCAAAGCCAAATCAACGGCAGCAGGACCGGTTGCGGGAGCCAAGGATGTGATGACGGGCACTTTCGGGGCTTCGGGCGAATCCCCAAACCGTCTGTCCACGTTGCTCATCAAGGGCGGGGCTAGTTCCGCGCCCGAGGTAGTAAGCAACATGCTTTGATCAGCGGGGAGCGGATCATTCGGATTTGCCATCACGGAACAGGCTCGTGCATTCGGTCCGGGGGGCGGTTCTACCGTAGCGGGACCGTTCGGCATTCCCGCTTCATCCAAAGGGAGCCAGCCTGTTTGGCCGGGGGTAAGTTCTCCAACAAGATCATCGAATTGGCCAGCCATGGTTGCTCCCCGTAATCCAAATGTGGACGGTTGAACTAAAATTCGTTGGGACGAATTTTAGCACACGCGGGTATAGGTGTCAAGTAGGCGAACTATGTTCAGCGCACGCCGGAAGAGCCGTTTTTCGAGCATTAATACGCGCGCACCAATACGTCAAGCTCCGAGACGGGTCCCGCCCGCCACAACCTTCGGTTGTGGCGGGTTGGGGGGAGTTGCGCGCTCGCCGCGTCGCAACTCGCGCGTGTGCGACACCGTGTCGCATGTCGCACAACTCCGAGTTGATTGTGCGCGCTTGCTCGCCGTGGTACGATGCTCGGGCGATGGTGGCGGCGAGCCCACCCCCGCCGCCGAGGCCCCGGCCCGGCGTCCCGCTCGCCACAGGAGCGACAAATGTCGAAGAATCGCAAGCAGGCCCAAGCCCCCGTCGAGCCCGTGCTCGTCGTGGAACTCCCGACTCTCGCCGATCTCCCGATCGATGCGGAAGTCGCGGCGGACAACGAGAAGAAGGGGTCCGTCGTCCGGACCGCGTACAAGAAGCGCTACGCGGCTCGCGCCGCTGGCGCGGGGCTCGGGAAAGTCGCCCAGCGCTCTTGCTGGGACTGGCTCGCTCAGGAACTCGCGAGCGAGTGCCTCGACGGCTCGAAGATCGACATCGGCCGGTTCCTCCGGACGCTGGAAGCCAACGGGGTCGACCACACGCGGTGGAACAACCGGAGCAAGGGCTGGGAAGGACGCCTCCGGATGACGGGGCGATTGGCCCTCCAGAAGGTGGTGGCCGCGAACGGGCACCTGAAGACGGTCGAGGGAGCGGAACTCGAGGCTCCCGCCGACTGGATCGCGAAGCACACGCACTAAGGACGACGGGGGGCGGGCAACCGCCCCCCACTCCTCCCCCCACAACAGAAACGATTCCGGGTTTCGTCCCATACCGAAGGGACCGGAGTCCAACTATGCCCGCGAACAGGCGAAACGCTTGGCGGGGCGATTGAAGCTTTTCAATCGTGAAAGATACGAAAAACCCCGGCCAGGCGGAAGCCCAGCCGGGGCGCGGCGACTTACGCCGGGAGGAAGACCTCGCGGGCCAAACGCCCGCGCAGGACCGAAAGCAACTCTTCGCGGCGCTTCTGGCTTATCTGGCCGCGCTCGTAAGCTGCCCAGACTTCCGTCGCGCCGTGGAAGTGCGCGCGGGCGGTGTAAACGGGGACCGAAACGGCGTATTCGAACGGCGACTGAATCTCTACCTTCATGACTTATGCTCCTGTTACGCGGCGCGGCGCGCCGCCGACCCCAGCAAAACACACCCCGGCGCGGCGCACAAGTCCCATTTCGGAATGGCGTGATTGAAACGCCTCGCGCCGCTGCCAAGCCGAACCGCCTCGCTGCGGCTGCGTAACAGGGGAACGGGGCGTATAAAAGCTTCGCTCGCCGGGCGAAAATCTTCGCAAGGTCGGGCCAAATGATTGTGCGCCCCGTGCGCAGCGAAGACCTTGCAGGGGCGTGCACCAAGTCCTTACGTCCTCCTGTTCGTTGCTCGTCAGTAGCCGCCTACACCGCCCCCCTTTTTAC
>Ga0184628_10001911_pt1 | contig 10133 bp, 9 predicted proteins | sample PLM4_5_b1_FD_133149 | JGI IMG/M metagenome (GOLD analysis project Ga0184628, IMG submission 133149) | Groundwater sediment microbial communities from an aquifer in East River, Colorado, USA - PLM4_5_b1 | ecosystem: Environmental > Terrestrial > Soil > Riparian zone | place: USA: East River...
CATTCTCAACTACCTTCTGCTGCTGGGATGGTCCCTGGACGACAAGTCGGAGTTTTTCACCGTTCAGGAAATGATTGAAGCGTTCTCACTGGAGCGCATCAACAAAGCCCCAGCCAGTTTCGATGCGAAAAAACTGCTCGCGTTCCAGGAACGATACATGAACCAGCTGTCGCTGGAAGAGAAGGTTGAGCGAACACGTCCGTTCATCGAACAAGCGGGTCTGCACGCCGACAAACTTCCGTTGGTCGTTCAGGCTGCGGCCGATCGTATCAAGATAGCCGGCGATATCCTGGACTATGTCGCCTTCTTCGTCAGCGCGGAACAACTGACCTACGACGATGCCGTTTTCGATAAGCGTTTGCGATCGCCCGCGGAAGCACCGGGACTATTGAGAAAATTCGCCGTCGCCCTCGGGGCACTCGAGCCCTTTGACGCGCAGGCGATAGAAGCATGCTTGCAGAACTTTGTCGTCGCTGAAGGCATTGGACACGCGCAGGTCGTACACGCCCTTCGGGTTGCCATAACGGGGAAAGGTGTTGGATTCGGCCTGTTTGAGAGCGTGGCAATTCTTGGCAGGAGCGAGTGTGTTCTTCGAATTGAGCGCGCTCTCTCCCGAATTCCGTAGCGGCTTAGGCTCTGAGGATCAATGCCACGGCTTCCGCGGCAATCGCCTGTTCGGTCCCGACGATTCCCAGGCCTTCCATGGTCTTGGCCTTCACTTGAATCCTGTCCGGGGTAACTCCGAGGGCCGTTGCCATCGCCGCAGCCATTGCCGGGAAAAACGGCAGCAGCTTCGGCCGCTCCGCGAGGATATTCGAATCGATATTTCCGATTTCGAATCCTTTCGCACGCACCAGGACGATGGACTTTTCTAGAAACCGGAGGCTCGACATTCCCTTCAGCGCGGGATCGGTATCCGGAAACAACTCTCCGATATTTCCGATTCCGGCCGCTCCAAGCAGCGCATCGGTGATGGCATGACAGAGGACGTCTCCGTCGGAGTGTCCAATCAATCCCAGTTTGTGAGGTATGGTGATTCCGCCCAGTACCAGTGGCGTATTCGGCCCCAGGCGATGGAGGTCAAAGCCGATGCCCACCCGAAAGCTCACTTGGATGCTTGTTCCTCTTCGAGGAGGACTCGTGCCAGGACAAGGTCCGAAGGACGGGTGATCTTGATGTTCCGTTCCGAACCTCTCACGATGGAAACGGATCGCCCCATGCGTTCCACCAGGCTGGATTCATCCGTCCCGAAGTATTCGTCTTTTCGCGCACGTTCAAAGGCTTCGCGCAGGATCTCAACGCGAAAGGCTTGTGGCGTCTGTGCCAGTACGAGATGTTCGCGCGCAAGCGTGGCGTCGACCACATCCTTTTCGACCTGCTTTACAGTATCCACGATCGGGACTGCGAGGATCGCCGCACCAGTTTTGGCAGCCTTTTGAACCACGGCTTCGATTTCTTCGACGCTTACAAATGGCCTCACCGCATCGTGCACCGCAACGACAGTGACACTTGGATCCAGATGCCCGACCGCCGTGGAGACCGAGTCCTGCCGGTGTTCTCCACCCTGAATAACGGAAATCGGTTTCGAGAATCCGGCGGCATTCACCAGCGCACGAATCTCTTCCACCGACTCACGCGGCGCGGCGACGATGACGCTATCGATAATCCGGCAGGCATCAAACTTGCGAATGGTGTAGATCAGGATTGGCGTGTTGTTCAGAACGAAGAGCTGCTTTGGACGGTCCGCCTTCATTCGGCGCCCCGCGCCTGCGGCGGCAATAATAGCAGTTACTTTCATAAGACTTCAGGCGGGTTGCAACCCTACTGCGATACTTCCGTGTGCGTCGGACGATCCGGGCCGTTTCTTTCCGGACGCTCTTCACGAGTCCCATGCGGACCATGTGATCCGGTATCGCCGCGCTGCTTCTCTTCGTATTTGCCGAAGATCATCTTGCCGGCAGTGGTTTGCAGGACGCTTGTCACGGATGAATCGACGGTCTTGCCGATCATCTTCCGGGCATTGTCCACGACCACCATGGTTCCGTCATCGAGATATGCAATCCCCTGGTTGAATTCCTTGCCTTCCTTGAGGATGAAGACCTTCATGCTTTCACCCGGCAGGTAAACCGGCTTCAGGGCATTGGCAAGCTCATTGATGTTCAGAACCTCAACTCCGCGAAGCTGGGCCACCTTATTCAGGTTGAAATCATTGGTGACGATTTTTGCTTCAAACTCCATCGCCAGCTCGATCAGCTTCATATCCACTTCGCGCACGGCCGGATAGTCATTCTCGACGAACTGAACGGTAATGCCGGCCATCTTTTGAATCTTCTGCAGAATATCGAGACCGCGACGGCCGCGATTGCGCTTTAGCGCATCCGCAGAATCCGCAACCTGCTGCAATTCCCGCAGGACAAAATGAGGAATGACGAGGATGCCATCAAGGAAGCCGGTCTCGCAGATGTCTGCGATGCGGCCATCGATGATGACGCTGGTATCCAGAATTTTGTAAATTTTCTTGACTGGTCGCTCGCCGCCGAAGATTCCGCCCAGAGCCGAAAGGTTCAGGTAATCGCCCTTGTTTGCACCGACAACGAGGCCGACGTACGTCATCAGAAAAAGCACGAAGATGTTGATGAACGAAATCGAGTTTTTCTCGAACTCTGTCGTGCTCAGAATCAAGCTGATTAACGTCGCGCCAACAATCGCCATAAGGGAACCGATGGCCGCACCGATCAGGCGCTTCAGCGTTGCGCGTTTAAGCCGGTGTTCGAAATAAATGATGGCGAGCGCACAACCCAGGCCAAGAGGCACCGTGGTGTAACCGCTGAGTTTAAACGGCTCAATAATGTAGGCGGCCAGCGTCAGCGCAATCGCGAATATACAGCGCACGACGACGATGTCCAGGGTGTAGTTCTGCTCCTTCTGGACGTCGATATTTGCCAATGGCCTCGATGGCGCTGTGGAGGATTTGCCTTCTTTTGGTTTCATGGGACCTCAACCTCTCGCCGTAACCACCCGCTGCGGGGTTTTATACTATCCGAAAAGGCTCGACTGTGCTTCCTGAATATTGCGGACGGGGATGGTTTGGATGGAACCATCCGGTTCATCAATAAGAGGTTGCGCCGGCATCACAGCGTTCGAGAAGCCCAGCATTGCCGCTTCCTTTAGACGGACGGCTGGAAACATTGCCGGCCGGATTTCTCCTCCCAGTCCCACTTCACCAAACACGACAGTCGAGGCGCTCAGCGGCCGATTGAACAAACTCGACAGGATCGCCGCCACAATTGCGAGATCGGCCGCGGGTTCTTCGACTTCCAGTCCCCCAACAACGTTTAGAAAAATGTCCTGATCCCAGAGGTTTACTCCCAGCCGTTTCTCCAGCACCGCGGAAATCAGGGCAAGCCGCTGGGGATCGACTCCGGTAGCCAGGCGGCGCGGCGTCCCAAAATGCGTCCGCGAAACCAGCGCCTGGATTTCCACCAGCAGCGGGCGTGAACCTTCCACACAGGCGAGAATCACGGAACCCGGGCTCAGGATTTCGGACTTGGAAAGAAAGAAGGCAGAAGGTTTTTCAACGGCCCGCAGGCCGGATCCTGCCATTTCGAATATTCCCAGCTCGTTCGCAGGACCGAATCTATTCTTGATCGTTCGCACAATCCGATGGGGATGCTGGCGGGGACCTTCGAAATACAGAACCGTATCGACGATGTGCTCCAGGGCTTTCGGACCGGCGAGCGCGCCATCCTTGGTCACATGTCCAATGAGGAAAACCGGAACATGCTTCTTCTTGCTCCAGAACAGCAACTGCGCCGCCACTTCCCGGACCTGGCCGATACTGCCGGGGGCCATTTCCAGTTTCTCGGTAAATGTCGTTTGAATCGAATCGATCACGACTACTTCCGCTTCGAGTGTCTCCGCAGCCGCCAGAATCTTCTCCACGCTCATTTCCGCATAGATGTGAAGGGCGCCGGCACCAATGTTCATGCGCTCTCCACGCATTCGAATCTGCTGCGCGGATTCTTCGCCCGATGCATAGAGAACTTTGGTTGAAGCGGATAGCCTTGCCGCAACGTCCAGCATCAGTGTCGACTTCCCAACGCCGGGATCGCCTCCGAGGAGTATCAGCGCGCCGGGAACCACGCCGCCGCCCAGTACACGGTCAAACTCCGCGATGCCGGTGGGCATGCGGTGCGTTTCAATGTTGGTGATTTCCGCGAAATGAACCGGGCTGGAATCCCACGAGCGTGGAGTGTCCTCCGCGGTCGACATCCGCTCCTCGACAAAGGAATTCCATTCCTGACAGGATGGGCAGCGGCCGATCCATTTGGGAGAACTGTGGCCGCAATGCTGGCAGTTGTACTGCGTCTTTGCCTTCAATGTCGTAACCGCGCCTTACCGGTCAGTAGCCTTCGAGAAGATTTTCGAACTTGGTATATTGCTTGAGGAACGCGACCTTCACAACGCCGGTGGGGCCATTGCGCTGCTTCGCGATGATCAGTTCGGCCCGGCCGGAATTCTCCTCGTCGGGCTTGTAAACCTCTTCGCGGAAAATGAACGCGACAACGTCCGCATCCTGCTCAATGGATCCGGACTCTCTCAGGTCGGAAAGCTGGGGACGATGGTCGCCCTGCCGCTGTTCCGGAGCACGACTCAACTGGGAAAGTGCGATGACCGGCACATTGAGCTCTTTTGCCAGCGCCTTCAAGCCTCGCGAGATCCCGGAAATTTCCTGTACGCGGTTTTCCACTTTCCCATATCCGGACATCAACTGCAGATAGTCCACGACAATCAGGCTCAGCCCTTTTTCGGCTTTCAGGCGGCGCGCCTTGGCACGCATTTCCATGACGGTGAGCGTCGAAGAATCGTCGATGTGGAGTGGTGCGCGGGCAACTGTAGCCAGGCCATCGATGAGGCGGCTGTAGTCTTCCTTGGCGAGATACCCGGTTCGAACCTTGTGCGCATCGACCATCGACTCGGCGCAGAGAAAACGCATCAGGAGCTGTTCCTTCGACATTTCCAGGCTGAAGATCCCTACCCCCTGCCCCTTCTTCACGGCGACATGCTGCGCCATATTCAACGCCAACGCCGTCTTTCCCATGGAAGGCCGTGCGGCCAGGATGATGAGGTCGCCTGGCTGAAAGCCCGCGGTCATGCGGTCGAGATCCGTGAACCCGGTTGCCACACCGGTGATCATCTCCCGTTCGGTATAGAGCTTTTCCAGCAGGATCTTCGCAGTCCCTTGCATTTCATTGACGGAAACAAACCCGGTCTTGATGCGTTTTTCTGAAAGATTGAAGAACGCCTGTTCGGCTTTATCGAGTATCTGTTCGGCAGGTTCGGCCTGGTCGAAGCACTCGGCCATGATCTTGCTCGTGGTACTGATCATTTGCCGCATCAAAGACTTTTCCCGGATGATCCCGATGTAGCTCTCGGTATTGACCAGATGCGGAATTCCATCCAGCATGCCCGCCAGATAGGCGATTCCGCCGGCGCTTTCCAGGGAAGCAGCGCGCACCAACTCTTCCTGAATCGTAATCAGGTCGACCGTTCTCGACTTCTCCATCAATTCCACGATCTGGCGAAATATCACCCGATGGGAGTCGAAGTAGAAATCTTCAGGCTTCAGCAGTTCAACAACGCGATAGTAGTTCTCGTTGTTGACCAGGATCGATCCGAGAACGGACTTCTCGGCATCAATGTTGTGTGGAAGTGATCTTTCGAGTGCTTGACGAGTCATAACAGTTCAACTGAGTGGCGAGGATCAACTCTATACCAATTCTTTGCAGTGCAATGGAGCATCCGGCTGTGTTCTTCACTCCGCTTCGCTTTGCCGCTCCAAATTCCGCTTGACGCGCACTGGGACGGCATTTTCGTTCATACTTCTTAGACCGCACAAATGAGTCGCGGAAACATTCAACACCAAGGAGAAACAGTTCATGAGAAAACTATCGATGTTCATCGTCATGTTGGGACTCGTGGCTGCATCGGCGGGCGTTGCGTTCGCTCAGGGAGGCACTTTATTTGCCGGGTACTCCTTTGAGCAGGACAATGTGCAGTCCGGAGTGGGGCTCCACGGTTACAACGCTTCCGGAACCTTCGACTTGAATCGCATTATTGCTATTGAGGGCAACCTGGCCGGACACCACGGCAACACGGTCACTGCATCCCAGAGTGCTCCCGTCGGCGCCAACACACACAAAGACGATATTTTCACCTATGTATTTGGACCCAAGCTCACCTACGTGGCTGGCCCGAACAAAGATTTTGAGTTGTTTGGTCATTTCCTGATCGGCGGGTCGAACGTCCATTCCAGCTCCCAGAACAGCGGCTCTTTCGGTGGTGCGAGCAGTTCCGCCAGCGGGTCGGGTTTTGCATTCATGACTGGCGGAGGCCTCGACTGGTATCACGGGACCTGGGGAATCCGCATACTTGAAGTGGACCTTGTCCGGACATCCGTCATCACCATGACTTCCAGTTGCGGCGGCACATGCGTTCAGAAAGTTACAGGTGACTCCGCAAATAACTTCCGATTTTCAACTGGACTGTTGCTGCACTGGGGCAACTAGATGTAAATCAGGGGCGGGGGGATTCATTCCCCCCTCTCGAAAGGATTGCCCAATATGAAGCACCTTGTATGTGTCGTCCTCCTCGCAGTCTGCACGATCACCACCAGCATTGTGGGTGCCCAGCTCCCATCTGTAGCCACACCACGTGAACTGACTGCGCTGGACTACATTGAAATTCAACAGTTGGTGGCGAAATACGCGAAAGCCATCGATACATGCTCGAACAATGGGTACGACTACGCGGATCTGTTCACTCCCGACGGTGCGTTCGTTCCCTCGTTCGACGGCAAGCCCGGGACGCCCATACAGGGACGCGAACGGCTCGCCGAAGTGTCCGGTGGCGGATCGCGCGGCTGCAAGAACGTCGGGTGGATCGTACAGGGCGTCCGTCACCTGTATGTGAACCACATCATCACGCCCACAGCCGAGGGAGCAACAGGAACCGTCGACATGCTCATGATCGGCCTCGGCGGAGACCCCAACAAGATCCAGTACGATGGGTATTACGAAGACAATTACGTCAAGACGGCCCGCGGATGGCGGTTCAAACAGCGACTGCACCACGCAATCTATCGTGCGGCGAGTCCGGCAACTCCAGCACCCGCCGCGAAATAGTCGGCATGATCGAACGGGAGTGCGCAATGCACTTTGCGCGCGATCGGAGCTAATCCAGGGCGCCGGGTTTGTACCAGGCGATGGCTTCGGGAAGCGCATCACGGTCGACAACGACGCCGAACCACGGAAGCATCATCTCCAGGTTTGTCGCCTCGCCCCAGGCGACCGCGGTATCCGGCGCAGGGTTAGAACGATTGTTGGCAGAATTGTCGTGATGTGCAGTCACGATCATTCGAGTCCCCTTCGTGACTTTTATGGGCTTCGCCAGTTCGTAGCCAAGCTGCCAGTTGAAGTTGAATGCCGCCTGCAGCACGGTTTGTTCCTGCCCATCCGGGTGGATCAGCCGATACGTCATATCTTTTCCGCGCAGATGCATGTGCGGCATGAACCACACAAGGTCTGCATCCTGTTCGAACGTCAGCTCGCCCGTTGTTTCCCAGCTGGCCGCTCCCGCTGGAATTGGCTTCCGAGTATCGACAAGATGTTCCGGTGCCATGATGACAAAGCGACGCTGCGCCGGCGATTTTGCCAAAGTGAAACCGACCATCGTGGTGTCCGAGGTGGTGGTTCCATTCGGAGTGTAGTGAACCTCGAGACGAATCGGCGATCCCGCCGGGATCAGTTTTGCAGAATCGGTATAGCGAAAGTCCATCGGCTGGCTTCCCGGCGCATAAATCGCTTCCATTGTTGTAAACGCGCCACGGCCCGTCTTCCGTTCGCTAAACCGGAGTGCATTCGGGCCGCCGGAATATGCGCCTCCGCTTCGAATGCTGGCGTCACCATGTCCGATAACTATATTAGTGTTACCGTCGCCCCCTCGAAGCTTGGCAAGCTGTGTCAGGTAGGCCAGCAGATCGTCTTCATTGTCGGGTAAATCCAGAAGGCAATCGCCGCACGTTTCAGAGCCTTGAACGGGCGCTGATGTGCTCAGCACCTGCACGATGGCGTGATGGACGACGGACGGATCACCCGGGCGAATCTCAATCGAATCGACCCATGTGTCCTCTTTGAAAGGGTTCGGAATGGAGAAAATCCGAATCTCCCCCTCCCCTTTTGCCGCAACCGCGTGAGCCTCGGGCATGGACACCACGACATCGGGCTGAATGCGCCAGCCTTCACTCCATTTGGCGACCCACTGCCGTGATGACGCCGGCAAATCCGCAGCTTCCCCCTCGTGCGCTCCGCTATCGGCCCAGGCCGCGAGTATATTGCGATCCTCCGGGGTCATTTTCGGTGCGTTTCGAAACTCGATGGCGTTGGTCTCTGCGGATCCTGCGGACTCGGCAAACCATGGAGGCATCTGCTTCTTCATCACCGCGGTCTTGATCGCTTTGGCCCACGGACGCGTGTCTGCGTATGTCATGAGCGACATCGGTGCAATACCGCCCGGGCGGTGGCATTCCTGGCAATTCTCCTGGAGTATGCGCAACACATCCTTATTGAAGGTGACGCGGGTGGAATTGTCCTTCGTCGCAGACTCGGGCGTTGATTCCGTTCCCAATAACGTCGCCGCCGACAGCAGAACGATCGCTGCAAATCGATTCTGAATTCGCATAGGAGTTGCCTCGTTTCTAACCCCTACTACGGCGGCCCGGTAAGTTGGGTTACATGACGGATTTTCCGGCAGATGAAAGATCGAACTCGCGCGAGCGATGCACGTGTGTCACCGATAAGTCCTCGGGAGGGAGGAATTGACGGACGTACTTCTCGACGTCCAGCGGTCGGGCGAACCAGGCGGTTTCGCAATACTGCTTTTGAACGTACTCGAGGAATTCCCGATACAGGCCCGCGCGGTACTCGCTGGACGAGGGTTGCTCGTCGAATGCCATGTAATCCGGATGCGCAATCATGAATGCCATCCCGCCCTGTTCGGCAATCCAGTCGAGTTTGCGCTTCCATACATCGATATTCTTCTCGCGAAGTACCAGAAACAGCGTTGAATCCTGCGCCAGGGTGTACGGCAATTCCAGGAATGCGCTGCCGTCGTTTCGCAGTACCCAGAATGGGAAAATCGTCCGCACGCCGTCAGGTTGCGGTTCAAAGGGATCCGAATCGAAGGTCGATGCGTCATAGCGGATGTCCAGCCGGCTGATCCATTCGAGCTCGTGGCGCATGAATCCGGAGCGAAACCCCACGGCTTTCCACTCGTCGAGGTATCGATTGATTTTCACTGCGGATTGGTTGAACGCACCGCGCGACTCATAGAGCGAACCGTCGTGGTGAAGGTCGTGGACTCCCACTTCAAACCCGTTCTCAATCAGGTACGAACGCAGTTCCGCCGGCGTTGAATATTCGCCTTCCGGTACGAAGTTGTACGAGGAGCTGAAGCCGAGGCGCATTTCCAGCTGGGCCAGCGTTCGGCATCGTTGCAAACCCTTTCGGCCTTCAACATCGTGGGAAATCACAAAGGCGAAACGCTTTCCGCCCGGCCAGCCAACCCAGTCTCGCGGAACGCCAATGGACGCTGAATTGATCGGCCATGTCGCTGCTGCGGCCCACTTCAGTGGCAAGGCGTAATAGTGTCGAAGCGCGAAGCGAATTCCTGCAGGAATAGACGGCTTAACAGCGTAGTAGAAGTTCAACAGATTCTGAGTGCAGGCCTGTAGATTGTGCTGGATCACTGTTCGAAGCAATGGTCCTCCCCCTGGAGATTGCTCAACGGAGACTCCCTTGAATGCGTTGCGTCTGACCGAATGGAAGACAAGCGGGAGCTTAGGAATAATTCGGCAACCGCGCAATCCGTTGAACCACCGAAGTGCGCACAGGGTTTACCCAATTGCAGGCTAGGTAAAACTCCTGAGAGTGCAGATCAATACCATTGGGATGACTCGTGGGATGCGAGGCTGAGACCTACGTCGATTGGATTGCGCACATCATCCCGAACCGCGATTCGGGGTCTTCCGACAACTCCTGAAAGCCACCCTGCTCCGCGAGCCGTCCCTGATCGAA
>Ga0184628_10001913_pt1 | contig 10128 bp, 6 predicted proteins | sample PLM4_5_b1_FD_133149 | JGI IMG/M metagenome (GOLD analysis project Ga0184628, IMG submission 133149) | Groundwater sediment microbial communities from an aquifer in East River, Colorado, USA - PLM4_5_b1 | ecosystem: Environmental > Terrestrial > Soil > Riparian zone | place: USA: East River...
GAGTTCCTGGAGCATTCTCCAGTTTTCGAGGCGATCCTGCTGATCAATCAGCATAATGGCTTCGGGCGTCTGCTCGAAAAGCTCGTCCAGATGAGCCTTTTGTCTTGCCTCCGCATTTCTTCGTGCAGAGCCGAGCCAACTGGTCACCAATGCGCTCGATAGAAAGGATACGAAGTACGGGAGTTCATCGATGTTTACTCGAATGTCATGGTATGGAGGAATGAAGTAGTACGCCACCGCGATCATCGATACCGCAACAGCAAACAGTCCCCCTCCGGTCCGGCCTACCCACCCTGCCAGCATGACGGCTGCCAGAAAAAAGATCAGGAATCCTTCCCGAAGAGACTGACGTGTAAGAAGCGATAGGCCCAGGGCAATTCCGACAAAGGCCAATGCAGTACCGTACCGGACATAGGAGTGCTGAAAGATCCGCATCAGGACTGATGATATCGCCTTCGAATTGCTTAAGCGAAAGGTCTTCACTCGGATTCACGTGGCAATAAAAAAGGCGGGCCTTTCGGCCCGCCTTTCTCCTTCAGAGTGAAATGACGACTACTTGATGCCCGCGAGTTCCTGGAGCATTCTCCAGTTTTCGAGGCGATCCTGCTGAGCAGAAAGGATCGTCGCAGACGGATTGCCGTCCTTGTCGAAGTGTTTTGCGAATCTTCCTTCGCTTCGTGCAAACGTCACAAAGTCGACGGCTTCACCGGTCTTCGGATTGACGTACCAGTCTTCCTTCATGCCGGGGTTGCCTGCAAGGCTGAGTCGTTCCTTGATGCGTGCGCCTTTGCGAGGATCGTAGATGAACACCGGGAAACTTCGGGAATCGGCGGCGAGCTTGGCCTGATGTTCGGCCATGTTGTCTGCTACTCCGTGTTCCGGCTGGCAGGTCGTATAGACATTGACGATGGCCGGACCGGGATACTCGTTGGCTTCCATGATCGCCTTGTAGAAGTGGTTCATATGGGCACAGGTGGTCTGCGCGACATAGACGTCCTTGTGCATCAGGGCAATGTTGGCAATTTCCTTCCGGTTTTCTTTCTTTCCCTGAATGACCTTGCCGTGGAAACTCATTTTCGCGTCCTGGCCCTTGAACGAACCCGTCGAAGCCTGGCCGCCGGTATTGGAATAAACCTGCGTGTCGAGAACGAGAACCTTGATATCCATTCCAGTCGCAAACATTCGCGAGAGGGACTGGAAACCAATATCCAGCATGGCACCGTCGCCGCCAACAACCCAAAGACGCTTGTTCGCCCAGCCCAACTGATCCCAGCGTGCACGCACGCCCATGGCATCAGCGGGAGCGTTTTCAAACAGGGAGTTGGTCCAGGGAATGATGTAAGGATTGTAAGGATACGTCGACGTGTACACCGTGTTGCAGCCTGTCGCCGCAACCATACCCATATTTTCTTTTCCGTAAACGAAGCCAGTGGCCGCAAGCATCATTCGCAGGGCGGTCGCTTCTCCGCACCCCATGCACGACCCGGCGCCGCCGACATACAACAGCGCCCGTTCGGCGAGCATCATGTCCGCCAGGGCTTTCTCGTTGATGAACTTCCCGGGAGTTTCAGGGGTCTTGGTGTAGAAGTCGAACGCGCGCTTGTAGAAGCCCATGTTCTCGTCGTCTTTGCGGATCATCTTCAGAGCATCATGATCGCCGCAGGCATCGACGCATTCCGCACAGCCCTTGCACTTGGTCGGATCGATAAAGATTCCGAACTTACCGCCGCCGGTTCCCTTCTTCTCAAGAACGGTGAAGTACTTGGTCGTGACTCCCCACTGATCCGCCATCAGCTTGCGTTCGGCTTCATCGCTGATCTGGCTTAGCTGCTGGTCCAGAACGGAAGGTTCGACAACCTTGCCCAGGATCGCCGTGTCGGGACACTGCGTGACGCATTCCATGCATCCGACGCAGTTCTCGGTAACGAACAGCGGAATGTCGGTGGAGATATAACTGAAATCACGCAGAGCACCCGTACCTCCGGGTATCACGCTGCGTGCAAGCTGATCGTCCGCTTCCAGACCTTTTTCCGCGGTGCCCGCGTTGTAGGCACCGACGACACGTTCGTTGAAATCGGCAATATCCACCACATTAAGGCGGATGTCTTCCCGTAAATGTTCGAGTGTAACTTCGGTATTTTCCACTGTTCTTGTAACCCTCTCCGTTAGTTCTTTGGTCCAGCCTGCGCAGAGCCAGTCATGACTTCGCGCGGAATTTCAAACACTTCGTAGTAGCCGCGATGGACGGCCTTCAGGTTGTCCTGCACCACCTGCTCGCCGCGCTTTCCGAAATACTTACGCAGGGATTTTTCGACACCCTTGAAAAGGACTTCTTCACTGATGGAGTGATCCTTCTGGAATGGTGTCACCTTGAGGAACACTCCCAGCAACACGATGCCCTGCATGCGTTGCTGCAAGTCCGCCAGCGAGGACACTTCCCTCGCAATGGCAACCGTATCCAAAGCCAGCAATCTGGCATTCTTCGCCACAAGTTCCTTCTGAGCCCATGCTGGAACTGCGGACCAGACTTCGGTCGGGTCCGTCTTCTGGCTTTGAACAAACACCATCCCGTTCTGCGTCAAACCTGTCAGCGGATTTTCCAGATTGAATGCATTGACGTCATTCAAGGGAATGAATTCCACATTTTCCAACTCGGAATGAACTCGAATGTGATCTTTGGCGATGGTGAGGTAGTAGGTGGTGGGAAGGCCTTTCTTTTCGGATCCGTACTTGGGATACGCCTGAACGTCCATTCCAAATACTTCGCCTGCGATTGTAGCAATCACTTTGTTCGTCGTCACCGAACCGTATCCGCCGACGGAATGGCCGCGCATCGAGAATGAACCGGGGGAGCGAACATCCGGATCAAACGGCACGGGGAGTGCGGTCTCATGTTTGATGCCCAGCGTGAAATTGTATCGGGGAGACTGGCTGGTCATGTTCTCGGTAACCGAAATGAAATCTCCGGCACGAATATCGCGACTGCCCAGACCTGCGGCGCACCCATAGAACTTGGGCATCTTTTTGACTTCAGGGTATCCGGGAGTGCCCGACATCGCATCGGCGAATGCCGCCTTGATCTCGGCGAGAAACGGATTTGACTGCATCAGCGGAATATCCAGCCGTTCGATTACGGTGATTCCCTTGACGTGGCGCAGGGCCTCGACAATTTCATTCGATGGGAATGGACGGAAGCTGACAATGTTCAACAATCCGACCTTCACGCCTGTATGTTCGCGAATGTAGTCCACTGCCGCTTCTGCGGTCTCCATCAAGGAGCCGGCGCCGACAATCGCATACTCTGCGTCTTCGAGACGATACGATGTGACAAGGTCATAATGTCGGCCGGTAAGGCGGCCGAACTCATCCATGACCGATTTCAAGGTAGGAAGGACGCGATCGTAATATTTGCGCTGCGCGATCTTTCCCTTCATGTAGCTGTCCTGATTCTGAACGACACCGGACATCAGGGGAACGCGGGGATCCATGAGATTGCGAAGTTTCTCGGCAGGGCTGCCGACGAACATCTTCATCATCTCGGGTTCCATCAGACGAACATTTTCGATGGTGTGGGTCGTTAAGAAACCATCCTGGACGTTCATAAAAGGAGTGTCGGTGTCTTCAGCGGCGCGACGCGCAATCAAGGCAAGGTCACCGGCTTCCTGCGCATTTCGTGCAAAGAGGATTCCCCAGCCGCAGTCTGCAACGGCATAAACGTCGTCATGACCGGTATGAACATTCAGTCCCTGGGAAGTCAGCGCCCTGGCGCCGATGTGAAATACGATGGGGAGGCGTTTTCCCGATATGGTGAACAGCACTTCCTTCATCAGGACCAAACCCTGTCCGGAAGTAAAATTCGTGACCCGGCCGCCGGCTACCGCAAAGCCCTCGCAGGTGCTGGCGGCACTGTGCTCCGACTCCGGCTCGATGAAGGCCAGTTCCTCACCCCACAGGTTCTTCTTGCCGTTGGCAACTTCGACCTGATATCCGCCGCCCATCGTGGTAGACGAGGTGATCGGATATGCGCAGGCACCCTGCGTAATATGGGTATCCACCCAAACGACCATTGCCGCGCCATCCGCAGTCGTTGGAATGCCCGGATATGGTGGCTTACTCTCTTTCGAAGTGTCCGAAACGCCTGTGGACGGAACTGCCCCATTAAGGGTGGTACTCATGCTGCCTCCTTCGGAATCTGATAGGACGGAAATGACTTGCGCCGCTAAAAATAAACGACAGTTTATCAAAACGACGAAGCTATTGCGACAGCCAATCTGATGCCGGGACGGTTCACGCAAGTGTCTAACGGAGATATCGAAGGCAGATAAAATGAAAAATGCCGACGCTCCCCCCCGAGTGCGTCGGCATTTTCAATTGAACGTTTATCCGGGTTGCGACCCCCAACTGTTCCCCCTCACCCCCGTGAGTAGAGCAGCACTGATGCACCCCTGAGACCAACGTCGCTCATCTATTTAGCAAGCAAAGCACCATTTGGATGTTCGCTTTAGTGTCAACGACTTAGTCTCGGAGTCTCGACTGAATATTCCAAATTCAGAAGTATCGATATGAAATTCAGAGTGTGCCGGTCAGTTCCTGATATGTCGTGAGATATCGCCTGGCAGAACGAGTCCAGCTGAAATCGGACGCCATTCCATTCCTCATGACGCCCCTCCATCTCTTCCTGTCGCTCCATAAATCGAGGGCCCGGACAATGGCGTCTCGGAATGCATCCGGTTCGTAGGCATTGAAACAAAAACCCGTGCCTTCACCGGTGTTGCTGTCGAAATCCTGAACGGTATCCGCAAGTCCACCGGTTGCCCGAACGACCGGGACGGTTCCGTAGCACATGCTGTACATCTGCGTCAGGCCGCATGGCTCATATTTCGACGGCATCAAGAACATATCGGCGCCAGCCATGACGAGGTGAGACAGTGCTTCGTCGTACAACAGTCGCATACTGGCACGCCCCGGATGGCGCTCCACAATTTTCTTGAGAGCATTCTCGCTTTCGCGATTCCCCAACCCAAGAAGAATGAAAGTCACATCACGATCGAGCAGTTCATCGAGAACAGCGATGACGAGATCAATTCCCTTCTGGACATCGATTCTCGTAAGCATTGCAAGTAGAGGACTGCCCATTCGCGACTCATTGAGTCCAAACGCATGTAAAAGTGCGCGCTTGTCGATCGACTTCCCTTCCAGCGATTCATCCGAACGCCCACTGAAACGAGCAGGAATCAAAAGATCCGCCAGCGGATTCCAGACGTCGTAGTCGATTCCATTGAGAATTCCAAGTACGGGTTCCTTGCGATCGTGTAGAACACCGTTCAGGCCAAATGACAGCTCGGTGCTTTCCTGAATTTCGCGAGCGTACGTCGGACTGACGGTCGAGACCAGATCCGCAAATGCGATACCGACCTTGAGAAAATTCAACCGCCCGTAATATTCAAATGGGCTGCCCGAATAAAAATCCGCCGTGTCAAAACCGGATCGTGCCATCACATCCGATGGGAAAATTCCCTGGTAACCCATGTTGTGAATGGTCAGAACAGATCGCGTCCGCGACAACTGGGGATGATTCGCGTACAGTTTCGCCAGATATGCCGGAATGAGCGCAGCCTGATGATCGTGGCAGTGCAGAATGTCGACCGGAGACAACGCGACGCGCACAAATTCGAGGGCAGCCCGCTGGAACGCAATCCATCGGTCTGCCTGATCGGTGTAGTCCAGACCGGTGGCGGAGTCGACATAGATACCTTCGCGGTCAAAGAAGTGGTTGATGCCAATCAGGAATACGCGAACGGAAGATTGGGGCATCACGGTGGTCTGAACATCGAAATTCAGAGTTCCCGAAACTGGATAGGGATGAAACCCGTGACGCTGAAGATCAATACTCCGGTAGCGAGGAAGGATAATGCTGACCGCAGCTCCCAGTTTTTCCAGCTGAGGCGGAAGAGCACCCAGGACGTCCGCCAAACCTCCCACTTTGGCATAAGGGGTGGTTTCCCCGGCGATCATGACAACGCGCATCAACCATTTACCAGTTCGCGGGCGCGCACAGTGGCTTTGACGACAGCCTTGATGAGAGTCGTTCGCAATCCGCCATCTTCGAGTTCCAGAATCCCGTCAATGGTGCATCCTGCGGGAGTCGTCACGACGTCCTTCAATTTCGCCGGATGCTCGCCGGTCTCCAGCACCATGCTTGCCGCTCCGTGTACCATCTGCGCCGCCAGCAGAGTGGCAACGTCACGCGGCAGTCCTACCTTAACTCCAGCTTCGATGAAGGATTCGATGATGATGTACACAAAGGCCGGGCCGCTCGCACTCAAACCCGTCACCGCATCCATATGCTTTTCATCAACAATCAACGAACGACCGATCGCATCGAACATCTTGCGGGCCTGCTGCACGTGATGAGCGGTGGCATGTTTGCCGGGCGCAATTGCCGTCATACCTTCCTTGATGAGACAGGGAGTATTCGGCATCGTTCGAACCACAGGAACCGGATTGGCAAGGATGCCTTCCATGTATTTCGTCGTGACGCTTGCCGCAACCGATATCAACAGGTGCTGCGGAGTGAGATCGTCGGCGATCTGTCGAAGGACATCCCCAACCACCTGCGGCTTCACGCACAGCAGAACGATCTGTGCTTTTCGAACAGCCTCCCCATTGGAAAGAGTTGTCTCAATACCGAGTTTCTTCTGCAGGAGATCCGTACGTTCGCGATGAGCGGCAGTTGCGATGAATTGCTGCTTCTTAACAACGCCGGCATCAATCATTCCGCCAATGATGGCTTCACCGAGTTTTCCCGCGCCAATTACGGCAATTTTTGTCTTTGCGAGCATGCAGCACCTTTCAAGTGACAGAAAATCATAGTATCGTAAGGCCTTACGATGCTCATAGGACTAACAGGCAGAAACGCAGCGGGCAAGGGCGTGGTGGCGGATTATCTCAAGACCAAGGGATTTTACTTCTATTCACTGTCGGATGCGATACGGGACGAGGTACGTTCGCGTGGCCAATCCGAGTCGCGGGAACTTCTCATTCAGGTCGGCAATGAATTGCGGCATCGCTTTGGACCGGCGGTTCTCGCCGAACGCATCATTGCAAAACTCGACGACGACAAGAACTACGTCCTGGATTCCATTCGAAATCCGAAGGAAGTCGAATCCTTCCGAAATGCAAAGCACTTCAAACTGATTCGCGTTGAAGCTCCCATTGACGTCCGGTTCGAACGCAACCTGAAGCGGTCGAGGGAAGGTGACCCTCTGACTTTTGAAAAGTTCCAGGAACTTGAAAAACTTGAAGCAAGCGGCGATATCGCGTCACAGAACCTGGTAGCTGTTGAACAAATGGCGGATCACCGCCTTGAAAACAACGGATCCGTGGAGCAGCTGCTGCCCAAAATTGATGAACTCGTCGGACGATTACTGTGCGAAGTACCCCGTCCCGACTGGGACCACTATTTCATGGATATTGCCAAGGTGGTTTCGTCGCGGTCCAACTGCATCAAGCGAAAGGTCGCTGCCATTATCGTTCGCGACAAGCGTGTGGTGTCGACCGGCTACAACGGAACTCCCCGTGGTACGCGTAACTGCAACGAGGGCGGCTGCCCCAGATGCAACGGCATGGCTGTGTCGGGAACCAATCTCGACGAGTGTTTATGCTCTCACGGAGAGGAGAATGCGATCGTTCAGGCGTCGTATCACGGAGTGTCCTTGAAGGATGGTGTGATTTACACCACATTCGCACCGTGCCTGATGTGCGCGAAGATGATCATCAACTCCGGGATACGCGAAGTCATTTTCAACGCGGACTATCCTCTGAATGACAGCGCCTTCAAACTCTTCCATGAAGCGGGAGTTGAAGCCCGGAAACTTAAAGTCCTTTAGCGACTGGCTACAGGGCTTGGAGCGAAATAGCCTGGACGGGCGGTAATTTTAAAATTCTTGTTGTTGGCAACCACGCGGTATTTTCGAAACCGGCCATCGCGCACCTTATTGGTAGGTGAGTACAAGAGAGAATACTGGGATCGCACTTCCTCTCCTATCATTTGAAATCCCGTTTCAAGGTCTTCCAGTTTTTTCGGAAAAAATGCACGCCCGCCGGTTTCCTCGGAAAGCTTTTTCAGGTTCTTGTCGCCGCGATCGCGATCTGCGCCTGAGCTTCCCACACTCAGATTTGTGCTGATGGAATAGATCGACACTTCACTCTTCTGCGAGATCAGCATTGCCTCATCGAGAGTTTTCCGGCTGTTGTTGTCGTCGCCATCGCTGATCAGAATGGCGAGGCGTCGCGATGGCTGCTTGGAAAGGTACTTGTCCGCAGCGATATACACGGCATCAAAAGCCGAAGTGCTACCGCCTGCCAGAATCTTTCGAATGGGGTCCGACAGTTTTTCGATATCGTCTGTAAATCCATTGCTCAGGTCGTCGACGGCGGTATCGAAACCGATGATCACCGCCTTGTCCTTGCCATGTTTGAGCGTCCTGTTCAGGAACTCAATGGCAGCATCCTTTTCCAGCTTTAATTGATTCTGGACAGTGCCGCTCCGATCGATCAGCAGCGCAATGTGCAGCGGCAGGTCCGTATCGATGTTAACCCGCTCAATAGTCTGAGGCTTGTCATCCTCAAACAGCTTGAAGTCGGATTGTTTCAGACTTGTGATGAGCTTCCCTTTGTTGTCCTTTACGGAAAACAGAATGTTGACGCGCTCAACGTTGACCTCGATCTGCTGAGCCGCGGATATGGGTTCACCGGCAAAAATAACCGGCAGGAGCAGAGTCAGCAGGAAAAATCTGAAATGTTTCATACGGCTCCGAATTATATCATCGCGCGGAGAGCGGATTCATCTATGACAGGAATTCCCAGCTCACGCGCTTTGTCCAATTTTGAACCAGGGTCACGGCCGGCAAGAACAAAATCCGTTTTTTTACTGACCGACTTCGTGACCCGTCCTCCATATTTCGAAATCAATGCTTCGGCTTCTTCCCGGCTCATCCCATCGAGAGTTCCGGTGAGAACGAATGTCTTGCCGGCAAGCACCTGTCTGGGACGATCGGTCGGCGCATCGGACTTCATTTTCAGACCCAGCTTCTCCAGCCGATCGATCAAGGCCCGATTCTGCTTCTCTTGAAAGAACCGGTGAATCGACTCCGCAAGTTTTGGACCGACCTCGTGAACCTGTTCCAGTTCGTCCGGTGAAGCATCCGACAGCCGATCCATCGATCCAAAATGTTCCGCAAGCAACTGGGCCGTTCTTTCTCCTACATGACGAATGCCGATACCGAAGAGCAGTCGGCTAAATTCCAGTTTTCGGCTTTCCTCAATCTCAGTCGTGAGATTCCTGGCCGACTTTTCTCCCATTCGATCGAGAAACGCAAGATTCTCGGTAGTTAGACGATAGAGGTCGGAAACGTCATGAACCAGGCCCTTGGCCAGCAGCTGATCAACGATTTTTTCACCGAGCCCGTCGATCTTCATCGCCTTCCTGCTCGCCCAATGCAGTAGTGTTTCCCTCAACTTTGCAGGACAGCTCTGATTCATGCACCGCCGAACAGCCTCGCCTTCCGCGCGAAACACTTCCCCGCCACACACCGGGCACCGCGTCGGCATTACAAACCTGCGCCGGTCGGATGCCGGCTCTGCAACACTCACAATCTTGGGGATGACGTCGCCTCCACGTTCAAGAAGGACTCGGTCATTAATCTGCAGACCCAGGCGTTCGATTTCGTCCTCGTTGTGCAGTGTTGCGTTGCGTATGGTCGTTCCGCCCAGTTGAACGGGTTCGAGCACCGCAACTGGCGTGAGCGCGCCGGTGCGGCCGACCTGAATCCGGATGTCTTCGAGCTTTGTTGTAGCCTGGCGCGCCTTGAACTTTACGGCAATCGCCCATCGAGGAGATTTCGCGGTAGAGCCGAGTGCCTCCTGTATCTCCGTGGAATTGACTTTCACGACAACTCCGTCGATCTCGTAATTCAGCGAGTCCCGACGCTCTTCCCATTCGGAACAGAAACGCGCGACATCCTCGATCGAATGACAAAGCTTCCTGTTGGGATTCACCTTCAGTCCCAGCTTTGCAATCAAATCCAGGTTTTTTGATTGAGTTGTCTCAGACGGAATCGGGGAATA
>Ga0184628_10001914_pt1 | contig 10126 bp, 9 predicted proteins | sample PLM4_5_b1_FD_133149 | JGI IMG/M metagenome (GOLD analysis project Ga0184628, IMG submission 133149) | Groundwater sediment microbial communities from an aquifer in East River, Colorado, USA - PLM4_5_b1 | ecosystem: Environmental > Terrestrial > Soil > Riparian zone | place: USA: East River...
CTCCTGAAGGGAGAGGGTGGCCCGAAGGGCCGGGTGAGGGGTGAAAAGATGCTTCTCTTCACCCCTCACCCGCCGCTTCGCGGCACCCTCTCCCTTCAGGAGAGGGATTCGTTCCAAACATTTGTCCATTTTGGACAGCCCAGGTCTATGACCGCCCCTACAAGCCTACCGGGAAAGCCCACCCAGTACGACAGGATCCTTCGTTTCGCGAACAAGCTCCTGAAACGTTGGCCGACGTCCGGACTTGATCTGGCTGATGAACTCGCTCATGGGTGCGACAGTGCTGACATTGGTCATTCCCGGCATCCACCACGTCAAGCCCCGAGCCGGGACGCCCAGAATGTGACGAATGAACATGCTGGAAGAATCGACGGGAAGCGCGGTGACGTTGGCATAGAACGCCTGCTTCTGCGGGTCACTGAGATAGGTTTCAACATTCGAGATGTAGAACACTCCCACCGTTGCTTTGTGTTCGGTTAGGTACCGGCCGATATTTCGGATCACGGCCGGCCCGGCGAAGTCGCCGACTAACGGAACGATCAGGTTCTTCCGCTGCATTTCACGCACGTACAGGTAGTTTTCTTCAGTTGCCAGGAAGGACGAGTTGCGGCCTGTAATATCGGTAGTGTTCATCAGCCGGGAGTAGGTTGCCTCCGCCGGAGGCCCGGCCGCGGGAGTTGGGCTCGCAAAGTTGTAGTTGATGCCCGGACCGCCACGAGAAAAAACCTGAACGATCTTCTCGATGTTGCTGACGTCCTCGCTGGTGAGTTCATAACCATGCTTCGTCATGTACGCTTTGATGGATTGCAGGTTCTTTGCGAGGAGATCGGAATCCACTTTGGCGGTCTCGAAGGCGGCAAACAGCGCCGCCGATGTCGTTTTCGTGTCGAGGCCCGCGGGCCGCACACGTGAGAACAGATTGCTCACGAAGTCGGCGCGATTGGGAGACATGTCGAAGAGCGCTTTGTACATCAGCAGCTCCACCATGTTCTGCCGCCGGATGTCGACGACGAACGCGAGCTTCGACTGCAACACCGACACGTACGTAAAGTTCTGTTCGGGACCAACCCCGATATAAACACCGCCGGGCTTCGTTGTCGCCTTGAGTGCCGGAACGACGTCCTGGTATTGAAGCTCGTTCGAAACGAAGTTTTCGTAGGGATACGCGCCTCCCGGCTCGGAGAGGTCGACGATCATCCGCCAGAAGTCCTTGTCGCTGATTTCGGAAGGCAACGCGGGGTTCTGGGCAGCCATTGCTCCCGCAACCGGGAGAAGACTTGCAACCGTGACAATGATTGCCGCTGCAAACAGTGATCTGCGAAAGATCATAGAGCCTCCATATTGAGAACGGTTTTGGTGTGACAGACGCGATGGAACCAGGGTGTGGCGCCGTCTTACCTGAGTATTACGGTATTGAGTCGGAAAAGTTTCCATTCACCCTGACACTTGTCTCGTAAACCGACATCCCGTCAAAGACACTCCAACTCAGCCCACGGTCTTAAGAATCTGCTTTGCCAGCTACACAACATGTGAGCGTGGCACGACAGGCAGTTGCACCGTGACGAGGAGCCCGCCTGCGGGGCGGGGGGAAAGAATGAGGGTTCCGTCGTGTGCCTGAGTGATGCTCTTGACGATCGCCAGGCCGAGGCCGACGCCTGCGGGGCCTGCATTGTCGGCGCGGATTCGTTCAGTTCCGCGCTTAAACGGCTCGACAAAGGTGGAAATCAATTGTGGCGCGAGCATCTCGCCGGTGTTCTCGACCGTGAGCACCGCAGCCTCGGGGCGAATGCTTGTCGTGACCCACACGGTTCCCCGTTCACGCAGGTTGTGGACGATCGCATTGTGCACGAGGTTCGTCGTCATCTGCAGCAGGAGCGGATGCGAGCCGATGGTGCAGGCCACGTCGCCGGAGGTCTCGATGCTGAGGCCGCGTCTTTCTGCGAGGGGGAGAAGCGTCTCGGTGGCCTCATCCGCGATGAGGGACAGGTCGACGTGTTCTCGGGTGAAGGACCGTTGGTCGGCGCGGCTGAGCAGGAGCAGTGCCTCCGTGAGGTCGATCGCGCGGGTGTTGATGATATGCAGGCGGTCGACAAGTTCGCCAATGTCGCGGTTCGGATCGCTGCGGGCCACGTCGAGAAGTGTCCGCGTGATCGCCAGCGGGGTGCGCAGTTCGTGGGAAGCGTTGGCTGCGAACCTTCGCTGTTCACCGACATGGGCTTCGAGTCGTTCGAGCATGGTGTCGAAGGCGTCGGCAAGTTCGCGGAACTCATCTTGCCGACCCGGTAAGCGGATTCGGTGGGAGAGTGATCCATTGGTAGGCATGCGGGTGGCGTCTGTAATGCGAATCAGCGGGGCGAGCATGCGGCCGGCAAGAATCCATCCACCTATGAGGCCGATCACCAGGAGGAACGCCAGAACAATGGCCGCGGCCGGAGCATAAGTGCGTAAAAGGTTCGCGCGGTTCCCGGGCACCAGACCACCGAGCGTGCGGATCACATCGTCGGGAATGTATCGCAGCAGTGCGTCGAATGGTTGCCCTGGCTGGCCTGCGAGCCACGCGGCCGCGAGCATCAGGAAACCTGTCAGCATGAGGAACCCGGCATAGCTGAGTGTCAGTTTGAGGCGAACGCTCAGCCCAGGCGGCCTACCCACGGGTTACTCCCTGCGGTCCAGCAACGGGTGCGATGTCGATACGGTAGCCGACTCCGGCCACGGTGGCGATGATCCAGGGGTTGCCGAGACGCTTGCGCAGGGCCGAGACCGTGATGCGCACCGCGTTGGTGAACGGGTCTGCGTTCTCATCCCATGCCTGCGCCAGGAGTTCTTCGGCACTCACGACACCGCCTTCGGCAGCGACGAGGACCTCGAGCACGGCGAACTGTTTCCTGCTGAGCGCGACGTAACGGCCGTCGCGGTAGACCTCCCGTCGGAACGGATCCAGACGCAGGCCCGCGATCTCTCGCACGGGTGGTCTGTTGTGGGCGCGCCTGCGGTGGAGTGCTCTGAGCCTGAGCACAAGTTCTCGCAGATCGAAGGGTTTGGTGAGGTAGTCGTCGGCTCCGAGTTCGAACCCGGAGGCCTTGTCGTCGAGCCGGTCGGCAGCGGTGAGCATGAGGATCGGCATGCCGCTGCCGGAGGCCCCAGAAGCAACGATGTGTTTGGCGATCTCGTCGCCCGAAGGGCCCGGAATATCGCGGTCGAGGACGGCGATGTCGTAGACGTTGATGCTCAGCAGTTCCAGCGCTGTGTCACCGTTACCCGCGATGTCAGCGGCGATCGCTTCCAGACGCAGGCCATCACGGATGGCTTCTGCCAGATAAGGCTCATCCTCGACGATCAACACACGCATACAACCTCGATGCTACGAGCCGGGACATATCGTCCGTGTATCGAAAAGCGCATACGTGCTGACAACACCACGCCGTCCAGACTAACGGCATGTTCCACAATGAGCCAGCACGAATCGGAGGCTTTCACGACTCCCCTCCTGGAACAGGAGGGGACGGCGAGCCAGGCGAGCCGGGGAGGTAGACAAGTTCAAACAGAGAATTAGTTTGGGACTTGACCTACCACCCCGGCCTTCGGCCACTCCTCCTGTGCCAGGAGGGGAACCCAGATTTCAATCTTATGCACACAGGAGGTTCCATGTCCTTCAAATCAGTTGCCGCGAAAAACGCGGTCTTGCGAATACTCGGAGTGATCACTGTCGCTGCGGCAGCGCTGGTCTCAATCAGCGTGAGCAGTCAGCCTGGCGTTCGTGCTCAGTCGGCACAGCGTGCAACGCCTCCGAAGGTCACTCTGCCCGACGAGGCCGCCGGGATCGACGGGGTTGTCAGGGCCCTGATTTCGGTGTACGACCAGGTCGATGTTGTCGCGCTTGGTGAATCGCACCAGCGCCGAATAGATTCCGATTTGCGAATCGCCCTGGTCCGTCATCCGGACTTTGCGAAAAAAGTGCGGTCCATCGTGGTGGAGTTCGCCACCTCCACGGAACAGACGACGCTTGACCGCTATATTCGAGGTGAGAACGTATCCAGAGCCCAGCTTAAGCGGGTGGGGCCAAGCGAACCAGGCAGCGTCATATGGGAAAGCGCTGTATACGAGGACTTTTTCGCAGCCGTCCGCGAAGTCAATTCGAGGCTGCCTGCCGATGCGCGGATTCGCGTTTTCGGAGGGGAAGACAACCGCAATCGTGACACCGCCGCCGTCTCCATTCTCAAGGAACAGGTGTTTCAAAAGCATGGTAAAGGCCTGGTGATCTATGGCGCCGCACACTTCTGGCGAACCGAGGGTACTGGAATGGTGCGGATGTTGGACAGCAGTTATCCCGGTCGAACTCTCGCAGTGATTCCAGTGGGCGGCCAAAGCAATAATCGCCCTGAGGACGACGTCTCCAGGCCCGACTATCAAAAGTTCGATCGCGCCCTGAAAACACAGCTGCGTCCAGTATTGCTATCCCTCAAACGATTGCCCTTCATGGATTTCAAGACCGAGGAGTTCCTTGGTGGAGATGTTGTGAGGTGCAGCCGCAGCACTGGCGGCTGCGTGAGTGTATTCAAGGGCAGCACTCTTACTCTCGGTCAGATGGCGGATGCGATGGTCTACTTTGGCAAGCCTTGAAACAAAAGCTAAACCGGGTCGAGCAAAATGCGGACTGGGCCGCAGTTATCGGGAAAGCCCGCCCAACACGACAGGATCCTTCGTCTCGCGAACGATCTCCTGGAAAGTTGGCTTACGTCCGGATTTGATCTGGCTGATGAACTCGCTCATGGGTGCGACAGTGCTGACATTGCTCATTCCCGGCATCCACCACGTCAACCCTCGCGCCGGGTTGCCCAGAATAAAACGGATGAACGTACTCGTCGAGTCCACGGGAAGCGCAGCGACATTGGCGTAGAATGCTTGTCTCTGCGAGTCATCGAGATAGGTTTCAACATTGGAGATATAGAACACCGATACCGTTGCGTTGCGCTCTTTGAGATAGCGGCCAATATTGCGGATCACGGCAGGACCCGCAAAATCGCCCACCAACGGAACGATGAGGTTCTTCCGCTGCATTTCACGCACGTACAAATAGCTATCCTCATTCGCAAGGAAGGCCCAGTTTTTGCCGTTCGGATCGCTGGTGTTCATGATCTGGGTATAGCTCGATGGCCGGACCAGGCTGCTGGGCGACGCACTCGAAAACTCATACGTGATACCCGGGCCGCCACGAGAAAAGACCTGATGGATCTTCTCGATGTTGCTTAGATCCTCGCTACTGAGTTCATAACCATGCTTCGTTACGTACGCTTTGATGGTCTGCAGGTTCTTTGCCAGGAGATTGGAATCCACTTTGGCGGTTTCGTAGGCGGCAAACAGCGCTGCCGATGTCGTTTTCGTGTCGAGACCCGCAGGCCGCACGCGTGAGAATAGATTACTCACGAAATCGGCGCGGTTCGGAGACATGTCGAAGAGCGCTTTGTACATCAGCAGTTCCACCATGTTCTGCCGGCGGATATCGACGACAAACGCGAGCTTCGACTGCAGTACCGCCGCGTACGTAAAATTCTGTTCGGGTCCAACACCGATATAAACACCCCCCGGCTTCGTGATTGCCTTAAGTGCCGGAACGACGTCCTGATATTGAAGCTCGTTCGAGACGAAGTTTTCGTAGGGATACGCGCCTCCCGGCTCGGAAAAATCCACGATCATCCGCCAGAAATCCTTGTCGTTGATTTCGGAAGGTAGCGCGGGGTTCTGGGCAGCTGTTGCTCCCGCGACCGGGAGAAGACTTGCAACTGTGACAAGGATCGCCGCTGCAAACAGTGATCTGCGAAAGCTCATAGTACCTCCGTATTCGGAACGGTGTTGATGTGACTGAGACACTCCAACGCGACCCGCGGTTTAAGAATTTTGCTTTCCCGGTCGAGAGGCGTGGATCGGAGCCTTTGCCGCGGACTCGGCTCCAGGCGGTTCGCGGAACGGTTCCACGGCAATACGCTCGTAGCTCACATCCAGGACGTCCAGGTATTCCGTGCCGTTCGGCGCCTGCAGAACCACCTGGTCACCCGCTTCAGCCTTCATCAACGCACGCGCCAGGGGCGACACCCAACTGATGTGGTCGCGCTTGAGATCGACCTCGTCGGTGCCGACAATGCTCACCACTCGCTCGGTTCCTGCGGCATTGGCATAGCGCACGGTCGCTCCGAAGAATGCACGTATCGCCGCCTGCCCCTTTCTGGGAATTTCCGGGTCCACCACTTCTGCGGCATCGATTCTCTTCGTCAGAAATCGGATCCGCCCGTCGATCTGCCGCAGCCGCCGCTTGCCATATTGATAGTCGGCGTTCTCACTGCGATCGCCGTTGCTCGCAGCCCACGACACCACTTTGGTCACTGCCGGTCGTTCCCTCGTGAGTAGAAACCGGTGTTCCTCTTTGAGACGCTGCAGGCCGGCCGGCGTGATGTAGTTTTTCACTCGCGGGCCGGTGTCGTCCTGCGGTTTTCTCGTAAATCCTTTACGCATAGCTTTCAGAAAATGGATAGTGCCACACCTTTCGACATTAGCGCTGGTGTATATTGCCGCCATGCGTTTCCGAAACATCGTGTCTTTTATGTTGGCAGGAGTGGCGTTGTGGATCGGCGCGCGAGCTGTTGGTCAGGCTCCCTCTGCGAAAGTCGAAGCTGCTCCCGATCTGGATTGGAGTTCCTATGGACGCGATGCGTCCGAGGCGCACTACAGTCCATTGAAGCAAGTGGACTCCTCGAACGCCTCACGACTGGGCCTGGCGTTTGCGACCACCGTCGACGCGCCACAGGGTAACAACGAGGCGACTCCGATCATGGTGAACGGCACGATTTATTCGAGCCTGGCATGGGGCGTCATCGTGGCTTTCGATGCGCGCACCGGCGCAGACAAATGGCGCTGGGATCCGGAGCTGCCGCGCACGGGTGCGGATCGAGCGGGAATGTGCTGCGGTGCGGTCAATCGAGGCGTGGCATTCGCGAATGGAAAAATCTTTGCCGGCCTGATTAACGGCCGCCTGGTTGCGCTGGATGCGAACACCGGCAAACAAGTGTGGTCGACACAAACTACCGACCCCGCAACCGACATCACCATCACGGGCGCCGTACGCGTCTTCAAGAACAAAGTGATCGTCGGTACGGCCGGAGCCGAGTTCAACGTCCGTGGCTACTTCAGCGCATATGACACGGAGACGGGCAAACTCGCGTGGCGCTTCTATACGGTGCCGGGCGATCCGTCCAAACCGTTCGAGCATCCGGAACTCGAAGCAGCCGCGAAGACCTGGGGCGGTACCGAATGGTGGAAGAACGGCGGCGGCGGTACGGTTTGGGACGGCATGGCCTACGATGCCGACGCAGACCTGCTGTACATCGGCACGGGCAATGGTGGTCCGTGGAATCCGATCTATCGCAGCCCGAGCGGAGGCGACAACTTGTACTTGTCGTCGATCCTCGCCGTGAAGCCCGATACCGGAAGAATGGTGTGGTATTTCCAGGAGACGCCGCGCGAAGCGTGGGATTACACCGCAACGCAATCCATGATCCTGGCGGATATCAATATCAATGGCCGCGCGCGCAAGGTCATCATGCAGGCGCCGAAGAATGGATTCTTCTACGTGCTCGACCGGTTGACCGGCGAGTTCATTTCCGGCAGGCCCTATACAGAGGTTACCTGGGCCAAGGAACTCGACGCGAAGGGGCGGCCGATCGAGAATCCGGGCGTGCGGTATGAGAACGGAACGACCGTTGAGATCGCTCCGGGTTCAGGCGGAGGTCATAACTGGCAGCCGATGGCGTTCAGTCCCGTGACGGGGTTGGTGTACATCCCGGGATCCGTGAATTCGCGCATGTATCATTCGACACCCGAGTTCAATCCGCAAAAAGGCAAGCAGGTTTCAGGCGTCGACATGAACGACTTCGCCGCAGGTGTTTCCCCGGCAGGTGCAAGGATCACCAACAAGGGAGCCTTCGTGAAGGCATGGGATCCGGTGAAGCAGGAACAGCGATGGAGTGTCACGCAGGCATTCAGCGCAGGACTGCTGGCGACGGCGGGCAACCTGGTGTTTGTTCCGGGAAGCGATGGGAAATTGATCGCGCTGAACGCATCCACGGGCGAACGCGTGTGGGACGCGATGCTCGTGGCAGGAATCGCAACACCGATCACCTATTCGCTCGACGGTGTGCAGTATGTGGCCGCATTCGCGGGTCGTGGCGGAAATCAGCCGACGAGACTATACGCGTTCAAGCTGGATGGGAAGGCAGCGGTCGTACCCAACGCCAGGTAAATTCCTTATCGAACGCTTAGACAACTTGAAGTCCCATTTTTACCGGTAAGAGGCAAGTTGCCACTCTAATTTCAAACTTCGGCACCACCACAATGCGTCACCTCAGAAAGAGCCGCCAGACCACATTCACCAGGGTGTGGGTGATCGTCGAAGTCAGAACGTTTCTATGGCGTCTCCATGCCAGGCCGTAGGCAATTCCCGCCAATGTTGCCATGACGAAGTAGCGGTAGTTCGGCAGTGAAGGACCGTTGTTTAGATGCGCCATTCCGAAGATCAGCGCAGTGACCATCAAAGACACAATCGGACTCTTAGTAACCGATTCCAGCGAGTGCTGAATGATGCCGCGAAACAGAATCTCTTCGGGCAGTGCATTCAATAAAAAGATGCCTGCAAGAAGCATGATGATGCCATCAACGGAAGGCCAGCGGACTGCGGGGTAAATAAAGCCAATGGCGAAACCCAGTGGCAACCCAATGGCGGAGAACCAGGCGAAGTGAAGTGCGGCATCGCTCAAGTTCATCGTTCGGAGATTGAAAGCCGCGGCGACATTCAGCACATCGGGACGCGAACGGAAGGCCAGAATGCCCGCAACCATGCCGATGACGATCGCGGTTGCCTGGCTCACGCCGATCATTCGGAACAGCGAGAATTCGATCGGCAACCACAGGACAAGAATTGCGACGAGCGGTCCCCACTTCCTGCTCGCTCGCAGGCAAAGGAAGGGGCTCGCCATGTAGATTCCCAAAATGAGAATGGTAAGAATACGGATCACATTCCTTTACAAACGTGTCACGCCGGAACCGCTTCGATGATGGATTGAGGAGACTGTGTCGGTACAATTTTCGTGAGCCGGAAACCCGCCTGCGAAAACAAATCTCGATACTCCTGCTCCGTGCGCTCCCGCCCGCCAGCCAGAACCATCATCTCGATATCGGCAAGGTATCCCAGCGGATGTCCTCCGGGGCCAAGGACAATTTCCAGCAACAGGACTTTCCCCTGGCTGGAGTTTCCTATCGCGGCTCGAATGTTCTTCAGGATGGTGAGGGATCGGGCATCGTCCCAGTCATGAATGATGTTTTTCAGAATGTAGATGTCGCCGCCTGCGGGTACGGATTTGAAGAAATCGATGGGAGCGATCCGGCATCGATCGGCCACTCCCATCGACGTCAGGTAAGGCGATGCTCCCGCAACAACATGATCGATGTCCGCCAGAATTCCCTTCATCGACGGATACTTCTGCAGGATGATCGCCAGCACCGATCCGTGGCCGCCGCCGACATCGACCAGCGTTTGCGTACCACTGAAATCGTAAGCTTCAAGCACCGCGGGAATGAACATGTGGGTCATGTTCACCATGGCGGCGTTGAAAATACTCGAGGTTTCCGGCTCTCCTTTCAGGTATTCGAAAAGCTCCATTCCTACCGTCGCTTTGCCGGCCGTTTCACCGGTCTTCACCGAATGCATCAGGTTGGAATAAAACCGAAAATGCAGCGGGTCTGGAAAAAACACGACAAATGGCCGCAACGACTGTGGATGGTCCGCGCGCAACATATCCGAAGCCGGAGTCTGCTCGAATCGCCGCTCGGCCGATTCTTTGAAGACTCCAAATATCGATATCGCACGCATCACGCGGCACAATGCATCTTCGTCAACTTTCGCAACGCGCGCCAGATCCCCGACGGGCTTCGGCCCCTGAACCAGTTGCTCCGCAATGGACAGTTTCGCCACGACATTCAGGCAAATGGCGGGAATGAACCCCATGCAGAGCTGAAAAATCTGTTCCGCAGGTGCGGGTTGTTTATCGGTTGAACTCATGTTTACTCCTTGCGGCTTCCC
>Ga0184628_10001915_pt1 | contig 10126 bp, 7 predicted proteins | sample PLM4_5_b1_FD_133149 | JGI IMG/M metagenome (GOLD analysis project Ga0184628, IMG submission 133149) | Groundwater sediment microbial communities from an aquifer in East River, Colorado, USA - PLM4_5_b1 | ecosystem: Environmental > Terrestrial > Soil > Riparian zone | place: USA: East River...
CTGCTTCGCGATGCCCATCTGTTTCAGGAAATGAAAAAGGCCGTGCAGCAGGGCCTGTTCAAGACCGGTGAGATTCAGGTGGATTTCTCCAAAATCCAGGGCCGCAAGGACGACGTCGTCAGCAAGTCTTCCAAGGGCGTGGATTACCTTCTGAAGAAGAACAAGGTCACCGTGATGCGAGGCGAGGCGAAGCTTCTATCTCCCGGCAAGATTCAGGTGAAGGGCGACACCGGCACCACCGAGGTCGAAGCCCGGAACATCATCATTGCGACAGGATCGGAGGCCCGATCCCTTCCCGGTTATGACCTCGACGAGCAGCGCATCATCAGCAACGTCGGCGCCTTGAACATGACAGCTATTCCTGCGTCCCTGGTGATTGTCGGCGCAGGTGCGGTTGGGGTGGAGTTCGCGTCGATCTATCAGGCGTTCGGGACGAAAGTGACTCTGCTCGAAGTTGCGCCGGACCTGATGCCACTGGAAGATGCCGAAGTCTCAAAGGAACTGCGCCGCGTCCTGACTCGGAAGGGAATAGAGATCCATACGAAAGCGAAGCTGGAATCCGCAAAAAATACGGCCTCCGGCGTTGAGATCCAGTTCCAGACCGAAAGCGGTGAAGCGAAGAAAGTTCTCGCCGAAAAACTGCTGATGGCGACCGGACGATCTCCGAACACTTCTTCGATCGGGCTGGAAAGCCTTGGTATCGCGATGGACCGGGGCTTTATCAAAGTGAATTCGTTCATGGAGACCAATGTTGCCGGAGTCTACGCGATCGGCGACGTTGTGCCGACGCCGTTGCTGGCGCATGTTGCATTCCAGGAGGGAGTCATCGCGGCGGAGAAGATTGCAGGGCATTCGCCGGCTCCTATCAACTACCTTCAGATTCCAAATTGCACGTACTCGGATCCCCAGATTGCAAGTGTCGGGCTGACGGAAGCCAAGGCCATTGTCGCGGGTTACAAGGTCAAGACCGGGAAGTTCCCATTCATGGCCGTGGGCAAGGCGCGTATTGCGGAAGCAACCGACGGATTCGTGAAGATCGTTGCGGACGAGAAGTATGGCGAGATTCTTGGTGTGCACATGATTGGCGAAGGTGTTACGGAAAACATCCACGAAGCCGTCGTCGCGATGGGTCTGGAGGGAACCGTAGCCGACCTGGTGCACGCAGTTCACGCCCATCCGACCATGGCCGAAGGCATGCATGAAGCGCTGGAAGGCGTGTTCGGTGCACCGATTCATTTATAGGACGCATGAGCAACCGGCCGGACTGGCTTAAGGTACGAATCCCCAGTGGCGACGACTACAACGAAGTCCGCCGAATCCTTCGTTCGCACAAATTGAACACCATCTGCGAAGACGCCATGTGTCCGAATATCGCGGAGTGCTGGGGAACGCATCGCACGGCAACTTTCATGATTCTGGGTGACATCTGCACCCGTGCCTGCGCGTTCTGCGCCGTAACCAGCGGGCGTCCCACCGAGTACGATCTTGACGAACCTGTCCGTGTGGCAGGCGCCATTGCCGATCTGAAACTTCGGCATGCCGTGATCACGTCGGTCGACCGGGACGATCTGGCCGACGGCGGGGCTTTCATTTTTGCAGAAACCGTACGTGCCATCCGGGCTCGGGATTCCCAGGTGAAAATCGAACTCCTGACGCCGGATTTCCAGGGATCGCTGGGTCCGGTGCAAACCATTCTCGATGCCGGACCGGATATCTTTTCTCACAATATTGAAACGGTGCCGCGCCTGTATCCATCGATTCGATTCAAGTCCGATTACAAAAGGTCGTTTGGCCTGCTGAAATCCGCGAAAGCCATGAGCCCGGGGACGATTACCAAGACCGGCATCATGCTGGGGCTTGGCGAGACCAAAGACGAAGTTGTCGAATTGCTGCACGATGCTGCCGAGGCGGGAGTCGACATTTTCACCATGGGGCAGTATCTCCGCCCGTCGATGAAACATGCCGAGATCCAGAGGTACTATCATCCCGATGAATTCGCGGAACTGCGTTCGGTGGGGCTGGGAGTTGGAATCCGCTGGGTGTTTTCAGGCCCGCTCGTTCGCAGTTCGTATCACGCTGAGGATGTTTTTGAGCAGATGATCGCCGGCCGTTAATCGGCCGGGGATTCAGGCTGTCCCTCTAAGATTTCGTTCGACTGATTCGAAACACTTCCTCGCGTACCCGCTGGCGTTCACGGTCCATCTGTTCGGGAGTTGCGCCGAGAATGCCAAGAATGTACTCCGTCATTGCCAGTGCGACCTCTCCTTCTCCGGAAAACACCTTGTCCGCGCCCGCCTTCCGCATGAGTCCTGTTTCCTTAAGGTAGTAGGACCGTGCCAGAACCCTCACGCTTTTGTTCAACTCCCGGGCGATCTTGATGATCTCGGCTCCCTGCTCGGGAGTAGGTCCGGAAACAATGAGGGCAACAGCCGTACGAATGCCGGCCGCATCCAGTACCGTGAGTTGAGTGGCATCGCCATAGGCAACTCGGTGGCCGTCGGATCGGGCGCGGCGTGAAGTTTCCAGATTGCTTTCAATGATTACCGGTTCGATGCCGCCCTCCTGAAGCAATCGCGCGACAGTCTGGCCGATCGGCCCATAGCCGACCACAAGCGCACGGTGAGTGAGAGCGATTGCGGGAATGTCGGAGGCTTCCTCCACTCCGTCCTTTCTCGGGTTTAACATGCGCCATAGGCGCGGAGACCGGCCGAGTGCGGTTTCCAGCCATCCGATTGCTCCATACAACATGGGATTTACAGTGAGCGAAAAGATGGATCCAGCCACGATGAGGTTGGTCGCGCCGAATGGCATGATCTTCAACTGATCTCCAACTGTTGCCAGAATGAGCGAGAACTCGCCGATCTGTGCCAGCGCAACCGCAACTCCAATGGCGATCCTGGACCCATAACCCATCAAAGTGACGATGAGAAATGCCACGATTGGCTTGCCCAGGAGAACGATTCCAAGGGTTGCCAGCAGGAGGCCTGGTGAAGCCAGTAATGCTTTGGGATCGAGAAGCATTCCGACGGCGACAAAGAAGAGCACTGCAAATGCATCGCGCATCGGGAGTGCGTCGGATGCAGCGCGGAAGCTGAACTCGGACTCGCCGACGATCATCCCCGCAAGAAATGCGCCCAGGGCCATCGAGACTCCGAAAGTCAGCGAGGATCCGACACCGATGCCCAGCGCGATCACAAGTACGGCCAGCGTGAACAGTTCCCTCGAATGCGTAGCGGCCACGCCATTCAGGATTCGAGGAATCAGCCGTCCTCCAACTATGAACGCCAGAGCGGCAAGGAGTGCGAGCTTTGCAATCGTCAGGAGTACCACTTTTCCGACGGCGACCGATTCGCCAGGCGACGCAAACACGGCGGGCAGCAGAACCAGGACAATCACCGTGAAGATGTCTTCGACGACCAGCCATCCAATCGCGATACGGCCGGTGGGCGATTGAAGGTCGCCACTGTCCACGAGTACTCGCGTGAGCATCACGGTGCTCGCTACGGACAGGGCAAGTCCAAACACCAGGCTTGCGCTCCAGGACCAGCCGAGCGAATGTCCAATGACAGCGCCCAATGCTGTTGCGGCTGCGCTCTGGCAGAGCGCTCCGGTGATGGCAACGTTTCGAACGGCAAGCAGGTCCTTGATGTGAAAGTGCAGACCAACCCCGAACATAAGAAGGATGACGCCGATCTCCGCGAACTCGTTTGCGAGCGGCCGGTCGGCGACAAAGCCAGGCGTGTAAGGCCCCACAATGACACCTGCAAGAAGGTAGCCCACGATGGGAGACAGATGCAGGCGTTGCGTGATAAACCCCAGGAGCAACGCTGCAGCCAGGCTTCCGGTCAGTGTCAGGATAAGTTCGGATTCATGCATGTTTGAACAGTTTAATGTGGAATGGTGTTAGGGCGAGGTTAGAAGCGATATTGTCGTCGTGCGGACGCCTCTGCTCGCTTGTTGAACATCGCAACAACAGTTACCCTAAAGCGCGCATGAGTCATTCATCCCACTCCGGCAACCCGCTGCATGGCATCACTCTGGAAACCATCGTCACGCAGCTGGTCGAACGACATGGATGGGAAGGCCTGGCGGAGCGCATTCCGATTCGCTGCTTTCAATACGACCCCAGCATAAAGTCCTCGCTGACCTTTCTTCGAAAGACGCCCTGGGCGCGCGCCCGGGTCGAAGGGTTGTTTCTTGCTGAACGGGAGTAATACGCAACGCATGAAAGAAAAAAAGTGCGTACCTACCAGTGGTCAGCCGGTCGCGTGGACGAAGCCGTTTGCGTCCCTTGGGGAACTGGGCTTCCCGGGAACGCCTGCTGTCACGCCCGTGACCGAAAACAGCCAGCCGGGAACTCCTTCTTCAGTGAAAAATCGAGGCCGAGTTGATATTCTTCGCCAGACGGCGCACCGCGGCGGCAAGACCGTAACGGTTGTGAAGGGCTTTGTCGGCGTTGGCCCCTCGGAACTGAAAGAGCTCGGAAGGGAATTGCAGAAGGCCTGTGGGGCCGGCGGCACGGTGAAGGATGGGCGCATTGAAATTCAGGGCGACCATCGGGATGTCATCGTCCGCATTTTAAAGGATGCCGGGTTTCGTCCCGTATTGGCGGGAGGTTAGGGTGGTATTGTCATCCCAATTGTGAATTGAATCGTTTGTGTTCCTTCGGAGTTGCATGAGGGAAGAGGAGACCAATGAAGCTTTCAATCGTTCTTGCACTGTCTCTACTAACCGCGCAGTCTCAGGATCCAAAAGGTGTCATCGAAGGCCGCGTCATTCGTCCAGGATCGCGTGAGCCGATTTCGGGGGTGCTGATTACCCTGACCGCACCGGTCCCCGCCGGCGCGACCGCGAATGTTCCCGCGGACGTTGCAGCGCGGCTCGCTGTCGACATTGCGGGGCTGACGGAATTGGGGATGCGTGCCGGAGCTCCGCAGGACCAAATCAATAACGCCATTGAGAATACACGTAGAACCGCACTTGGGATAAGCACCCCTTCAGTAACCGCAACAACGGATACTTCCGGTCGATTCAGTTTCCGGAGCCTTGGGCCTGGCCGCTATACCGTTCGCGCCGAGCTCGACGGGTACTTCGCGTCGCCTCTCAACGGGAATGCTCCTGCGGCAGCAACGAGGACCTTCATCGTTGAGGACGGGAAGACGAAACCTTCGGAGGACATTCCGATGGTGAAAGGTGCCGTCGTCAGTGGGCGCGTCCGGGATCCCAATGGTCAGCCCATATCCGGTATCAATGTGTCTGTGTACCGCGTCACATACAACAACGGGCGAAAGCTCTGGTCCGTTATGAATTCCAAGACCACGGACGATCGAGGGGAGTACCGCATTTACTGGCTGCCGCCAGGCGAATACTTTGTAGGAGTAGTACCCCGGACACCCAATGCAATTCCCAACCCGCAGGATTTCTGGGCGAGAACCTTCTTTCCGGGCACGGTCGAGCCCGGCTTTGCGACTCCCATTGAAATCAAGGATGGCAATGAAGTTCCCGGAACCGATATCGACATTAAAACGATGGCGTCTGTCGCTTTCAAGATTTCCGGCGTGGCTGTCAACAATGCCGCCAGGCCGAATCCTGTGACTGGAGTCGTTGATCGTTCGATAGCGTCGTTTGTCCTTGCTCCAAGGAATCCGGGTGTACTGGACGGCATCAATCCTCCGACGGTTGCCAACGCTCTCCCGGTCAATGCGCGGGCTAATGGCGAATTTGAACTTCGGAACATTCGACCTGGCGCCTACGACCTTTATCTCATTGCACCGGTCGTTACAGAAAACGTCGTCACGCCTTCGGGCGCGGCACCGGCGGTTGTTTCGTTTGGGAACCCGATTGCCGGGGCGCCACCCGCAGTGCCAGTGTTACGGCGCCAGCCGATTGCTCGTGTCCCGCTGGACGTGAATCGAGATATTGCGGACCTTCGAATCGCCATCAATGACGGGGTTCCCTTGACCGGTGAAGTTCAAGTGAACGGAACATCAGGATCGGCAATAAAGTTTGAATCGCTTCGGTTGAATCTGAGGCCTTTGGATTCCACGCCCGCGTCGTTCGTTACTCTGAATGGGAGTGTCGCGGTGGACGCCACCGGCAGATTCACCGCACCGAGCCTTCCGGAGGCTCGCTACGCGATCCAAATCAATGGGCTGCCGCCTCAGGCTTTCGTCGCCGATATCCGTCAGGGCGGTTCCAGTGTGATGGACAGCGGGATCGTCCTTGACTCGGCCGCCTCGCCGGTTGAGATTGTTCTTGATCCCGGTGGTGTCACGATTCAGGGAACCGTGCTGAATGTCGATGGGAAGCCTGCGGCTAGCGTCACGGTCGCGCTGGTTCCGCCTCCATCAAGGCGGCAGAATATGCTTTTGTACAGGAACGTGACCACGAACGAGCTTGGAGAATTTACGATGCGAGGCGTCGCTCCCGGCCCATACACCATGTTCGCCTGGGAAAGCGTGCTGCCTGGTGCATGGCAGAACGCAGAGTTCCTTGCTAAATACGAAGGGCACGGCCGTCCGATCAGTGTCAGTGCCGGCTCGACCTCGGAAGTCCAGCTGAATATCAAGCCCTGAAAAAGCAGCGGAGCGGTACGGCCACTGCGGGATTTCCCTCAACTACCAATACAGCGACTTGCTATCATATCCGCCATTCAGGAGGCAGCTATGGCGCGCAATCGCTCAATCCTTGTCGGACTTCTTTTCCTCGTCCTGCTGGCAATTCCTTCGATTGGACAGATTCAACAGGACGCAACCTCATCCGATGCACTGGCAAAAATCCGAGATGAAGGCATTGCACGCTCTCAGGTGATGAAGATCACGAGCTATCTCACCGACACGTCCGGTCCGCGCCTCACGAATTCGCCGAACATCAAGGTCGCCGCGCAGTGGGTGCTGGGAAAAATGAACGAATGGGGCGTTGCCAATCCCAGGCTGGAATCCTGGGGGCCGTTCGGCCGTGGCTGGTCGAACGAGAGTTTTCATGCGGCCATGGTGAAGCCGTATCGCATGTCCCTGATTGGCAACACCAAGGCCTGGACGCCCGGTACGAGCGGCCCAATCACGGGTGATGTCACCATCGCCGTCGTAACCACCCAGGCCGATATCGAGAAGTATCGCGGAAAACTGGCTGGAAAGTTCGTGCTGTCCATGGTGCCACGCGCTGTGACAGCCCAGTTTCAGCCCAATGCCACGCGATTCACCGATGAACAACTGCAGGCGATGAGCAATCCGCCGGCGCCGCGCGGAGGGGGCGCTCCTCGCGGTAACGGCGGCCAGCGAGGTCCGGCCCAGCAGAACCTGACGCGGGCGCAGCGAAATAAGTTCTACCTGGACGAAGGCGTTCTGGCGGTCGTTGAACATGGCAGTGCTACCGGCGGCAACATCACGGTGCAGGATGGCGGCGATCCGGCGGTCAATGCTCCCCCGATTCCAATACAGATCGTGGTGGCGGTCGAGCACTATGGACTCATGTTCCGCAATCTGGAGAATGGAATTCCTGTATCGCTGGAGCTGAACGTCGAGAACAAGTTCTACGACCAGGACTTGAATGCTTTTAACATCGTCGGCGAAATTCCCGGCACAGACAAGTCATCCGAACTGGTGATGCTCGGCGCTCATTTCGATTCATGGCATGCCGGAACTGGAGCGACGGACAATGCCGCCGGATGCGCCGTGATGCTGGAGGCGATGCGTATCCTGAAGGCGTCCGGACTTCCAACCCGTCGCACGATTCGCATCGGCCTCTGGACCGGTGAGGAGCAGGGTCTGTTTGGTTCAGCCGCCTACGTTCGCGAACACTTCGCGGTTCGACAGACCATGGAGTTGAAGCCGGATCACGAAAAGATGTCGGTCTATTTCAACGTGGACAATGGCACAGGTCAGATTCGCGGAGTTTACATGCAGGGAAACACGGCGGCGCGACCGGTTTTCGAAGCATGGATGCAGCCCTTCAAGGATTTCGGAATGACGACACTGACAAATCAAGGGACGGGCGGCACCGATCACACCAGCTTCGATGCGGTGGGTCTTCCGGGCTTTCAGTTCATTCAGGATGAAATCGAATACGATACGCGAACACACCACACCAGCATGGATACCTACGAGCGGATTCAGTCGAAGGACATGATGCAGAACGCGGTGATCGTGGCCTCGCTTGCGTATCAGGCGGCGAACAGCCCTGAAATGTTTCCGCGGAAGGCGCTTCCGGCACCTCCCCCTCCTCCACGCGGCGGCCGCGGAGGACAGTAGAAAGGGCAGACAGCGGGTAATTCAGGAGGTCGCACCGAATTATGGTAAAGGGGTTTATACTTGGACCCAATTTCATGCGAATCCTAGCCATAGCGTCCCTCGTGGTCCTGCTGTTCGTCGTTCCCGCATTTCGGGCCGTCGAGACGCTTCCGTCCCAGCTTTCCGATAAGGACTTCTGGCGCATCGTTACGGATTCCTCCGAAGATGGTGGGACTTTTCTCTCGGAGAACTTCCTTTCCAATGAACGCGGTTTTCAGTACGTGATTCCGCCCCTGATTCAAAAGATTCAGCCCGGCGGCGTGTATATGGGAGTCGGTCCGGAGCAGAACTTTACGTACGTGACCGCCTTCCATCCAAAGATTGCATTCATTGTCGATATCCGGCGTCAGAACATGATCGAGCACCTGCTGTATAAGGCCGTGTTCGAGCTGTCTCCGAATCGGATGGAGTTCATGTCGCGGCTGTTTTCGCGGAGGACACCTGCAGGCGTGACAACGGCATCCACGGTTGAAGACATGTTCAACGCCTATGCGGCCGCGCCGTTGGATCCGGAATACCATCAGAAAAACCTGCAGACCGTGAAGGATCTCTTGTGGACGCAGCATGCGTTTGGACTGACAGATGAAGATGCAGTCAGTCTCGAACATGTCTACGATACGATTTCCAGGGCGGGTACCGGCCTTGGTTATTCCGTAAGCGATCCGAAGTATGCGGGGCAAGTGCTTACTACTCGTGTTCTTAATGTGAATACGGGAACGACCGACGTTGCGGTGCTGGGCACCGCAGAGATGCTGAACGAACTTCGTACTATTAGCGTTCAGCCAAATTCCGCGGTTCCGCAGGAGATCTTTCTTCAGCCCCGGATAAACGTCACTGTATTCCCGACGTACACCGAACTCATGACGGCCACGGATGCGAGTGGCGTCAATCGGAGCTATCTCGCATCCGAGGCGAACTACAAGGTCGTCCGCGAGATGCAGCAGAAGAACCTTATTGTTCCGATAGTCGGAGATTTTGCAGGGCCAAAGGCCATTCGGGCAGTCGGAGATTACCTGAAGGCCCACAATGCAACGCTTTCCGTTTTCTATCTGTCTAACGTCGAGCAGTACCTGACGCCAACGGCAAAACTGAAACTCTTCTACGACAACGTTGCAACGCTGCCCTTAAACTCCACGAGCAGTTTTATCCGATCGGCACAGGCCACGGGAGTCCAGCCCGGTATCGTCCAGTCCTACTCCAGCTCGATACAGGACGTCAGGGACGCGATTCTGGAAGGTCGCGCACTGAGTTTTCCAGATATCCTTCGAATGTCGCAGTAGTCCGGCGTCGATCGTCTTCCGCTACCGAATCTCTTCTGTCAGGAGCCCCACTCGACTTGCTCCCCCTCCAATCGCCGCATCGATGACATGTGCGATGACGTCAAAGTCCAGGCTCTTCGCGCCCTGCACGAAGATCGTTCGATCGCTCCGGGTTTTGAAGATGTCCTGAAGCTGAGATGTCACTTCGGCGGTGGACTTCACGTTGCTGTGATTGAGTTCGATGGCACCGCCCTCATCCACGCTCAGGATCAGGGTATCCGGCTTTGTATTCGGCGTAGTTTGCGATACTGGCGCCGGAGTTGGAATCGCAGCGTCCAGCCCGGTCGGTGTTACGGGCGTGATGACCATGAAGATCACGAGCAGAACGAGAAGAACGTCGATCAATGGCGTAATGTTGATCTGGGACTGGAATCGCTTTGTTGCGACATGTTTTCGTGTGCGGGTTTTCATGGTGTCTTTGCCTCTCCTACCGGTACAGACACCATCGACGCAGGTTTGTTCCGCTAGTTGCGCAACTTTGGAACTTCGGATTCAGATCGGACTTGGAATCGCCGGAAG
>Ga0184628_10001916_pt1 | contig 10125 bp, 6 predicted proteins | sample PLM4_5_b1_FD_133149 | JGI IMG/M metagenome (GOLD analysis project Ga0184628, IMG submission 133149) | Groundwater sediment microbial communities from an aquifer in East River, Colorado, USA - PLM4_5_b1 | ecosystem: Environmental > Terrestrial > Soil > Riparian zone | place: USA: East River...
GCCGCGCCGCGACCGTCGCTCTCCCCGAATGCGCCCACGACGGCTCGATCAGCGCCGCCGTCACTGGCAAGCGAGACGGAGCAACCGAACTGGTCGAGCTCGGCCGCGTCGCCCGCCAGGAGCGTCTGCTCGCCGCCCCACGCCAGCGGCGCCACCCGGAGATCGACCGGCGAGCCACGCGTCTCGGAGCAACCCACCGCGACCACGGCGAGCGCCAGGATCAGGTGCAACTGTTTGCCCTCGCCCCGCGCAGCGGGGAGACGGTAAGGGAGAGGGGTCCGCGCTTCATTGCGGCGCTGGCCCCTCACCCGCCGGCCTTCGGCCGGCGACCTCTCCCCGCCTTCGCGGGGCGAGGTGAAGATCCGTCGCCGCCCGCCGCAGATCATGCGGGCGGGGCCCAGAGCCCGGGGATCGGGCTCGCCCCGGTTTTCACGTAAGCCTCGCCCGCGAGCTTGCTGACCGCGTCCGCGCCCAGGAAGGCTTGCGCCACCGTCGCCCAGAGCTGGTTGTGGATGCCGGAGACGCTCCGGTACTGGCCGCCCAGCATGCCCAGCTTCCCGCCGCCGAAGACGATCGCCGCGTGCCCTTCGCGGGTGTGGGACGCCTCGGCGACCTCCGTGAGCATCGGGATCACGGTGTGGTCGAGCAGGCTCCCGCCCTTGGGGTCCTGGGGATCGACCTGCAACCGGAGCTCGTTCACGATGTCCGCGGTCTTCTGGAGATACCAGCGGTTGATGTTGACCATCGCGTCCCAGACGTACGTGTCCTCGGCGGGACGCGCGCCGTTGAAAAACGCCGCAGAAATCACCCAATGAGACAATAAATAGTGCATCCAGATCGTGTCAGACGCGTTCGGATCGACGCCCCTGAACGCGACATGGTTGGTGCCCGGCGACCACTGGAAGGTGGCCACGCGGATCAGGTCGCAGGCGAACGCGGCTCGAATGATCGCGGCGTGGGCCTTCCCCACCGCCTCGTGTGTCGTCTCGTCCGACGTGTTGACCCTCGGATCCTCGTAATCGCCCCGCAGCGACTCCCCTTCCTTTCCGGTGAGGGCGGCCTCGGGCAGCGGCGGCGGCGAACACGTGGCCGCCGTACCACGGCCCGCGATCTGTTCGCTGAGCTGCGCCTCCAGCTTGCGCACGGCGCCGCCGTGGCTGTCGATCTTTTCCCTCTCGCTGGCCGGTCCCAGCGTCTTCAGGCGGTCGAGCTCGCGCAGCGAGTAGTCGAGCACGCTCTTTCGCAGCTTGAGCAGCCGGAGCGCCTCGCGGTCGGTGATCGTCGCCCCCGGCAAGAAGCTGCTGAAGAGATCCTTGTAGGCGGTGAGCGGGCTCATCTCCGGCAGCAGCGGCTTGTTCTCGCGGATGCTCCCCCCCGGCCGCGCCGAATTGATGGTCTGCTGTTCGTAGCTGTACGAGAGACAGCGCGTCGACGTCTCGTACGAGTCGACGCGCCGGTCGCAGATCGTGTTGTAGGAGCCGCGCCCGATGATCGTGCCCTGCGCGTTCCGCCGCGACAGCGCGGGCACGTTCTTGAGCAGGATCTGATCCCACGACGGACCGCCCGCGCAGCCGTCATCGTCCTCGCCGCCGTTGGCGCGCGTCCCCGGCGAGTGCGCGCCGGTGGTTGCGAAGCCAGTACCGTCCTCGTGGCCGCCGCCCAGGCCACGGATGCCGTCCATGTTGAAGCCGTGCAGGACGATCGTGTGCGGGCGAAGCTCCGGCGTGTCGAAGGGGGAGATGATGTAACCGGGGCCCTGCCCCGTCTTCGACGTCGTGTAGGAGGTGCCGCTGCCGCTCGGAATGAACTGGTTGCGGATCGTGCCGACCGGCCAGTGCATCATCAAGAAGCGCGGCGGCGGGCCGGCGCCCTGCGCGGCGGCCTCCATGTTGCGCAGCAGGGCCTCGAGACCGAAGGCGCCTCCGATGCCGGCGAGGAACGAGCGTCGAGCGAATCGGTACGACATCTCACTGTCCTCGCGAACGGAGCGCGACCGTCCGGGACGCCGCGATCTCACGCATCAGCGACGCGAAGCTCCGGTCCGTCGGGGCGAAGCTGTCGATCACGGCCTGTACCGCGCAGCTCCCCGTCTGCGGCGCCCGGGCGAGATCCGTGTTGTTGGCGCCGCCGCGGGACACCTCGGTGAGGGCGTAGTTGATGAAGTTCATGGCCATGCAGCGATCGAGCGCGCCGCTCGCCGCGAGCGCGCGGGCGGCCTCGGCGGCGTTCGCCACCATCGCGCCCCCGACCGACCGGGGCAGCGCCGTGGTCGTCCAGCTTGCGTCGATCGGGCGACCCGCGAGATCCACCGTACGGAAGCGCCCGACCGCATCGTACGGTTCCAGCACCATGCCGAACGCGTCGAACTGGCGGTGACAGCTGGCGCACTGGGGCGCCCCCGCGCGGTATTCGGCCTTCTCGAGCTCGCTCCTGTCGGCGAGGCCGGCGATCGCGGCGGTGACGTTCGGATCCGCTTCGGGAAAAGGCGGGTTCACCTCGCACACGATCGAGCCGTTCACCGCCAGCCCGCGGGCGACCGGTGACCCGCCGGTCGGCCGCGCGCCGGCGAGCAGGAACGTGGACAGCGTGAGCAGGCCCGCCCGATCGTCCGGCAGCGCAACCAGACCGAACCCGTCCACGTCCACCTCGGTTGGCGCGGCGACGCCGTAGATCTGGGTCGCGATCGGCGCGCTGGTCCAGGTCTGCCGCGACGTGAGAAGCGCCGCGAGGGGCCCGGACCACAGCAGGTTCTTCATGTAGAGCTCGCCCTCGTGAAAGATCGACGACTGCAGACCACCCGTCACGGTGAGCCCCGGGGTCGCCTCCGGATTCAGGACCGCGGCCGGCGCCCTGGTGAGAGCGAAGTACTTGATGAGCGCGCTCTCGAGGTTGGCGCGCGCCGCCGGCGTCTCGAGCAGGCGCGTCGCCTGGGCGCCGACCTGGTCGGGCGTGCGGAGCGTGTCGGAGGCCGCGGCGGCGAGCAGCTCGTCGTCGGGTGGCCCGTCGGTGAGGAACAGGGAGATCGCCGTGGCCAGCTCGTGGGGCGTGAGCGGTCCGTCGGACGCGGCGTCGGCGCCGAGCTCGGTCCGATAGAGGAAGCTCGGTGAGCTGAGGATGGCGTAGACCCCGTAGCCAAGCGCCTCGGCGAGCGTGGCGCCGGCGGCGCTCATCTCCGTCCAGAGCTGTCCGGTGATCGCGGTCTGCTCGTCGGTGCTCGGCGGATGGCGAAACGCCCTCTCCGCGAAGGACAGCAGGTATTCCTGGACGCAGGCCTTGTCCGACGGCATCGCCCCACACCGGGTGAGCGTGGCCGCGTTCTCGGACACGTAATTCATCGCCGACTGCGCCAGGCGATCGTATTTGCCGAGCAGGCCTTCGCTGACGCCGATGTCACCGCTGATGGGTGGAAATTCGCGCTCCAGAAGCGACGGGCGATCCTCGTTGCGCGTGATCTCCGCGGCCGCGCCGGCCCCGAACAGCGAGGTGTACGAGTTGAAGAGCTGATGTTCCGACAACCGCACCACGCGTTTGGGCGTGACGACGGACGTGCCGACGCAGGTGTTCAGGCCACCGCCGGATCCCGCCGGCCCATGGCCATCCCCACCGCAGCCCAGCGCGAGAGCAGCGGCCAGCAATCCGCCGAATGAGCCGGCGCGGCCGAGCACGTTCAGAACTTCTGGAAGAACGTTGCGACCGCCGCCGCGGCGAAGCTCGGGATGGCGTGCGGATCACCAGGTCTCACGCACCAGACCACCGGATAGCCGGGCATGCAGCCCTGGTACTCGACGCACGGGGACGGATCGACGGGCTTCGTCGTGGTAGTGCAGCCGTTGTATCCCGCGAGCGCGGTGATCATCGGGGTGGCCAGGGTGATCGGCAGAGCGGTGTCCGCGTCACCGTGGGTGGCCCAGACCGCAACCGGACGGGCGGGCTTCTTGCTGGAGCAGGTGGCGCCGCTGATGGGCGCGCCGGACATCGCCCCGATCGCGCGGAACACGTCGCTCATGTTGCACCCGGCGGTGAACGACATGGAGCCGCCGTAGCTGAACCCCGTGGAGAAGTAACGCGCCTTATCGATGCAGTACTTGGCCTCCATCTCGGCGTTGATGGCGCGGGTCATCATTTCATCCTGACCACTCGTGTTGGGAAAGCCCGCGTTGCCGCCGCTCGTGAGCCCCTGCGGGCTCACGAAGATGACATTCGTGAGCCTGCTATTGAGCCCGTACATCGTCAGCCCTTGTTTCGCGTTGCCGCCGAGCGGATGGTACTCCCACACCACCGGAACGGGCTTCTTGCCGTCGTAACCGGTGGGCAGGTTCAAGTAGTACTGTCGCGCTGTCCCGTTCACGGTGATGGAGCACGGCGTGTTCCCCGAACCCGGGCATGACGACGTCGTGGTCGGTGTGGCGCTGCAACCCGCAGACGGGATCGGATCCGTGGGCGGGGTGGTTGACGATCCGCCCGTGCCTCCGGTGGCGCTCCCGCCGGTGCCCGTCGTGCCGCCACGTCCCGCGGCGCCGCCGGTGCCCGTCGCGCCGCCGAGCCCGCCGGTCCCCGTGGACCCGCCGCGTCCCGCCGGCCCGCTGCCACCGGTACCGGGGCCATTGCCGCCCGTGCCCGCTCCGTTGCCACCCATGCCGGGGCCGCTGCCACCGGTGCCGGGGCCGCTACCGCCGGACCCATCGCCGCCGGTGCCGGGTCCGGTGCTGCCGGCGCTGGAGCCGCCGTTGCCGGTAGTCCCCGCCGCCCCGCTGGTTCCGGCGTTTCCGCTCGTCCCCGCGTTGCCGCTGGTGCCCGCCGTCCCGTTGGTTCCGGCGGTACCACTCGTCCCGCCGGTGTCGTCACTGGGCGCGCAGCCAAAGACAGCCAGGCTCACGAAGGCCATAGCGGCCCTTCCATGGAATCTCATAGGGGCCTCCGTAGGTCGGTGAAACCAACCCGTGGGTTAGAGAACCTGCCCTACATATGCAGGAAAGTGCCCCGATCGATCACAACGCTCGGACTTTTCTTGCGGGGCAGATCGATCTCCCCTGCCGATCCGCGACGTGATGATCAAGAAAAACGGCCGCAGCATTTCTGTTCTTCGACAGCCGACTCACGATGCGCCCTCACTTCCCGTTCCCGCAACGACGCCGCCGCGCCGGCGATCCGCGCGGAGCTGAAGCGCTGCGATCTGCGTTGCGCCTCTGCCGTCTCGTGCTCCAGTTTCGTTCTCCGTCTGTGCGGGTTTTACTTACCGCGGGTCATGTCTACCTTGAGGTGAGAAGGGGGACACATGAGAGGCGAAGCAGACAAGACAGTCGATGCTCTAAATGGATTCCTTCGCGGTGAGATCTCCGCGGTCGAGACGTATCGGCAGGCGATCGAGAAGCTGGACGGTAGCGCAACCCGGGTGCAGCTCGAGGACTGCAGGCGATCGCACGAGCAACGCGTCGCCAGGCTCCGCGAACAGGTCGCGCGTCTGGGCGGGGAGCCGGCCAAGGGCTCGAGCGCATGGGGCGCCTTCGCGCGGCTGATCGAAGGAGGGGCGAAGGTGTTCGGCGAAGGCGCGGCGGTGGCCGCCCTCGAAGAAGGCGAGGACCACGGCCTGAAGCTCTATCGGGACGACCTCGACAAGCTGGACGCGACGTCGCGTCAGCTCGTGGAGACGGAGCTGCTTCCGGCCCAGGAACGGACCCACGAGTTCATGAGCACGCTGAAGCGCACGCTCCACTGAACCTCACGATCCGACGGCAGCGGCTACGGCGCGTTCATGGCGCCGTCCGCAGGGTGGCCCACCCGTGGGCAGGAACGTCGAACCGGTACAGCGCGCTGCCCACCGCGACGATCGTCGTCTTGGCCGAAGCGCCCTTGTTGTAGACCTCCGTGATGATGCTGCCGTCAGGGTTCTTGAAGGCGAGCGCGTCAGTGCCGGTGGTCTTGATGCGCGTCGCTCCCGGCGCGACGTAGCGAGAGAAGTGCCGGAAGGCGTAGTAGGCGGCGGTCACGATCAGCTTCTTCGTTGATCGGTCCACGACCAGGAGCGCGTTCTGTGGCCAGTTCCCCAGGCTCTTGCCCACGGTGTCGAGCACCATGTTCCAGGCGCTGTACGCGTTCACGCCGGCGACGATCCAATCCCGGATCAACTGCCAGCTCTCTTCACCATAAAGGTGATCGTTCTGGGCCTTGTTGGGGTCGTACCGACTCTGGTCCCAGTAAGGCGTCGCGAAGTTGTAGTTGCCGCACTTGTGCTCCGTCTGCCAGACGGGACCCTTGGGGGCCAGCATCGCCACCGTGCTCTGCAGGTTCCACTGCAGGCCGAACCCTTTCACGACCTGCAGGGCCGCGGCATCGTTCGCCAGCGCCGTTGCCCAGGTGCCGTCCGTCGGGTGCGACATGGTTCCGCACCAGATCTCGGCGGTGACGTTTCGCTGGGCGAACGTCGGCCCCAGGTAGGTCTTGAAGAAGTTGATGAACAGCGTCTGGGTCCATTTGACGCTGGCGTAGCCGGGTTCGTTCTGGGGGTGAATCGCCTCGATCTCGAGACCCTCCTTGCCGTACTCCTCCACGAACCTGGCGAGATAGAGGGCGTACGCGCCCTGCGTCTGCGCGTCGCTCTTCATGTTCCCGGCGCTGTCCTTCATCCAGTCGGGAGGTCGCCACGGGCTCGCCCAGAGATGGATGTCCGGCCTGATCTGCCGCGCCGCCTTGATGTAGGGGATCAGCTTTTCCCGGTCGCGCGCGATCGAGAAGCTGGCCATCGTGTAGTCGTTCGCCGTCTCGGCGAGCGTGTACCAGCTCATCGCGTAGTCGCTGGCGCCGACGGGAAGCCGTCCATAGATGAAGTTGGCGCCGTCGCGCGCGTCGAACAGCAGCTTGAGCGCGCTGGTCACGTCGGTCGCGCTGAGCACGGAGAGGGCGTCCCATCCCATCTCGTTGAAGGTTCCACCGAACCCGTCAATCCGCTGGTAGCGGGTCGCCTCGTCGACGGTCACGTCCGCGGTTCCGGTCGTCACCCGCGTCACCGTTCCCTGCGTGTTCCAGTAGGCGTTCGCAGCCGACGTGATGAGCTCGGTCGCCGGCGCGCCGCCTGTCGCGCCCGCCTGGCCACCACCGCCGCCGCTGTTCCCCGCCGCGCTGCCGCCTGTGCTGCCGCCGGGGCCGCCACCACGGCCTCCGGCCGCGCCCGCAATCCCCCCGCCCGCGCTGCCGCCCCTGCCGCCCGCCCCGCCCGACGATCCACCGCTGCCACCGCTGCCAGCGCTGCGACCGGTACGGCCACTGCCGCTGCCACTCGACGCCCCGGACGATCCACCGGTACCGCCGCTGCCACCGGTAGCGCTGCTGCCACCGGTATCGCCGCTGCCACCGCTGCCCACGCTCCCCCCGGTGGCACCGCTAGCGCCGCTGCCACCGGCATCTCCGGCGCTTCCCGCCGTGCCGCTTGTTCCGGCGCTCCCGCCACCGGAGGCACCCCCGGTCCCGTTACCCGCGGTTCCCGAAGTGCCTCCGGTAGCCCCCGCTCCTCCCGAACCACTCTCGCACCCGAAACCGGCTGACAGACCGAGAAGGAGGCCGCCCAGTATCGGCGCCAGCTCGATCCGCCAACCTCTCAGTTGTGGCGTTCTCTCGTTTTGTGTCATCGAGACCGCCCTACCATTCCCGTAGGCGGGCCCGCGGATCAGAACTGGCTGAACCAGTCCCAGACGGCCTGATACTCCCAGCTCGTCGACTGGCCTGGATCTCTCGGGTCGGGGGTGTGGTCTCCGTCGAAGGCGCAGAACCTCACCGGCTCCCCTGTCATGCAGCCCGCTATGTTGGTGCAGACGTGATTGCCGCTGGTCACCTTGGTGGGGGTCGCCCAGGTGCAGCCGTTTGCCGTGGCAAAGTTATGGGCCAAGGTCACACCCCCGTCGTAGTTCAGCACCCCATCGTTGTCTCCGTGCGAGGCGTAGTAGGCGACCGGCCTGGTGGGCGTGCAGTTGCCACTGAGCTGAGCTCCGGAGTAGACGGCGACGGCGCGCACGCCCCAGCTTGCCGTCCCGCCCAGGGGACGCGAGCAGGCCGTTCGGTACGACATGCTGCCCCCGTAGCTCCAGCCCGTCGCAAAGATCCGGTTCGTGTCGATGCAGAAATTCTCTTCGATCTGGGCGACGACCGCGTCGCCGAGCGCGAGGTTCGAACCGCTCGCGTCCGGCCATCCGCACCCGCTCTCCCCGTTTCCAGTCCCCGTGCAGGGGGTGTTGTTCTTCTCCCCGTTGGGGGCCACGAAGATCACGTTGTTGCCGGACAGATTCAGCAGGTGATAGTAGCCGTTCGCGTACATCTGCTTGTCGTTTCCATCGAGCTGGTGCCACGCGATGATGAACTTGTACGCCTTGGTATTGTCGTAGTTGGTCGGCACGTTCAGGATGTACCGACGCTGCCGGTTGGCGGCCGTGATCGCGATCGTCGTGCCGTTGTTGTACATGCTGCTCGGGATGGTGGGCGCCTTGCCGCAGCCCGCGGACCTACCGGTGGCGCCCCCAGCGCCGCCGCCCGTTCCCGCGGTGCCGGTTCCGGCCCCGCCCCCCGTTCCCGTTCCCGCCCCACCTCCTCGGCCGGCGGTGCCCGCCGCGCCCCCGGCGCTGCCGCCGGCCCCGCCTCTCCCGCCCCCACCACCGCGACCACCGTTCCCGGCGCTGGAGCCGCCGCTGCCGCTGGAGCCGGCGCTGCCTGTCGTGCCCGCGTCGCCCGTCGTGCCCGCGCTGCCGGTCGTGCCCGCGCTGCCCGTCGTGCCCGCGCTGCCCGTCGTGCCCGCGCTGCCCGTCGTACCCGCGGTACCCGTCGTGCCCGCGCTCCCGCTCGTGCCCGCGCTCCCGCTCGTGCCCGCGCTGCCCGTCGTGCCCGCGCTGCCCGTCGTGCCCGCGCTGCCCGTCGTGCCGCCCGCGCCCTGTCCCGGGTCAGAGCCGGTGCCGCAGCCGACCAGCGCGCCCGCGAATGACAGCACGAGCCCGCCGACGATGGGCCGAAAGCGGATCGCGGTCGCGCGCGACGAACGGTTGTTTTTGACGGAAACGCATGAGGACATGACTGTGCCTTTCGTTTGGGGCCGCTATCGGCCCAGAAAATCCATGAGCCACGTCATCGCCGGCCGCATGGTGCCGCTGCTGGTCATCAGGCCGCTGTTCGCGACCCAGGTTGACCCGACGATGTAGCCCCAGATCGTGATCCCTTTGACGTTGGCGTTGTTCCAAAACATCGTGAACTGGCTCTGCATCACGTTCTTCTGCTGGTTGTCGTCGGCGATGTTCAGGTCGTATTCGCTGACGTAAACCGGCAGGCCCGTCTGCGTGGCGATCTTGTCGATGTACATCTGGACGGTGCTGGCCGAGAGGTTGGCGCAGGCGTGCGCCTGCGCCCCGACCCCGTGGATGGGCGCGCCGGCCGACTTGATCTTGTTGACCATGTCGATGGTGCGGCTGTTGTCGTTCGCGTATTCGATGTTGTTGTAGTCGTTGAGGATCAAGATCGCGTTCGGGCAGTACTGATGCGCCCACTTGAACGCCTGCGCGATCCAGTCGTATCCGCTGGAGCCGGCGCCGCCGAGCGCGGCCACGTAGACCGGCGTCGTGTGGGGCGGCGGTTCATTGACGACGTCGATGAGCCGCGTGTCGGGATAGCGCTCGCAGAAGAGGCGGATCCACTCCTCCACCTCCGCCTTCTGGTCGGCCTGCGACAGGCCGTTGAGCCAGCTGGGCTGCTGGCTTCCCCAGATGAAGTTGTGCTGCTTGAAGGGGATGTTGTTTTGCACAGCGTAGGTGTGCATGGCGTCGAGGGAGGACCAGCTCATCTGATCACGCGTCCGCTCGATGGAGCCCCACTTCCCGGCGTTCTCCGGCGTGAGCTGGTCCCAGAACATGCTGAAGTCCGACCGGACCTGGCCGCGCGTGTCGATGTTGCCGACGAATTTCTTGAGGGGGGGCGGCGCTCCGCCGCTCCCGGTGGTTCCGGCTGTACCCGTTCCGCCTGTTCCACCCCGGCCCGCTGTTCCGCCCGCGCCGCCCCGGCCCGCTGTTCCGCCCGCGCCGCCCCGGCCCGCCACGCCTGTCGTGCCTCCTAGGCTGGTGCCGGTGCCCCCGGCGCCTGCCGCGCCCGCCGAACCGC
>Ga0184628_10001918_pt1 | contig 10121 bp, 11 predicted proteins | sample PLM4_5_b1_FD_133149 | JGI IMG/M metagenome (GOLD analysis project Ga0184628, IMG submission 133149) | Groundwater sediment microbial communities from an aquifer in East River, Colorado, USA - PLM4_5_b1 | ecosystem: Environmental > Terrestrial > Soil > Riparian zone | place: USA: East River...
AATCTGCCCCCGGTTTGCGGTCAAGTAGTTGCCGTCCAGTTGCACGACATAGAGATGATAACCATGTTCCCGGTCGGCGCTTACGGAGAGCGGCCGAAGCGCCGGACAATCCTTAAAAGCCACGTCGTAACGCCGGGCGATTTCACGCCGGCGCGCCACCCACTGCGGCAGCTTAGCTAATTGACTCAAGCCGAGGGCGCACTGAACATCGCTCAAACGGTAGTTGTAGCCCAACTCGACCATGTCGTAGAGCCAAGAGCCCAGTTGTTCGCGTTGAAAATGATCCGAGGTGATGCCGTGATTGCGAAACCTGCGCATGGCGTGGGCAGTCTCGAAGCCGGCGCAGCTGATCATGCCGCCCTCGCCAGTGGTCATGGCTTTGACCGGGTGTAGACTGAAAATATTAAAATCGGCCAGCGTGCCCACCGGTCGGCCCTTGTAAGTACCGCCGAGCGAATGGCAGGCATCGGCGACAAGCGCCAAGCGATGGCGTTGCGCCAGTGCGCGCAGAGCATCGTAGTCGCAAGGCTGGCCGGCGTAATCGACGGCGACAATGGCTCGCGTTTTCGCAGTTATCTTCGCTTCGACAGCGCGGGGATCGATCAATAATGATTCGTCATGAACATCGGCAAACACCGGTGTCGCGCCCTGATAGACGACGCAGTTAGCGCTGGCGGCAAAGGTCATCGCCGGCACGATCACTTCATCGCCGGGGCCAATGCCGAGCGCAGCCATGGCGCAATGGAGCGCCGCCGTGCCGCTGCTCACCGCCACCGCTTCGCCTGCGCGCACCGACGCGGCGAAGGCGCGTTCGAATTCGCGCACTCGCGGTCCGGTGGTCAACCAGTCCGAGCGCAACGCGTCCGCGACGGCGGCGATATCGCTCTCATCGATGCTTTGGTGGCCGTAAGGCAACACCTTGCCACGCACCGGCGTACCGCCGTCAATCGCTAGAAGGGAAACCGCCATTCGATTAGTCATGAATATTCACCAGGCGTTGCAGTTCGTCGACACTGAGCCAACACGGATTATTATCGCTGCTATAGTGAAACCCGGGAGGACAGGGCTTGCCGCCATTAACGTTAACCTTGCCGTTGGTGGGCGCGCGAATGACGAAACAGTCGTCGTATTCCACGGCGTTGCGGGCATCGTCTTCCGGCACCATGGTTTCGTGCAATTTCTCGCCGGGCCGCACACCGACGACATCGAGGCGGCATTCGGGAGCAATGGCGCGGGCCAGATCGCCAATATTCATGCTGGGAATTTTCGGAACGAAGATTTCGCCGCCCTGCATCCGTTCGAGGCAAGCCAAAACGAATTGCACCGCCTGCTCGAGGGTAATCCAGAAACGCGTCATCTTCGGATCGGTCACCGGCAATACGCCGGTGGCGCGCCGCTGTTGAAAAAACGGGATGACGCTACCGCGGCTACCCATGACGTTGCCATAGCGCACCACGCTAAACCGGGTGCCATGGTGGCCGGAATAGCCGTTGGAGGCGATGAATAATTTGTCCGAGCACAGCTTGGTGGCACCGTAGAGATTGATCGGGTTGGCCGCTTTGTCGGTGCTGAGCGCGATCACGCGCTGAACATTGCGGTCGATGGCCGCGTCGATGATATTGGCGCCGCCCAAGACGTTGGTCTTGATCACTTCGATGGGATTGTATTCGGCGCTGGGCACTTGCTTGAGCGCCGCCGCGTGAATCACGATATCTACGCCGTCCATGGCGCGGTACAAGCGCTCGCGGTCGCGCACGTCGCCAAGGAAATAGCGCATGCAGGGAAACTGCTGTTCGTTGAAATGCTCGCGCATGTCAAATTGCTTCAATTCGTCGCGACTGAAGATAATCAGCTTTTTCGGCGTATGGTCGCGTAAAACCGTCTCGACAAATTGCTTGCCGAAGGAGCCGGTACCGCCGGTGACCATCACCACTTTATTTTTGAGACAGCCAATCTTAGAATTCATAATTTTTAACCTCGCTGGGATAGGCGTTCGACTGCGCGGCGCGTCAGCTCTAGAGCGGCAACCGTCGATGATTTGACTGCGTGACTGGAATTTGACGCCGGCATATCGTCTAGCAAGCCTTTTTTCGCTTTCTTGGTTGCTACTGCAATCCCCAAGCCAGCGACGGCGTTGCCGCGGTCGTAACGCCAGCCGGCACTATTGAGCGGCGTAATCGCTAATAAACTCGATCGGCGGTTCGCCAATCAGGCGTGGCGCCTGGGGGCCAACTTCGTCGAGCAAAGTGGCGATTTCGGGATGACAATTGACAAAGAAGTGAAGCGCTGGCCTGGCCGGGGGTGCGGCCTCGGCCATCGACGGGATCGGCCAGCGCGATTCTTCGAGAGGCCCATCAAGTAGCGATCGCGGGGGGAGGCCTGAAGGAGTGCGGAAACCCATAGTCCGGAGTTCAGCCTCGACACACCGGCCACGCCCTGGCGAACTGGTCGAGTCTGGGAAAAAATGGACCCTGAGACGGTGTTAGCGAATGGCTGGCAGCGGCGATTATCTGACGATCAAGGGAAAGCGCAGCGGATACTCTTCGACGACCAGCTGTACGCCGATGCCGCTGTCGATGCCGATCGCCAGCGGCCCTTGCAAATTCACCGTGATTTCTTCGATGCGCTCGCGCACGGTTACCATCAGCAAGGGCAGCACCTGGTGCTCGGAGCCGATGCCGAGGCGGCCGAGCACTTCAGCGGACATCGGCAAACAGTAATCCTGCATGACCAGATCGGGATGGATCACCAGAAACGACAATTCCCGGTCCCTGGAGCTGAAAACGAAAAATGGCGATGGCTGCTCTGGACCAGCTTCGAAACTGGAGAGTGCGAAGCGGTGGCAATCGGGAAAGCCCAATAACCCGGCTGGGAAATTCACTTCACGTCCCATTAGACGGCCCGCCAGCGCCGCGGTCGCGCTCGGTTCAACGACCGCTGCGCTCACTGGCTTTATCTCGCAACTGTTTGACAACATCCGCAAGCCTCCTGGGATCGCCCGTCGCGTTGGCGGCGGCGCAATTTTCATCCTTGATCGCCTGATAAATTTCGTCGCGCAGCACGCGTACTTCGCGCGGCGCGCTGATACCGAGCCGAATATGATTGCCGCCCACGGCGATGACCGTGACGACGATGTCGTCGCCGATGGTGATGCTTTCGCCCGCGCGCCGAGACAAGATCAACATAATGCTGATTTAACGGAGAAAATCGAGCAGGCTCGGCTGCAACACCTGAGAAGCCGATTGCAGCGCCGCTTGAAAGGCGTTCTGGAAACGCGCGAAATCTGAGTAGGCGACCAGGACGTCGGCATCCTCGATCGCCGAACGTTGTCCCAAGGTGTTGTCTTTAAGTACCTTGACGGCTTCGCCGGCAACTTTAGCGCTGTTCAAGCGCGCGCCGACCTCGGCGCGGAAAGTAATAACTTGATCGATCGCCGCGTCAATGCGCCCCAGTTGCGATTGAATGCCCCGGGTGTTGGTCTGGGTTTGCGCGATGACCGCCGATGGCACGGCAAGTTGGGTCGAACCGGCAAAATCGATATTGGCGGCGGCAAAGGAAATATCGCTCGCGCCATTGCTCAAATCTGTCAGAGTAATGTCACTCGTTACGCTCGCCCCCGCATTGAAAGTCCCATCACCGTTAAACTCTAACGCTCCTTCGGGAGCAACCTGGTATAGGCTACCCGGCGTGCCGCCGGTGATCTCATCGGAATCCGCCATCACGCGATACTTGAACGTGGTCGCGCTGGTCTTGGCAAAGTACAAAGTCAGATTATGAGGCTGGCCGCGATCGTCGAATACGGTGACGGCGGTGGAAAAACTCGCTTCGCTCGCCAAGGTACTGGCCAGAGCTTCGTTACCCAGCGCATCGGCGGGCGAAAAACCGCCGCCGGCAGTGAGGCTATCGGCAAAATTAATTTTCAGGGTCAACGCGTCGGCGTCGCTGCCACCTTCGAGCGCCTGTTCCAAGTCCTGAAGCATATCAAACACGCCTTGCCCGCCGACCACCCCGGCGCCCTGGTAGACTGCGTTGCCGATCAGATTGATCGGCAACGTGCTGGTCGGATTGATTTGGATCTCGATCTCGCCGTTATCGCCGACGTAATCAGTTCGGCTTGCGCCTTCGATGAAAGGCGCGCTGCCGTTTAGATAACCGCCGAAGAGAAAACGATTTTCAATTTTTGTGTTGGCTTGGGACAAGAGCTGACCGCGGATTTGATGAATCTCGTTGGCCGCAGCTTGGCGCTCCACCGGACCGTTAATCTCATTGGCCATGGCCAAGGCGATCTCTTTGACCCGTGTGAGCGCGCTGCCGACATCTTCGAGCACCGTATCGGCGCCCTCGAGAAACGGCCGCGTGTTGTCGAGATTACGCTGGTACTGGGCTAAACTTTCTTCAAATCCGCGTAGGCGCAACGCCCGAGTTGCGCCGATAGGATCGTCAGCCAAATGATTGATGCGCCGCCCGGAAGTCACCTGCTCCTGAGCGCGGGCGACTCGCTGGTAGGCTCGTTGCAGTCCTTCATTGACCTGAATCGAGATGGTCTGTTGGGTTACACGCATTTTATCGCACCATGTCGATCAACGATTGATACATTTCATCGGCCGTGCGCACGAGCATGGACGACGCTTCAAAGGCCCTTTGAAATTGAATCAACTTGGTCGCCTCTTCATCGAGATTGACGCCAGAAACCGATTCCCGGCGTGACTGAGTTTGGCTCAGGAGAGCTTGCTGGAAATCCAATCGTGACTGTGCCGCTTGCGCTTGGGATCCAATGTCTCCCACCAGCGTAAGAAAGCGATCCTCGAATGTCTGTCCACCCAAGGCGGCGATCGTCGTGTCGCGCAGTCCGATGAGGGCCAGAGCATTGCGGTTGTCGCCGGGCAAGGCGGCCGGCGTATTTGCCGCCGCGAATAAGCGCGGGTCCGCTGCAAGTGCCGTAGCGACAGTGACATTGGCTGCCGCGCCGGCGCTGGCAGCGATGGGGGTGAACAGATTACCGCCGGCGGCACCGGTCAGATCGTAGCCCAGTGCGTGTTGACTGTTAAATTCATCGACCATGGTCTTAGCGAACAGGTCGAGCTCATCAACAATCCCTTGAACCTGAGTGTCACGGGTATTGACCAACGAGCCAATTTTGCCGCCCTCCAACAACCCGGTGGCGTCGAAAGCGGTGCCATCGGGACCGTGATAGGTGACCGCGTGCAAACCGTCGCTGCCGACGACGTCGCTGCTGAGCGTTGCGAAACGCTCGTTGCCGACCAGCAACAAGCCGCCGGCGGTAACCGTCACCTGGCCGGTTTCCGACTCCCGCACCGTCGCGCCCGTGAGCGCGACCAGCTCTTGCAATAGCGACTGACGCTGATCGCGGAAATCGTTGGCTGCTTCGCCGCGAACTTCATTAAAAGCGATTTGATTGTTCAATCCGGCAATCTGCTCGGTCAAAACATTGAGCCGTTGGGTGGTGCTACCGATATCCAGGTCGAGATCGCGCTGTAGCGAGGTCATGATCTGGCGCGTCTGCGCCAGCGTGTCTCCCAGGGCACGCGCCTTGCCGACTACGCTTACCCGTTCCGTCAAGCCCGCTGGATTGTTGGCTAGATCGGAAAGGGCACCAAAAAATTCGCTAAGCGCTCCGTTAACTCCGCCGGTCAAGGGAAAAGCTTCTTGGATGCTGTTCAAGGCGCGGCTTTGAGTATCGCTGTAGCCGACCTCGCCGTTAAGACTTAAGAGTTCGGCTTCGACAAAACGATCGACCAACCGTGAAACACCGGCGGCGTTGACCCCTTGGCCGATAAATACTCCGCCGTTAAAAGAGGGGGGGGCGGAAACCAGATCGACCCGTTGACGCGAGAAACCCGGCGTCGCGACGTTGGCCAAATTATGACCGGTGGTCTGGATCGCCAACTGCGCCACCTTCAGAGCTTGCGCGGCGAGGGACAAAGTAGATGTGATACCCATGAAGTTTTACTTTGGTCGGCCCCTAGACGCGGCTCTGCAGCAATGCCGAAGCCGCCGGCGCGCTGCCGGCAACTCCCGATTCGCCGTAGAGGGATAGCGGCGGCCGGGATAAAGCTCCCAACGCCTCTTGCACATGGGCCGAGATATGGCTCATGACGCTGTGGAGATTTTGTTGATCCGCTTGTAAACGCGAAAACACCGCCCGGGTGCGCTCCTGCAAATCGCTCATGCGCTTAAACTCCGGCCCGTTCGGCGGCAAGTCGGCAAGCAGTTGGCGGAGCGTCGTCAAGGCTCGATGCATGCCGGACTGATTTAAGAATTCGCTGCGCTTCTGTTCCAACTCGGCGAGCAGCCGCAGCCAGGATTCGCGCGCGGCGATTTGCCCAAGCAGGGCCTCGACGTTCCAATCGACGATCGCCTGTTTCTGCGCCGCCAGGTTATTTTCCAGTTCCTCGGCAATGGTCAGTTCCTGCTCGAGGATAGCCGCTAACCGGTCCAGTGCAATGCTCATGGGATGGCCCTACTTCTTTTCCAGCAAGCGCGTGACTTCGGCGCGCGCGATGCTTTTGGCGACCTCGTCCTCGCTGACCTGATACTGGCCGTTGGCGATTTGCTCTTTGAGCGCTTCTACCTTTGCGCTACGCAATTGATCGCCTTTGCGCGCCAACTCGGCGACTCGTTGTAACTCTCTAGCCTCCGGCGAGATTTTGACGCTGGCCGACTCGCCGCTGCGCTGGGCTGCAATCGCATCCTTATTCGTGCCCGCAACAGCGGTTTTTTTGTCGTTCTGAACGATCTTAGCGAGATCGCTGCTCTCGGCGCCTTTGGGGGTGATCTTCATTTCTTACTCCTCTATAGAGAAACTATCGGCCAGTCGCTGCCGGACTTTAAGCCCACAGGCATGCTTTAGACTGCCAAAAGACTGCCAGGCTATGCCATGCCTCGTCGCTACTGTTTTACACCTTTGAACTATGCCGCCTACCTTTTGCCGTGGCGGCGAGAAAGATTTTGGGATCCACCGCCCGACCATCCCGGCGCGCTTCGAAGTGCAGATGATCGCCACTGGCCCGGCCGGTCCGGCCGACGAGCCCAATCTGCCGGCCGGCATCGACCTGATCGCCGACATTGACCAGATTTTTAGAATTGTGGGCGTAGCGCGTCGCCCAACCGCCGCCATGGTCGACTTCGATCAGATTGCCGTACCCCGGCATGACTCCGCTGAAAACCACCCGGCCCGGTGCCGCCGCGTGAATCGGCGAACCGGCCGCCGCCGCGATATCAACGCCGTGATGAAACTTGCGCTGGCCGTCGAACGGATCGGCGCGCACACCGAAGTTTGACGAAACCACACCCGGCGCCGGCAATGAAGGTGGTAGCGGTATCACCAGCGACGGCGCATCGCTCGCGGGTTGAGTCTTGTTGAGTTCCATGGGAATGCGTTGGAAGGTTTTTTCCACTGCCTTGGCCACGCCACTCGAGTCGCGCCGCGCCATCACACGGGCGACTTCGCCATCCATCATCGAGGTAAAAAAATCGCGCGACATCGATTCGCCCTCTACCAGACTGTCCTGTGGCAGCGCCGCGCGCATCGCTTTCAAGACCTCTTGATAGAGAAACGCCGTGAACTCCTGGGCCAGTTTGCGCCGCTGGAGCGCATCGGCCGGCTGTGCCGTCGGGCTGGTCCGCGGCGGCAAGGCAATTGGATTTGGCAATTTAATTTCCATGTTCGTGACTGAATTGCGCTACATGACCACCAGCTCAGCTTGCAGCGCGCCGGCTTCGCGCAAAGCCTCGAAGACCGCGATTAAATCCCGCGGTGTCACACCCAACGAGTTGAGCGCCTGAACAAGTTGATTGAGCGAGACACCCGGCCCGCCCGGCAGTTCGACCAATTGCCGGCTTTCCGGCTCTTTGGTGGTGACGGTAGTGTCTGGCACCACCACGGTTTGCCCACGTCCCCAGGGATTGGGCTGAGAAACGTTCAAGTCAGTCTTAATCGTAATATGCAGCCCGGCGTGAGCTACTGCCACCGGGGCTACGCGCACATCCTTGCTGATAATCACCGTGCCGGTTCGTTCGTTGATGACAATTCGCGCTATGTTGTCAGGGGCAATTTCAACCGATTCCAAGGCGGCGATAAAATCCACGGCTCGATCTTTGTAATTCTCCGGCAGTCCAACGGTCACGACGCCAGGCGAAAGCGCTTGAGCACCGATCTGCAGCGATCCCTTATTTAAGGCTTCGGCCACCCGCCGCGCGGTGGTAAAATCTGGCTTGTTCAAATTGATGCGAATTTGACCCTCGCGCGAAACTACATCGGATGCGATCCCGCGTTCGAGCAACGCGCCAGCGGTTACTCGTCCCGCGGTCTGGTGATTCTTGGTAATTTTGGCGTTAATCCCAATAGCGGTATAGCCACCGCCTAAAGTCACCGGCCCTTGGGCAACGGCGTAGACTTTGCCATCAGGTCCTTTGAGCGGCGTCAAGAGCAAGATTCCGCCCGATAAGCTCGTGGCATCGCCGATCGAAGAAATAGTTGCGTCGAGGCGGGTTCCCGGTTGCACAAAAGCCGGCACTTCCGCGGTAACCATCACTGCGGCAACATTTTTTACGTCCACGTCAGCTGGGTTGAGACGGAGGTTATAGTCTTGCAACAGATTGGTCAGGCTCTGCACGGTAAATTCGGTGTTCTGCCTATCGCCCGTGCCGGTTAGACCAACCACCAAGCCATAGCCGATCAATTGATTGGCTCGAAATCCTTCGATCTGAGCCAAGTCCTTAAGCCGCGCGGCACTGGCGTCAAGGCAAAAAATAAAAGGCAAAAGTAAAGATGCCGCCGCACGGACAAACATCAGCTGCCAAGTCAGGCGTAAAGTTTTCATCGAGTTTTGCGAATTATTAAATATCAATTTTTCATTATCGATTCGTTAGAACGGCCAGACGAGATCGAACAGCCATGAGCCCCAGCCGGATCTTTGCTTGTCTGCCACCACGCCGAGACCGCCGATGGAGATATTGGCGTCGGCCAATTGAGTCGACAGAACAATATTGTCGCGGCTCACATCCTGCGGCCGCACGACCCCTGTTAGGGTCATAAACTGCTGCTCATGATTGACCAGAACTTCCCGAGTGCCTTGAACAACCAGATTGCCATTGGGCAACACCTCGCGCACCACTGCGGTCATGGTCGCGGTCAACTGACCGCTGCGGGTTGTCACGCCCGCCCCCTGGTGGCTGTTCTCCGATGTGGTTGCCAAAAGATCCTCGCTTAACTTGAAAAGGTTTAGAAACTTCTTTTTACCGAAGAACGTGCTGAAACTGGCATTGGCCGAAGAATTGCGCGACAGATCGGTGTCTGCGGTATTGTTCGCCTGCGTGCTTTCAATGATGCGCACGGTGAGGATATCGCCCATCCGTAGAGCTTTTTTATCAGCGTAGAAAAACACGTGATCGTCGGCCGGCCATAGCGAACCTTGCGACACCGATTGATTGCTTTTGGCCGTCACGTCGGTTTGTCCGAGCCGCCCCAGTTCCCGCGCCATCTCAAGTTCGCTAGGCTTGGGGAAAAATCTTTTTTCGATCATCGGCCCACAAGCCGCGAGTGCCAAGGCCAACGGCCAAACTGCCATATATCGGCGCATCAGTTTACCTTCACGTTACGCTCGTCGAGCACCACACCGCGCAACATTTTCCCTGAAGTGGAATTTTTCACCTGAATCAAGTCGCCCATCTTACCGCCCTCTTCGGCGACGCCTTGGGTTTCTACCCTTAGGATGCCGGAATCGAAAACCAAGGTTATCGGACTGCCGCGCTTGAGCAGCGTCGGTCGCTCGATGGCGCTCGCGGTGATGACATCGTCACCTTGGATGGCGCGGATGGATTGTTTACCGACTACGTCGTCAAACCGAATAAAGATCTGGGCCGTGCGGCTGGTAATTTCGCGCCGTTCCAGGCGCAAGTCTTTCGCACTGAGAGTTTCTTGGCGCCCGAGCGGTCGGACCGCCACCACCACTTGACCGTAAACCCGAACCTCCGCTTTCACCCAAAGGCGCGCCGCTTCCTTCTCGCCGACGTGAGCAACGATGAGAAAACTCTGCACGCCTGCGCCGCCACGCGCCGACTGCACCACCCGCAGGCGCGCTACGCCGGCCGGCAGCAGC
>Ga0184628_10001919_pt1 | contig 10111 bp, 8 predicted proteins | sample PLM4_5_b1_FD_133149 | JGI IMG/M metagenome (GOLD analysis project Ga0184628, IMG submission 133149) | Groundwater sediment microbial communities from an aquifer in East River, Colorado, USA - PLM4_5_b1 | ecosystem: Environmental > Terrestrial > Soil > Riparian zone | place: USA: East River...
CGGCAACCTCACCATCACAACCACTGACGGCGGTTCCCTCGTCGGCACCCGCCCCGGCGGCCTGGCCCAGCTCATCGTGTCCGACAGCGGCCGGACGCAATATCGCACCTTCGGCGACTTCGGCATTTCCGACCACGCGGCCACCCCGCTTCACCTTAGCGACACCGAGCCTGTCCGCCTCAACATCGCCGGCGACCTGCGCGGCATTTTGCTCGGCGTGCCCAAGCGCGCGGAGATTAACGTCGGCGGCAATATGATCAACAGCCGCTTTGATGGCCAAAACCTGGCGGACAGCGACGTGACGACGATCCGCGTCGCGGGCGACATCATCAACCGAAACGAGTTTACGACTGTCACCGTCCTGGCATCGCCCAATTTCGCCGTGTTCGACCTTGTCTATCCTCCGTTGCAGGGCGCGGTCGGGGGCGTCCAGAACCTTTTCACTTACAATGCCGCGACGGGCGAGCTGACCTTTCAGGGCCGCATGACCGGCGACCAGTTGCAGGCCCTGTTGAACCTGCGCGTCCGCACCTTCGACCATAACGGCTTTCCGATGTTCGACGCCAGCGGCGAGCCCGTCACGCGGCCCGCTGAATTCGCCGGCGCCGCGGCCCTGAGCCAGCTCTATGCGAACAGCCAGGACGTTCCCCTCAACCCCGACACCGGCTACCGCCTCGGGGGTGGTGGCACGTTCGACATCCGGGCGCGCAACCTCGACCTCGGCGCGACTGTCGGCATTGTGTCGCAGGGGCCGCGCGCCAATCCCGCGCTCGCGCAGATCTTCACCCGCGGCGCCGACATCAACCTCGTCCTCGCCGGCACCCTCGACATGTTCTCCACCAAGATCGCCTCCTTTAACGGCGGTGACATCAATGTGATTGCCGGGGGCGCCGTGAACGTTGGCTCGCGGACCTTTGACCTCAGCGATGCCTCGGCGCGCGGCATCTTCACCACCGACCCGAGTGATGTCACGGTGATTGCCCGCGGGGACATCAACGTGAACGGCTCCCGCATCGCCGCCTATGACGGCGGTAATGTCACCGTCCGTTCCCTCGAAGGCGACGTCGATGCCGGCACCGGCGGCACCGGCGCTGCGACCGTCGAGAAGATCTACGTTGATCCCGTCACTCGCGCGGTCCTGACCTACTCACCCACGATTCCCGGCAGCGGAATTCTGGCGACCACCTTCCCACGCTCGCTCGACCCGGCGTTTCCGCCATCGCTCAACACAGTGGGTGACATTCTCGTCGAAACCCCGCAGGGCGACATCATCGCCAGCGCGGGCGGCGTGGTCCAAATCCCCCTCAACGGCCTCGGCGGTAACCTCGGCACGGTCACGCTCCGCGCCGGCACCCGCGATGCGGACGGGAATGTCCTGCACCTCGGCAACATCGATGCCAGCGGCTCCGGCGTCATCGGCAGCAACGTCAGGATCGAGGCCACGGGCGACATTCAAGGCGTGATTTTCGCGCGCGACAACCTCGACCTGAAGGCCCAGCAGAACGTGAGCGTGACGGCACTGGCCGGTGGGACAGCCGACGTGGGCGGCGGCGGGTCCATTTCCGGCACCATCATTGGCGTCGGCAGTGCCAGCGTCAGCGGCGCCTCGGTGGACGCGGCGGTACTCTCCCAGAACGTCACCACCAGCGGCGAGGTCAGCTCCTCCCAGGTCGGATTCTCGCAAGGCACGGCCGCCGCCAGCGCGAGCCAAAGTTTGCCGGGCGAAGACCAGGCCAAGTCGGCCGCCACCACCGCGGCGGCTGAGGAGGAGGACGCGAAAAAACGACAGCCGCGCAACCTGCCGGCCCTCACCCGCACCGTCGGCCGCGTCACCGTGATATTGCCCGGGACGAAATCATGAACTCAATCCCCCGCAGGGCACGACGTAAGGAGTGCTCCCCTGCTGCACCCTGAAACAATTCACTTCTGAACTATGCTAACCCAATCACTGTTTACCCCTGTGTTCGCCTCAGGCGCGCTCCAGTTCGCGTTCGACAAGGCCACGCTCGAAGGCAAGATCACCATCGGCGTGCTCGTTCTCGTCTCGCTTTTTAGCTGGTCGGTCATCATTACCAAGATCCTCCAGCTCTGGCGCGCCAGCCGGGCCTCAAAGAAGTTCTTTGCCGCTTACCACGAGACGCGAGGCCCGCTTGATTTGCATCGCAAGGGCGTGAAATTCGATGGCGCCCCCGCCTACGAACTCTACTCCTCCGGGCAGGAGGAGTTGCACTTCCAGCTCACCCAGCATCCGGTAGTCGTGAATGGTTCCGCCCGGATCACGCAGGCTGGCTTTGATTCCGTCCGGGTCGCATTGGAAGAGGCGGCGATGCGCGAGGCCCTGGCCCTCGAAAAGGGCATGATCGTGCTCTCCACGGCGGTGTCCGGCGGGCCGTTCATTGGTTTGCTCGGCACGGTTTGGGGCGTCATGGAAACATTCTCCGGCATTGCCAGGGCCAACAGCGCCAGCCTCACTGCCATGGCGCCCGGCGTGGCCGGTGCCTTGATCGCCACCGTCATCGGCCTCCTCGTCGCCATCCCCGCAATGTTCGCTTACAACTTCATGGTAACCAGGATTCGTGCCTTCACCCAGGAACTGGATGCCTTTGCCATCCGCTTCGCCACCCAGATCGAACACACCTGCGTGGATGCGCGGCCCATCGGGGAGGAGATCTCCGACGCCGTGACCAGGGTGTTGAAGCACCAGGATTACATCGCCGCGACGGCAGCTCAGGCCTCTCACTTATGAGGAAGTGCTCCAAAAGCGTTCATCACTCGTTGACGGAGTTGAATATCACTCCCTTGCTCGACCTGGCGTTCGTGCTCCTCGTGATCTTCATCATTACGACCACCCCCGTTGTGAACGACTTGGACCTGAACCTGCCGACCGCGTCGAAAAAGCAGAAAGATGCGCCGCCCAAGGCCAACTACGTGACGGTCGACGCCGCGGGCGCCATTCATCTGAACAAGAAACCGGTCACTCTCGACGGCTTGCTTTCCGAGCTCGTCCAGTTGCGCGTGGATGATCCCGATTTGAGCGTCATCGTCCGCGGCGACAGCAAGACCAAATACCGCCACATCGTGACCGTGATGGACGCCTTGCAGCAGGCGAACGTGGTGAAGGTGGACCTCGCTACCGAGCCCAACGCTAAGAATTAACCGGGATCCCATGGCTGATCGTCGAAAAGAGAAACGCACATCACGCTTGAGCGTGTTGCTCTCGCTGTTGTTCCACGGCATTCTCGTCGGCGCGCTGGTGTTCTTCGCTGCCCGCGAGGGCATCCTCGGCAAGGAACTCAAGAAGATTGCCGTGACCATGGTGCCCAGGGAGAAACCACCGGAAGAGAAACCCAAGGAGAAAGAACCGACGCCGAAGCCGACGGTCGAAGAACCGAAGCCTGAAGAACCCCGGGTGGTGCCGGCAGCACAACCTGAGATCCCGCCGCCTGTCGCCACCGCGCCACCCCCGGCGGGGAACCTCGCCGCACCCGCCGCCGCACCAGCGGCCGCGACGTTGCCGGCCTTCGACTTCGAGGGTGGCAAAACCGTGGAAACCGTCTCCGACCCCAACGTCATTTACAGAGGTTACGTGGAGTACACCCTGCGCTCCCGCTGGATTCGGCCGGACGGCGTCGCGGATGAACACTTCGTGGCCGAGGTGCAACTAACCCTCGCCCCGGACGGGCGAATTCAAAGCTCGACCTGGAAAAAGGGCTCGGGTCATCAGGCCTGGGACAACTCCGTGAAGAGAGTTCTGGCGGAAACCGCGACCATTGGCCGTCCGCCGCCCAAGGGCTTTCCCGATCAGGTGGTAGTGCGTTTCGATGTGCAGGTGGCCACGGAGGTTTCCCTCGAATGAAAAAGCGTGCTTTCAGAAAGATCCACCGCGAAGCCCACGGCTCCCTGAACGAGCTGAACATCACGCCGCTCCTCGATCTCGTTTTTGTGTTGCTGGTGATCTTCATCATCACCACGCCGCAGTTAACGAACAGCCTGGAGATCAACCTCCCTTCCGGCAAGCCGCCTCCGGCCAGGCCGGACGCGCCCAAGCCGAAGATCAACCGCATTGTCGTGGACCCTGCCGGCCAGGCCTTTCTCGATCGGGAGCCATTTACCATTGCTGCGCTCAAAGCCAAATTGCAGCACATGAAAGCCGCTGATCCCGAACTGGGCGTGGTCGTCGAAGGCGCGGAAGAAGTCGATTACCAGAACATGATCAACGTCCTGGACGTCCTCCAGCAGCTGGACATCACCAAAGTAGGCCTCGCCACCGAAGCCGCGCGATAATGGGGTCACTTGGGGATAGCATTTCCTTCTCGTCACGGTGCCTCTGCCTCGCGCGCCAGAGAGACGGTGCTCGACTCGCAGGCGACGACGTGCGGAATCGTTCCCCGTGGGGTGAAGATAGCAAGGCCGGGGGTCACCTGTCAGTTCTGACAGTAGGCGTCCCGGCACATTTTGGGCTAGGAATCTTAGAAAGGTCCTGCGGCCCTGGTGACAGCAGCCACGACTGAAGCACTAATTGTAGCGCACGACGCAAGGAGTGCGCCGCACTCGTTGGCTGATTTGAGAAAGCTCCCCAGCTACGCGACTGACAAATAAGGAAACTCAATAAGAATACTGACATGAACAAACTACTGCTCCTGATATTCACGGTTGCGGCGCTGGCTATGCCCGCCCAAGCCGCCCTGTTTGGTCCCAAGGGCGACGACGTCGAAAAGAAACGCGACGCGGTCCGCAAGGATCGTGAGGCCATCCTGGCGAAGCTCTATGCTGCGCAACCGGACGCGAAGGACAAAATCCAAAAAGCAGCCGGCTACGCCACGTTTAACAACAAGAACATGAACCTGTTTCTCCTGAGTACTGGCCACGGCTACGGCATGGTCGTCGACAAGGGCGGGAAAGAGACCTTCATGGCCATGGGTTCACTGGGCGGCGGACTGGGCCTTGGCGCCAAGGATCTCAGCGTGGTGTTCATCTTCAAGAACGCCGATGTGATGAAGAAATTCATGGAAAGCGGCTGGCAGTTCGGCGGGGAAGCCGATGCCACAGCCAAGAAAGGTGAGAAAGGTGCGGCCGCCTCCAAGGAGGCCGGCGTGGACACAGGCGCCAATGTTTTCGAGATTTACCAGATGACGGACACCGGCGTGGCGCTCCAGGCCACGGTGGCGGGCACTAAGTATTGGAAGGACAAAGACCTCAACAAGTAAGCCAACCCGCAAAGAAGCAAGCATATGAAATCATTTTACCACATGAACGCGATCAAACTGGCGGCGGTGCTCCTGGTGACAACCCTGGCGGGCGCAGTCGCCCCGGCAGCGCAAAGCGCTGAGGTGAGCGACAACATTCTCAATTACCTGCAGTTGCTGCGGTCGGATGTGAACTCTCTGAAGGTCGAGCTGGTCAATACGATCATGAAACTTTCCGCGGATGACGCCAAAAAATTCTGGCCGATTTACCGGGAGTACGAGAATGAACTGGGCAAGCAGGCCATCAACCGGGCCGGGTTGGTGACCGAGTTTGTGAAGGCCCACGAGAATGGCACGTTTGACAATGCTCGGGCCAGAGACATTGCCAAGCGGTGGTTCAAGAGCCAGCGCGCCAGGCTTGACTTGCTGGAAAAATACCACGCCAAAGTCGAGAAGGCCCTCACTCCTTTGCAGGCTGGTCAGTTTCTCCAAATCGAGAACCAAATCGGGCTCTTCATCGACATCACTATCGCCTCGGAAGTTCCCGCAGTTGGGACGAAAATCAAGTAGGCCCAGACGACAGCCCGGGCGGCCCAGCGCGTATGCATGAACAACTCCTTAGGTCGTCGCCTACAACTGCGGGGGGAAGGGGGTGCTGCGGACGAGGGTCCGGTCGCGGAACGACTCCTTAGTCACCATCAACCATCTACCATCAACCATCTACCCGGCTCTATACCAGGTTAACACGCGAGTCTGGCTGACCGAGCTGTCCCGGACTCTCGGCCGACCGGCGACGCTGAACGACATTCCTGACGCCGAGCTGGACCGGCTGGCTGATATGGGTTTTGACTGGGTCTGGCTTTTGAGCGTGTGGCGCACAGGCCTGGCCAGCCAGCGAGTGTCGCGAGCGCATCCGGAGCTGCGGAAGGAATTTGAAGAGACCTTGCCGGACCTGTGCGAGGAGGATATTTCGGGCTCGGGATTTGCCATCACCGGCTACGAAGTGTCTCCGGTCCTTGGGGGAGATGCGGCGCTGGCGCGCCTTCGCGCTCGGCTCCACGAGCGTGGGCTGTTGCTGATGCTCGATTTTGTCCCCAATCACACGGGGCTGGATCATCCGTGGGTAGGGGAGCACCCCGAATACTTCGTTACGGGGACGGAAGCTGACCTGACGCGACAACCACAAAACTACGCCCGGGTGAAGCGGTCAGGGGGCAACCTTGTTTTGGCTCACGGCCGGGACCCATATTTCGCCGGGTGGTCGGATACGCTGCAGCTCGACTACAGCAATCCGGCAACCCAGCAAGCAATGATCGGAGAACTGCAGAAAGTCGCCGCTCGTTGCGATGGGGTGAGATGCGACATGGCCATGCTGCTGCTGCCAGAGGTCTTCGAACGCACCTGGGGGCGTCCCACGCAGCCGTTCTGGCCGAAAGCAATACCGCAGGTCCGTGAGGCTCACCCCGGCTTCCTTTTCATGGCGGAGGTTTATTGGGACTTGGAATGGACTCTGCAGCAACAAGGATTCGATTACGCCTACGACAAGCGCCTTTACGACCGCCTGGTAGAGGGCCACCCCCGTGCGGTCCGTGAACATTTGTACGCCGGGATCGAATACCAGAACAAACTCGCCCGGTTCCTGGAAAACCATGATGAGCAACGGGCCGCCGCCACATTTCCACCCGAGGTCCATCGAGCCGCGGCCTTGATTACCTACCTCTCCCCAGGCTTGCGATTCTTCCACCAGGGCCAATTCGAGGGCCGCCGCAAGCGGATTTCCCCACACTTAATTCGCGCCCCGGCGGAGCCTGTGGACGAGGCGCTGTTGCAGTTCTACGAGGGATTGCTTGCCTTGCTGCGGCGGCCGCAAATCCGCGACGGCCAGTGGCGCCTGCTGGAGTGTCTGCCGGCGTGGGAGGGGAACGAGTCCGTGGATAGCTTCCTGGCATTCGACTGGCAAGGACCAGGCGGAGAACCGTTGCTGGTGACGATCAACTACGCGCCGCACCAGAGCCAGTGTTACGTCCGGTTGCCGTTTGCCGGCATTTCCGGACGGACGGTGAGGCTGAAAGACCTGATGGGTCCGGCTGAATATGATCGTGACGGAAATGACCTGGCCACACGCGGTCTCTACCTTGATTTGCCCCCGTGGGGTTATCACGTTTTCGAGAATCTTTCATGACATCCTAAGTCTGTTCTGGTATTCACGCCAGCAACACGAATCTAATGAACTTGAATCCCGACCGTTCAGGCAGGCGACCGACTTTCGATCCACTAAGGAAACTCGACGCCAGCGGGAGTTATCCGGTGGCATTTTGGATTGCCATTTTGGGGGCCGTATTCTGCCTGGCGAACCGAAGCACCCAGGCAGCCAGTTTCATGGATGGCCTGGCGCAGCCGCACGAGGGCCGGTCCATGAGAACCACCTCCACCATGCGCGTCGGCGAAGTGCGCCGCGGCAGTGCCGAGCGCAAGCTTGATCCCAAGGCCGATCCCCGCGGTGATCTGGACGAGGCCAGCAACTCCGACAACTTCACGGTGCCCCCGGGCCAAACCCACGTGCTGATGGACGAGAAAGGGCCAGGGGTGATCACCCACATCTGGATTACCTTCCTTGGACCCGAGCCGCAGGATTGGGCGAAGCAGGGCGCCGCGAACCACCAGGAGATGTTGCTCCGGATGTATTGGGACGGTTCGGAGAAGCCGGCGGTCGAAGCTCCGGTGGGTGATTTCTTCGCCAACTGCTTCGGCAAACGCAGTGCGGTGACCAGTTTGCCGGTCATTGTTGAAGACGCGGATTCCTACAATTGCTACTGGCACATGCCCTTCCGGAAGTCCGCTCGGATTGAGATCGTCAACCAGAGCCAGAAACAGATCAGCCTGCTTTACTACAACATCGACTGGATCAAGAAGGACAAGCTGCCGAAGGACGCGCCGTATTTTTACGCGCAATACCGGCAGGAATACCCGGTGGAGAAAGGAAAGGACTACGTCGTGCTCGAGACCGCCGGCAAAGGGCATTACGTCGGCACGGTGCTGGCCGTGCGCACTCGCAGTCCATCCTGGTTCGGCGAAGGCGACGAGAAAATCTACATCGACGGCGAGGCCAAACCGTCCATCTGGGGCACTGGCACCGAGGATTATTTCCTGTCCGCCTGGGGCCTGCAAACCACGAGCACTCCGTATTTTGGGGTGCCCTATTTCGATCAGTGGGGAATCGTGGGCGGCCACACGAGCGCTTACCGGTGGCATGTCACCGATCCGCTCGTGTTCAACACGGGCATCAAGGTGACGTTCGAACACTTCGGCTGGATCGCGCCGGACGAGAACCCGAATTACAAGGCCACCAGCTGGAATGAGCGCGAGGACGATTTTTCGAGCGTGGCATTCTGGTATCAAACCGGGAAACCCACCTTCAGCGCTCGCGCGCCGGATGCGCATGCCCGGGCGCTGCCGGACATTGAGCGCACTGTTGCTTATGCGCGCGAGTTCAAAGCTGACCAATACCACGGCGCCGGCAGCGTGGTGACCCAGCTACTGGACCTCTATGATGGCGAGCAACTTCTCTATAAGCCAACCCAGGCTGATGGAGCGTGGCTGGAGATTCCGTTCGAGGTGAAGAAGAAGGAGCCGCTGCGCCTGCTGCTCAACATGACAAAGGCGAGCGATTTTGGTCGCTACCAGGCTTTCCTTGACGGCGTGAAGTTGGGCGGCGTGATGGATTTCTTCAACTCCAAGGTTGTAAACGAAGAATTTCATCTGCTCGACTTCTGGCCCGAGGCCGGCAAACACACGCTCCGCCTGGAATGTGTCGGCAAGACCGCCCAGTCGGAGGGCTATTACTGCGGCATCGAATCCGTCCGCTTGCGTGAGCGCCGACCGCGCGTCATCGAAATGGGCCACGACAAAGACAAAGATTGGAAGAAAGAACCGAAACTTTACCGCTGAACTACACGATCATGAAATACTCAACCCACGGGGAACGACTCCTCACGTCGTCGCCTACAAGTAATCGCCCCGAATGCAAACCATGCCTGCCGGCTGGCGCATGGTCATTCCTGGTCGCCGCGACAGTTCTAATTTCCGCCGCCTTCGGCTCCTCCGCCGCCGAATCCGGCGCGATCACCACGGCCTCCTTGATCAAGGAAATGACGGACTTGACCGGCATGGCGGAGTTCCCCAAGCCCGCCTACACCTGCAAGCAATTCTCTTCCTACGATCAGAAGTCGAAATCGCCTGCCAACCCGACGCAGGACGACTGGTTCGCCAACGGCGATGCCGGCCAGTATTTGCGGGTTGAAGGGCAAGCAGGCCGCAAGGAGTTCGTAATGATGGATGCGGCCGGTCCTGGCGCCGTGGTGCGCATCTGGTCCGCGAACCCGGCCGGCACCATCCGCATCTACCTGGACGGAGCGGAGAAGCCCGTCATCGAGACGTTAATGACCGATCTGCTGGGCGGCAAATGCCCCGGCTTGCCGCGGCCGATCAGCGGCGAGTATAGCAAAGGCTGGAATCTCTACTTTCCGATTCCGTACGCGAAGAGCTGCAAGATCACGAGCGACAAGGGAAATTTTTACTATCACGTCAATTACCGGACCTACGAAGCCGGCACGATGGTGGAAACTTTCAAGGCGGAGCAGATCAAAACCCTGGCCGCCCGGATCGAAACCCTCGGAGCGCGTTTGGAAAAACCGCAGGGTCCGGCCGGCGAGTTTGGCGGGCAGGTTGAGGAGTTCGAGATGACCCTGCCGGCGGGCGAGAGTTTCAGCACGGACTTTAACGGGCCACTGGCGTTCGTGCGGTCGATTCTGCGCGTGTCCGCGAAAGACCGCGAGGCCGCGTTGCGCGGCGTCATCGTGAAAATCAAGTTCGACGGCGAGAATTGCGTGGAAGCGCCATTGGGCGACGTCTTCGGCAGCGGCCCG
>Ga0184628_10001920_pt1 | contig 10110 bp, 11 predicted proteins | sample PLM4_5_b1_FD_133149 | JGI IMG/M metagenome (GOLD analysis project Ga0184628, IMG submission 133149) | Groundwater sediment microbial communities from an aquifer in East River, Colorado, USA - PLM4_5_b1 | ecosystem: Environmental > Terrestrial > Soil > Riparian zone | place: USA: East River...
CAGCGCTTCGAGAACGCCTGAATTTCGCCCGCCTGCTTGTGACCCTCGGGGAAGCGCGTCCCGTCGATCGTGAAGACGTCCCCGATCCGCAGCCGCTTGTGGTCGTAGTACCCGACCTGCACCGCTTCCACCTTGATCCGCGCGGCTTCGGCCTTGCGCGGCTTCGTCGCGATCTCGGGCGGCGCGTTGGGCGCGCGAACGCTCGCGCCGACCTTGGCGATCGGGGCCGGCGTCTTGGCCGGGGTCGCCGGCCGCGCTCGCTGTGACTTCTGGAGTGTCGCCATGATGCTGTACCTCGTGTCTGCTGAAACGTGGAACGCGCCGGCACCTGAGCGATCAGATGCCGGCGCCGGTGACGATCAGGACTAGATCGCGTAGCCCTTCGCGTAGTTCGTCGGCTTCGCGCTGAACAACGCGGCGGCGGTCAGCCACGCGGTGAGCGTGACGGTCGCCGCGCCACCGGCCGGGGTCGCCCGGATGCCGATGTAGCGGAGATAGCCGGCTGCCGGCGCGCCCTTCGGCAGCGCCATGAAGTGCCGCCAGCCGGCCGCGAGATCGGCCGCGAGGCGCGTCTCTTCCGCGAGGACGATGATGCCCGCGGTGAGCGCGTCGTCCGTCGCCATGATGATCTCCAGCTTGACGGTCGTCGCGCTCGCCGCGACATCCACCGCGAAGCCGAAGCCCACCGTCTCACCGTCGCCAATCTGGCGCTTCGGCGTGACGTTCCCGAGATCGATGGAGTTGGTCGAGACGGCGACGGCGGTAAACGCCTGCGCGTCCGAGACCAGCAACAGAGCATCCAAATACATGATCGTGACTCCCGTGCTGAAGAGAAGGCGAGACGCCCCGGCGGATTCCGGGACGCCTCAGGTCTCGAGACGGCGCTACGTGACGCGCGCCTCCGTGTTCAGGATCGCGTCCACCTTGCGGATGGGCACGCCGCCGAACGTCAGGATGCGCTTCCCGGCGAAGTTCTCGAACGTCAGCCCGCCGCCAGCGCTCACGTCGGCGCGGACCTGCTTCCGGAGATACCGGGAGACGCGGCGGTTCACGTAGAACACGCGCTGCCCCAGGTTGTTCGGCAGGATCTCGTCGGCCTGCTCCATCGCGTCGATCAGGTCCGCCGGGCTCGCCCCGGTCAGATCGCTCGTGTCGATGTTCGCGATCCGGACGACGTACCGCCAGTCCTTCACCACGAGCCCGGCCTTCCACTGGTAGCGCTCCTGCAACGCGCGCATGCGGCTGCCAGCGATGCCTGCGGTCACTTCGACCGTGACCTCGCCGTAGTCCTCATGGATGATCCCGGCCTTCGAGCCCTTCGGGAAAATCCCGTGGACCGTGTCCTCGCCCCAGGCGACGAGGTAGATCGACGTGTTGTCACTCTGCGTGCCGCCGGCGTCGATGATGTTGTCGGCGTTCGTCGCGCCGCTGATGGCCGAGTAGCGCGGCGCGAGCCCGGAGAACTCCTCGGGCGCGAGGCCCGCGTTCCCGTAGATGAGGGTCTGCGCCATTTCCTGATTCATCGCCTCGAGGAACGCCTTCGCTTCCGAGAGGCGGAACGCACTCGCGTTGCCGTTCAGCGTCACGAGATCCTTGTCCACCTCGCTCCACGCCTCGAGCATCCCCGCCTGTTCATCGACCTGCGCCGTGCTGCTCTTGCTGGGCGGGACGCCCTGATTCAGCATCCTCCAGTAGACCGCCGGCAGACCCGTCCGGATCGTCGTCCGATGCCCGGTGGGCAGGTTGCCCTCTCGGAACATCATGTCGGAGAGCAGCTCATTGGTCTGTGCAAGCAGCTCGACGATCGTCGGCACTTTGCCGTCCGGATCGAGACGCTTCGCCCAATCGAGCAGCGTCAGCGCTCCAGAGCCGAGCACGGCCCCGAAGATTGCCACGTAGGGCGCCACGTCCCAGCCGAGCGGAGCGTGTCGCACGAGGCTCGCCGCGCTGAGCGTGTCGCTGAGCGCGAGCACCATCAGCGCGAGAACCGAGAACATCAACAGACGTCGCATCATCATGTCCCTCCGAAGGGGGTCGAGATCCCTTACGCGCCCGCGTCGAGCTTCTTCGAGTCCGGATGGTCGTACAGCTTCGACGCTGCACTCTCCGTGCTCTTGCCGCTCGCCCCGCGCGCGTGGATCGGGCTGTCCTCGCCCATCATCTTGCCGAGGTCTGCCAGGAATGACAGCACCTCAACGTGGTTGCCAGCTCCCCCGCGTCCCATGAAGCGGAGAAAGTTCTCGCGCCGTCCGTGCCCGTCGGGCCGTACCCGATCGATCACGGCGCGCGCGAGCCGCTTGGTCTCCTCGAAATGATCGCCACCATACTCCGGGTCCGCCAGTGTCTCAGCGGTGAACCGCTCCGACTGCGCGGTTGCGATGGCGATCTGCTCCTCGAGCGCTGCCTGAGCCTCCTCGTTCGTCCAGTCGGCTCCGCGCGCGATGTCCTCGAGCAGCTTGACGTCCGCCGTGCCCAGCATGGCCGACGCCGTATCCGGGATCTTCAGCTCGTACTTTGATGGCGCCTTCGGGGCGGCTTTCACCTCCTCCGCCGGCTTCACCTTTTCCTTGGCAGCGTCCCCCTTCGCGAGATCCTCGGCAGCTTTGGCTGCCGCGGCCTTCTCGGCTTCGCTTGTGGCTGCGCCGATCGACGCGGCGGCGGCTGCCGCGGCGTCTGAGGCCGCCTTCGCGGCGGCGTCTGCTGCGACCTTGGCAGCGTCCGGAGCGGCCGTGGCGGCGGCTGCGGCTTCGGGGGTTACGGTGTCTCCTGCGCCCCCAGGCTTGGCTTGCTCAGTCATTGGTCTCGTCTCCCTGTTGTGCTGATGGCGTCTGGACCGCCTCAGCTTCCGCGTCGATCCCGCGGTCGTACGCGCGGGTCTCCCGCTCCATGAGCTGATACATCGCTTCGTCAGCGTCCGTGACGTCCGCGAGCAGCTCGAGCCCGTAGTCCTGCCGGCCGGCGTTGAAGTGAATCTTCGCGCTCGGGTCCCAAATCGTGCGGAACACGCCCGCCCGCCGGATCAGCGTGGACATGACGACGCGCCCCTCGGCCGTCCGCATCACGTTCGCCAGGGCGGAGCGGTAGCGGTTCTCCGCCTGTTTGGCCTTGCGCTCCGCGAACGCGACCTGTTTCTGATCGCCCGCGTTCCGCTGGAAACTTCGGTCTCGTGCCATCTAGCGCCTCAGTGTCCGGACGTTGCGAATCACGATCGCGCCTCGACCAGGTGGCCCGCCTCTCCGGCGAGCTCCGCCGGCAGCGCGCGCAGCGCGGCTTTCAGCTCGTCGAAGTCGAGGATCAGGCGCACACTCATGGCATGTTACACGTTCGCTCGGGCATAGGTCATAGCGCGTCCACTTACATCGGCGATCGGGATCCCCGTGCCCAGCCAGGAGATCGCTTCGCGGTCAATCGTTAGCTTTGCGGTATGCGGCGTCGTCACGATCCCGCGACCTGCGCCCTGCATGGCGATCACGTTCGGCCCGATGTATCCGTTGAGCACGTAGTCCAGGTGGATCGCGTCGGTGCCGGGCACGCCGGCGGCGTTGATCGAATTGCGCGCGACCATCGGACAGAACGCCATCTCTGGATCGCCGAGGAGATCCACGACGGGTTCGGCGGGGTAGTTGCCGTCGCTCACCGTCTCAAAGGTGTTCTCGGTGATCGACACGAGCGCGCCGCGCGTGATCCGCAGCGCCGGGCCATGGGAGCTGATGTTGTTGCGCGTGAGCACTGCGGCGCTCGCGCCACTCACGAACGAGGCCTCGACCCCGATGCCGCGGCCGGTGCAGTTGCAGTGGTCGATCAGGATCGAATCGCCCGCGCGCTGCAGCGCGATCCCCCCCGCGAATCGACAGTCTCGCAGCGTGGCGAGATACCACCCGTCGTTCAGCGTGGGGTTCACCAACCGGAACCCGCGACCCGACACCACGGAAACCATGAGGCGCTCGTAGAGCACCTTGGAGAGTCCCTGCACGGTCGCATCGACCACGATGCCGTCGCGGCCCGCCGCGGGGCTCTCGGAGGAAATCCCGAAGTTACGGAGTTGCGTCCCTGACAGGTTCGCGCCCAGCGGCGGCGCGAGACGTAAGACATCGGTCGTCGCCGGCACCGTGGCACGCGCGAGCAACACGCTCACGACAGGTCCGTCGCCGACGATCGACACCTGCTGCTGGACGAGGATCAGTTCGCTGCCGGTCCCTTCCAGCCGATAGATCCCCGGCGGCAGGTAGACGGTCGCGCCGGGGATCCCGAGGGCCGCGTTGCGAAGGCCCGCTGCAGTGATCGCTGCCTGGATCGCGGTCGTGTCGTTCGCCGCGCCGTCGCCGACCGCCCCATAGTCCCGCACGTCGATCCACCCGGGCTGGCGCCGCGCCGTCGTCGCCCAAGTCAGCGGCGGCCCCAGCGACACGGCCATCTTCAGCACCGCACCGCGAGTGTCATACCAGAGATCCCCCACCAGCACGGGTCCACTGCCGTCCTGGTTGGACGGGCTCGAGTCGCCGGTGAAGATCCGCGCCATCGTGATCGCCTTGTCAGCCGCCGATGAGTGTGGCGATGATCGTGCGCGTGCCAGCGATCTTGTTCTGGATGAAGAAGGCGTTGGTATCCCAGTAGATATTGACCGTCGCCGACCCGTCCTTCGTCACGGTGCAGAGGGTGCCGGGGTCGCTCAACTCCGTGGTCGTGGTTCCGCTCAGCACATAGACGCACGTCGCGTTCGCGGTCCCGATGGTGATCGAGAGCAGGCCGCGCGCGGTGCCGATGTTCTGCACATCGTTCGCCAGATAGCTCACCGCCTCTGCACTGATCTTGGTGCCCCAGTCGGCGGTGACCAAGTCGAAGGTGTTCGCGTTCGCAACACTCGCGATGCGCGCACTGCCATTGGTGGGGATGGTGATGTTCCCCCCGTTTGCCGCTGAATACAATCCTCTGCTGGCGGCGGAAATATAGAAATTGCCCAAAGGAAGAATGTCGCCACCAGAGGTGACCTCGACCGGATACGTCACCGCTGCCGTCACCGGGTTGATGTAACCGAATTTGAATGACCCGCTGACGGTGTTCCCGGTCGTCGGGAGCACCTCGGTGAAGAACGAACCATTCCGCGACACCGCATCGTCGGTATCCCAGCCCGCACCCGCCACTCGATTGCGGGGGCTGATCTGCACCGGCGTGCCCACCGTGGCCGCCGTGCCGTTCGACGCCACGAATCCGTCGGTGCTCGTTGTCCCCAGGTCGGTGAGCACGACACTCGCGGCCGTTGTGGACGCCGTCACGATGCCCGTAATGATCGGATTGGTGACAACCGTGCCGTCGATCCGCGTCGTGAACGCGAGCAGGAACAGCGCCAGCCAGCCGGCGAGCGCGAGCTTCTTCACTGGCCGCCTCCCATCCGCACGGAGACCTTCGCGTTCGTCCCGCTGATGGCCGACACCCGCGCCCGCACGTTGCGCCACGCCGCCGCCATCGCAAAGCCATCCGTCGTTTTCGCCGTCCCGAGCGTCAGTGTGATCGTCCCGGCGGTGATCCAGTCGGTGTCTGCCGTTGGAACTTCCACGTTCGACACTTCGATGACGATCGTCGCCGCCCCAGCGCCCGCCGTCGTCGTCCCCCAGGCTTGATAGGTCGTCTTGCCCGTGGCCGGCTTGAACGCCTGGCTCGACCCCGTCGCGATCACGTCCGTGAGCATCGCCGTAGACGGGAACATCGTCCGACTCTGCGCCGCCACGGTCCCACCCGCCGAGAGCAGGAACGCGAGCAGGATCATCACGCCGGCCGAGATTTTCAGCACGCCAGTATCGAGCCACAACCGCCCCGCCACGGCCGGGTCAGTCGTCGGCACGGCCGAGAAATCGATCAGCTCGCCGGGTGCTTCGAGGACGGTCGCCGTCACCTTCGGTGCTTCGATCCCTTCGTCCGTCAGCACGAGGACGTCCACGCCGGCCGGATTGCGGAAGTGCCGCAGCTCATCGACGCCCTCCGCCGTCGAACACGCGATGGCGTCCGTCGGGACCCCTTCGCTGATCTCCCCCACGCTGAGGCACGCGAAACGGTAGCGCATGGGGTGAGGCTCGGAGTTGATCACGGTGCCGCTCCCCGCCGCGCCCTCGAGTGGCACAAGCGCCGTGCCGGTCAGTGTCACCACGGGCACCCAATTCGTTGCGCGCCGCGACGACTCGAGCCGCACCACGCCCACGAAGGCGTCACCTCCGCCCACCGTGAAGGCGTAGGTAAAGGACTGTCCCGGCCGCACGACGATCTGCGTGCTGACGCCGGCTGCCGAGAATGATCCCTGCATACTGCTCTCCTATTGAACGGTTTGCGATGCTGCCGCCCCGACGAGGCGATCGAGCGCGGAGTCGGTCCCCATCGGCGTGGTGCCGGCAGACTTCGCCGCGGCCCCCAGGTCCTTGGCCTTCTGCGCGTCCATCATCGCCTGCTGCTGCCGCTGATCCTCAGCCTGCGCCGCCTCCGCGTCCTCCGTGCTCTTGACGATGCGCGGATCGACGCCGAGCATGTCGGCGTAGTTGTCGATGATCTGGAAGATGTTGACCTTGTGCCGAATCTCCGGGAAGACTTCGATCATCGGCGCCACGCTCGCGACGAACCGATCCTGCCCGACGACGCCGACGAGCTTCTGCGCCTGCGCCATGATCGAGATGTACTCGACCTTCAGATCGACGCCGTCCAATTCCTGCGGCGGCTCGGGCAGGAGCCCCTTCTCCTGCATCATCGCGAACACGCGATCGATGAGCGGGTCGAGCAGTTCATCGTTGGTGCGTTCGAGCACCGGCCCCAGCGCGAGGAGCTTCTCTTCGTGGCGCTCGTCGATCTCGCGCGCCGTCACCGGCGCCGAGGAGTCGCGCTGCTGATCCGATGTCGCCAGCATGAGGAAGAGGTCCTCGTAGAAGGCGCGCTGGATCCGGTATTGCGTTTCTCCGATGTCCTGCCGGAGATGATTCAGGTCGAGCGTGATCTGATGGATCGCGCGCAGTCCCTTGTCCGGGTCGCGCAGGTACGTGATGTCACCGGGCAGGAGGCTTGTCTTTTGCGTGCGCAGCTCGCCCGATCCGGCCAGGGGCGGCGTGACGTGCTTCTGGATCGCCTTCGCCTTTTCCCGCTGCATGATCTGGAGCTGTTTCACGTCCCCGAGACACGTCATGCCGGGACAGTCCGTCCCGTACGTGTCCTCCCCCGTGATGTCCCACCGCGGGGCCAGGATCGGGAACGTACGGAAGCCGCTCTCCTTGAGCATCGTCCCGTTGTCCTGTCCCGCCTCGAAGTGGCAGCTCGCCCAGGGCAAGCTGTAGGCCGCTTCCATCCGGCTCGAGTCCTGCTGATCGTTGGGACAGACGACCCAGCAAAGATCGACGCCCGCCTCCGTGTTGCCGTCGTTCCATAGGTCCTTCACCGTTTGGGACACGCGAGTCCAGTCGATCGCCGTCGATCCCGGCTTCATCGCGAATTGTTGAATCACCTGCCGCACGCTGAGCTGATACTCGCGGACGAACGTCGTCGCGAGCCCGCGCGCGTCGAGCCCCAGCGCGTACGAACCGATGGGGTAGGCTTGGCAGCGAAAGAGATCCTTGTCGTCGGCCAGGACCGCCATCGCGTGCGTGCCGAACACGCCCATGTCGCCGTAGCAGATCGGGAGCGTGTTATACAGGTTCGTGTCCGCGAACACGACTTGCATCCGCAGCGTGGCGACGTGGAGCCATTCCTGCACGGGCTTGAACTCCGCCAGGGCCGGGTCCGGCGTCGTCAGCTTGAACCACGGCCGCGCCGGCGAGGTCAGGCCCGCGTGGAGGCCGGACTGGAGCGTGCGTGCGGCGAAGCGCCCCGTCGAGTCGATGATGTTCTGATTGCGCTTGTCGCCCTTGTTGCGGTCGTTGACCGAGAATCGCGTCCGGCGGGGGAGCATCCAGTCGCCCAGCTCCTTCCAGTGGGAATCGAAGGAGGAGCGTTCTGTCCAGAGTGCGGCCTTGAGCTTCTGATACCGATCACGGCGCGTGATGTCCGGCATTCAGTACCCCAGGAGGCTCTTGCCGGCGAGCGAGGCGCCCGCTTGCACGGAGCCCTTTGGTTTCACGAACCCCGCGCCACCGGCGGCAGCACGCTTGCGGGTCCGGTTGGCCGTCGCTGTCGCCGCAGCCACCGCGCCGCTCTCAGCCTTCGCCGCATCCACCGGCGGCGGGACCGTCAGCTTGGGCGCTTCCGTCGGGGCCGGGGCGATCGTCTGTGCAGGCTTGGCCTTCTTCTTCGCCAGCGCGCCGATCAGCGCGCCGCCGAGCGCCGCGAGTCCGAGCGTGAGAGCTGCCATCCTAGAACCTCTTGACGTAGCTCGTTTCCACCTCCACGTACCCGTGCCGGAGGTAGAACTCCCCGACCGTGCTGTGTGCGGGCGCGACCATCTTACACAATTGGAGCCCCTTCTGTCGTGCCCAATCTTCGAGACACCGCAACATCTTGGGGCCGACGAGCCCGGAACGGTGTGCGGGGTTCACCCACCAAATCATCTCATCGCACATCGGGAGTCCCTCGAGCGGATGCGTCCACGCGAGCGCGACGAGCAGCCCGACCGTCTCCCCCTCGACCTCCGCGAGCAGGACGATCCCATGCTCGAGGACCTGATCGACGAGCCCGCGCACGAGCCCGGGGTTGAAGGCGAAGAGGAGGCGGTACGCGGTCGAGCCGATGAACTCGCCCACCATCCGAACGATGTCGTCCGCGTCCGCGATTGTGCCGGTCCTGATCGTCATAGCCTCACCGATATTCGAAGGGATTGTAGTCACTCTCCACCGTGCCCGCGCTCCCACCGAACGGATCGAACTCATGTTTGACGTGCGCCGCGGCGCTCTGCCCCCGGAGCATTTCCATCAGCTTGCCCGGCTGATCGGGAATCGCGAAGGTCTGCGCCAGGGCGTCCCCGAGGTCCGGCGAGCGGCCGAGGCGCTTCTTGATCTGATCCTTCTCCTCGAGCACGAACACGCCGCCCATGAAGCAGTACGTCGGCGTCGTCAGCTCCGCGACCATCTCCGGCAACAGCGGCAGCGCTCCGCCTGCCCGGATCCACTTCGCCATCTCGAGCCACATCTCCGCGCGGCGGTTCTTGTACCGCTTGTCCACCGGCGGATCGGAGGCGACGACGGGCACGAGCGGGAAGCCGGCCGTCTGGAGTTGGTCATAGGCGCCATGTCCCCAATGCCCCGTTTCATCGAAGAGGATCAGCTCCGCATTCCAATCGTTGTACCCCTTCGCCACGCGCGCCGCGATCGCCGTCGTGTTCTGCTGGCGCATCACGATCGGCCGGAAAGAGGCGATGCCCTGCCGCGGGAAGATCACCGTGCGGTCGTCACCGAACCGCGCCACGTCCACGCCCAGGCGCTTCTGCCCGATCGAATACTCCGGGTACTTGTAGGTCCGGCGCATCGCCTTCTCGACCTCGTCCACCCCGAGGAGCGCGTTGATGCTGGCCGGCGGGAACTCCCCGAGGATGTAACTCTTGACCCACGGGTTTTCTCGTCCGTAGAGCGCGATCTGTTCGCGTGCCCATTTGATGTCGATGCGGGTCGAGCGCCGCGGATCGTCCGGGTCGCCCGTGATGCGAATGACGACCCACAGGTGCCGCTGCGAGCCCGCGGCTTGGTAGAGCATCCCGTCGAGACTGATCGGGTTCCCACCCTGCAAGAGCTTCCCGAAGGTGCAATTTGAGAGCGCCTGCTCGGCCGCGCGCGCGACCGTCGTCGGGATGCCGCCGCTCTCATCCACGATCGCGAAGACGTACTGCGAATGCAGGCCGGAGAGGGTCTTGCCCTGCTCCTCCGCGTTCGCCGTCTTCGGGAAGCTGCGCGCCTCGAGGCGCCACGTCGCCGGATGGTCGTTGGCGAAGAAGGCTTGAGACGTCCACGTAAACTGACTGGAGAGGTACGCGCTCTGCTGCTGCCACTTCGACAGCTCCGCCCAAAAGTTGGCCCGCAGGTTCTCACTTGTAATCGAGAGCGCGAGCCCCTTCGGATGCTCCCGGACGGTCCCTTGACAACCCATGAACCAGAGCGAGCACCACGCCTCGAGCGCCGTCTTCCCAGGTCCCGCGCACGCCAGGAGCGCGATCCG
>Ga0184628_10001921_pt1 | contig 10109 bp, 5 predicted proteins | sample PLM4_5_b1_FD_133149 | JGI IMG/M metagenome (GOLD analysis project Ga0184628, IMG submission 133149) | Groundwater sediment microbial communities from an aquifer in East River, Colorado, USA - PLM4_5_b1 | ecosystem: Environmental > Terrestrial > Soil > Riparian zone | place: USA: East River...
ACCCGCCGCCAGGCGCCCTGGCGAGCCGCCAGCTCCTCGGAGAATTCGGGATCGAGCAGCAGGTTGGGCAGGCCGCGCTCGCGGTGATACGCCGCCTGGATGCGGCCGAGGAACTGCGCGCGGATGATGCAGCCACCCTTCCAGATGCGCGCCAGCTCGGCGATGTCGAGGTTCCACTCGCGCACGCGCGAGGCGACGCGCAGCAAGTTCATGCCCTGGGCGTAGGCGCACGCCTTGGCCGCGTACAGCGCGCCGCGCACGTCGTCGACGAATGGCTTGCGGTCCGACGGCGACAGCGCGATGGGGGAGGGGCCCCGCAGCCGCTCCGACGTCTCGAGACGCGCTGCCCGATCGGAGGACAACACACGCGCCTCCACCGAGGCGGCGATGGTCGGCACCGGCGCGCCCAGCTCGGCGGCGTCCTGCACCGCCCAGCGGCCGGTCCCCTTCATCGACGCCGAATCCAGGATCAGATCGATGAGATCGCTGCCGGTCTCGGGATCCTTGACGCGAAAGATCCGCGCGGTGATCTCGATCAGGTACGACTGCAATTCGCCGCCGTTCCATTCGTCGAACGTGTCGGCCAGCTCGGCGTTCGACAGGCCGCCCACGCTGCGCAGGAGATCGTAGGCCTCGGCGATCAGCTGCATGTCGCCGTATTCGATCCCGTTGTGCACCATCTTGACGTAGTGGCCGGCGCCGCCCGGTCCGCAATAGGTCACGCACGGTCCGTCCTCGACCTGCGCGGCGATCTTGGTGAGGATCGGCGCCATGTCGTCGTAGCCGTCGCGTTCGCCGCCGGGCATCAGCGACGGGCCGAGGCGCGCGCCCTCCTCGCCGCCGGACACGCCCATGCCGAAGAAACGCAGGCCGTGCGCCGCCAGCTCCTTGGCGCGCCGCTCGGTGTTCCGGAAGTGCTCGTTGCCGCCGTCGACGATCATGTCGCCTTCCGCGAGCAACGGCCGCAGCTGGGCGATCGTCTGGTCGACGACCTCGCCCGCCTTGACCAGCATGATGAGGCGGCGCGGCCGCCGCAGCACCGCCAGCAGCTCGGGCAGCGACTTGAACGCATGCACGCGGCCGGTCGCTGCCTTGGCGGCCAGGCGCTCGACGGGGTCGGGCCACGCGTCCCAGCCGCCCACCGAGAATCCCTTGTCGGCGATGTTGAGGGCCAGGTTCTGGCCCATGACGCCGAGGCCGATGATGCCGATGTCGAGATCCTTCATTGCTGTTCCTCCGGATCGGGCGCGAACGCCGCCTCGTAGGCGGGCGATAGCATGAATCCGATCAGCTCGATCGCGACGGGGACGCGCAGGAAGGCCTGACGCCCTTCGGGCGTGTTGGTGTCGCGGCCCACCGGGACGCCCCGTTCATCGGCCTTGAGCACGGTGAGGACATCGGCGGGGCTGGTGCAGGCCAGCAGGCCGATGCGATTGCGCGTGTGCATCGCGCCGCGTGTGAACGCCTGCCAGTCGGGCAGCGACTCCAGCGCCGCCTCGACGTCGGCCCGGATCGCCGCGCGCGTCTCGGCGGAACCGAGCAGCAGCGTCGCCTCCGGCCGCCGCAGCCAGTCGGCGACCGCGCGGGCCTGCGGTTCGTCCACCTGGGCGTCGGCCAGCACGGCGCGCGCGCCCTCCAGCAGCCGGGCCAGACCCTCGGCGCCGGCGAGACCGGACGTGCGCAGCCCGCTGCGCAGCGTCTCCAGCGCCCGGCCCGCGACGAACGACCACGAGTTTTCGCTGAGCGTCGGGGTCGACGCGGCGATCAGCAGCCCGGCCGGCTGGGTGGGGATGACGCGCAGGCGCCGCCGCTCGTCCGCCGTCGTCGCGCCGGTCGCATCGCGGACGACGATGAACGGCGGCGAGGCGATCAGATCGCCGATGCGGCGCAGCTCGGTGGCACGCGCAGGAGGAAGGCCGCTGCCCTCCGTCGGTTTCGGCGCGGGAACGTCGTGGCCGTATCCGAGCAGCGCGGCGGCCAGGCCGGCCAGCGCGCGCCGGGCCGGAACCCTGATGTCGGGGTGGTCGGCCGGACCGCCGATGGCGACGGCCTCGGGCTGGACGTAGCCGGGAGACGCGAGCGCGCTGATGTGCCGCGCCGCCGGGCAGTCGGGCATGACGAACGCGGCCAGCCCGTACGCGGCGCGCGCCAGCGCGAGACGGCCGCCAAGCTCGGCGAATCGGCCCAGCGCAGAGGCGGCGCCCGGCTGTCCCGGGTCCTCCCGGAGCATGTCGGTCAGCGTCGCGTACAGCATCGGCTCGCCGTCCGCGCCCGCCCAGATCCGTGCGCGCGTCAGCATCCCGTCCAGGGTCTCGATGCTGCGTGCCTCCTGCTCCTGGTAGCTCGCCGCTTCCACCAGCGCGCGCACACCCGCCTGGGCCAGCGCCGGCGTGAACGGAAAGCGGGACCTGGCGCCCGCGCGCAATGTCGTCGTGGCGATCGCCAGCCGGGCGACCAGATCGGGCTCATTGTCGGGCGACAGCGGCACGCCGCTGAGGTCATTGGCGAGCTCGGCGACCACGTCGAGGTCCCCGCAATTCCAGAAGTGATCGACCAGGCGCAGGCGCGCCGGAACGAAGCGGGGATCGAGGTCCGACGAGCGCAGGTACGCATCCAGCGCCGCCGCCGAATTGCCCAGGCGCGCGCGCAGGATCTCCGCCTGGCGATAGAGGGCGGCGGCGCGCCGGGACGGTTCGAAGTAAAGGCGGGCCAGCCGCGCGCAGACCTTGGCGGCCTCCGCGGGCATGTCGAGCTGGTCGTACGCGTCCAGCAGCAGCTCCAGCGCGGGGGCGCGCGACGGATCCTGCGCGACCACCAGCTCCAGGTAGTGACGCGCCGAATCCCATTCGCCCAGCTCCGCGTGCAGGGCGCCGAGCCGCTGGCGGACGTCGAGCAGGTCGCCGCCTGCGTCCGGCGGCATCAGGCGAAGGACCTCTTCCAGGCGGTGCACCGCGCCCGGCTGATCGCCGCGGGCGCGCGCCAGCTCGGCGAGCGCCTTGCGCGCGCCCACGTGCTGGGGGTTGAGGATCGCGAGCTCTCGGTACAGCCCCTCGGCTTCGGCAGCGTCGCCCTGCCGATTGGCGAGCGCGGCGCGCCGATGGACCAGCTTTTCGCGCGGGACGATGTCGGCCGCTTCCGGCGCCGCCTCGAGCAGCGTGTAGAGATCGCGCGCCCGGTTCCAGTCCTGCGTTCGGTAGCTCACGTCGGCCAGCAGCGCGCTGGCGCCCACATGGCCGGGGGCCCGTTCGCGCGCGGCCTCGAGCTGGCCGCGCGCGGTCTGCACGTCTCCCCGCGCGAGCAGCACGCGCGCGTGGGCCACCAGATAGTTGGCGCGCAGCGCGGGCTCCGCTTCGATCGAGGCGGCGCGCCAGTATGCCTGCTCGGCGCGCTCCAGGTCGCCGCCCGCCTCGGCGGTCTTGCCTGCCGCGGCGTGCGCCGCCGCCTGGTCGGTCGACGTGTCGTGCGGGCGTGCCTCGGGAATCGGCGGCACGCCGACGCGCGTCTGGGGCGGCGGGATCGGGACCATCGGCGTCGTCTCGAAGTCGATCATCGCCAGCCGCTCGCGCAGCATGTGGGCGCGCTCGGGGCGCGGGACCGGGCCGCCGTAGATCTGCACGAGCCGCCCAAGCAGCTCCTGCTGCTCGACGGGGCCGCGCGCCGCGACCTGCAGCTTGCGCTCCAGCACGTCGGCCAGGCGCTCGAAGTCGTTCAGCTCGGTGGTCACCTGCTCGAGCGCCTCCAGCGCCTCGATCGACATCGGATCGAGCGCGATCGCGCGCTCGAGCAACATGCCGGCGTCGCTCGGCAGCGCCAGCCGCTTGCGCAGGATCTCGGCCGCGGCGATCAGCGCCGCCGCCCGCTCGGCCTCCGAGGCGCCGGTGCGCGTGTCGTCGGCCGACGCTATCAGCGTCCGCGCCGCGGCGTGTGGATCGCCACGGCGCGCGTACAGCTCGACCAGCCGCCGCCACGCGGTCCCGACCAGCGTGCCGGGGCCGGCGTTCTCGATGCAGACCTGCAGCGCAGCGACCGCGCCTTGCTCGTCGTTCGCGCGTTCGCACGCCGCCGCCAGCTTCTGCGCCGCCACCGCCCGCTCGGGGCCGCGGGGGGCGTCATCGACCGAGCGACGAAGCGCGGCGAGCGGCGCCTCGTAGCCCAGCGACGTCCGCTCCGTGACGGCCGCTTGAGGCGCAGCGGACGCGGCGTCTTCGCTGCCCCACGACAGCTCCAGTCCTCTGACGGACACGACCACGGAGCTGAGGCGGAGCGTCGAGCTGTCGGGCAGGCGCCAGCCTTCCGCCACCAGCAGCTCGTCGAGCGCGGGCCGCAACACGTCGAGGTCGAGGGCATCCGGCGCCGGCTGCCATGTTCTCTCGCCCTGCATGTGGCTGCTGAACGCGCTCAGCACCGCGGAGGCGATGGCGGACAGCGGCAGCGGCGGCGCGCCCTGGACGCGGATGTCCTCGACGCTGATGCGGAGCCGGCGCCCGGCGCCCGCGCCCAGGCGAACGCGGCCCTTGAAGTCGGCGTCGCGGCCGGCGGCGCTGACGTTGCCCGATACGACGATGCGTCCCTTCTCGAAGGCCAGCCTGATGCGGGTCAGGCCGCCAGGCAGCGATGTCCCTTCAGCCAGCAGAGCGAGGCGGGTCGCGTCGACGACGATGTTCGCGACGCGCAGCCGGCCCCGGCGCTTGCGCAAACCGTTCGGGCGTCCGTTCTCGGGCAGCGTGGAGACGCCCGGCCAGTCCACCACGACGTGTTCGACGAGGGCCGTGCCCAGGTCGCGGTTCTCGATCGTCAGCAGGGCGCGGCCGTCCGCGAGGGCGAGGGCCATCGCCGCATCCGCGTCCGCCATCCTGACTAGCCCCCGAGGAGACGGTGGCTGGCGCAGGGCTCGAAGCTGACCTGCTCGTTGCTCTCTTCGCCGTACTTGAGCACTTCCAGGTTCACCGAGATCTTCTTCGCCTCCTTCGCCTCCACGCAGGTGGCGTGCGTCCAGTCCGACAGCACGCGCTCCCCCTTGGCCATCTCCGCCTCGCGCGCGAGCTCCAGCTTGTGCTTCTCGAAGTCGGCCAGGTCCGGCTCTTTCCGTTCCTTGAGCCGAACGACGTAGTAGTTGTCACCGATAGCAAACGGGCCGGCCAGCGGCTTCTCCGTCGTCAAGGCGAAGGCGGCCTTGGCGAGGGCGGTCGACGGCCCGATGCCCTCGATGAGCACGCCTTCCGGCGTGGCGCGCAGGGAGATCAGGCCCGTCTCCTCGACGCGCGGCGTGGCGCCGGCGTCCGTGTGGCTGGCCTCCTGGGTATCGCTGGGGGCCGGGAACACGGTCTTGAGGGGCGCGGTCGGATTCTGATTGGCCTTGGCGAGGGCCGCCTCGGCGGCCGCCTTGGCGCGCGCGACCCCCTGTTCCTGCCGGAGCTTCTCCTGGGCCAGCTCCATCTTGGCCATGTCGAACGGGACGTGGCCCTCGCGCGATCCCTCGACCTTGGCGATGATGTAGCCGTCGGCGCCCTTGAGCGGCCCGACGATCGCGCCGCTCTTCGCTTCGAACAGCTTGCCCTCGGCTTCGCCCTGCAGGTTCGTCCCGCCGCGCGTGCGCCAGCCGAGATCGCCCCCGCGCGCCTTGCTCGCGGGGTCGTCCGACGACTGCTTCGCCAGGTCGGCGAACGTCAGGGCGTTCTTGCCGGTGCTCTTCTCGCCGCGCTTCAGCTTTTCCACCAGCGCCTGCGCCTTCGCGAGCGTCGCCTTGTCGGCCTTCTCGTCGGCGTCTTTGGGCAGCTTGACCAGGATCTCGCGGATGCGGCGCTGCGCGGGCACCTTCTCGTAGGAGAACTTCTTCTGCTCGTAGATCTCTTTCAGCTTGGCTTCGTTCTTCGCCGCGTACGCCGCGATCTCCTCATCCGTCGGGGCGATCTCGGCCTCCTGGACCCGGCTCATGAAGCGGATGTACTCGAGGTTGATCTGGCGGTTCTTGCGAATGAACTCCGCCTTCACCTCGTCCGGGGAGACGGTCACGCTGGAACGCACAAGGTTCCGGACGCGCGACGCCAGCATCTCTTTCTTCTGTTCCTCCACGAACGCGTTGGGCGTCTGCTGGAGGTTCATGCGGACGAAGGTCTTCAACGCCTCGTAGCTGAACTGCCCGTCCTTCTTCAGAGTCGGGACGGAGACCGCGGCGCCACCGAGCCGCACGATCGTGCCATCGCCGATCTGGTCGTCGACCTCGTCGTCGGTGACCACGAAGCCAAGCTTGTCGGCCATGGTCGCCAGCAGCTCGCGCTCGATGAGCTTGTCCAGGACCATCTCTTTGAGACGCGCCTGCTTGGCCATCTTCGGGGGGACGCGATCGCCGCCCTCCAGCAGGAACCCGTAGCGGAAGGCGTTGTTCGAGATGATCTGCCCGCCGACCTTGGCGGCGTAAGGCGCGTCGTCCATCGACTGGTCGCAGGTCGCGCCCTGCGACTGCGGTCCGAAGCTGATCACGAACACGACGATGATGATCCCGAACAGGATCATGATCAGCAGCGACCGCGAATTTTTCCGCATCTGCTCGAGCATGGCGGGGCGAAACTTACCATATTCGTCCCGGGCGCCCTATCGGAGTGCGCGTGGGTGTGATAAGAAAATGACTGCGTCTGCGCGGTGTTACCGGGGTGATCGCGCGTCAGCAAACCTCAATGCTGCTCGACTGGGTCTACGGACTTTTCTCCAACGACCTCGCCATCGATTTGGGTACGGCGAACACGCTGACCTTCGTTCGCGGTAAGGGCATCGTCTCGAACGAACCGTCGGTCGTCGCCGTCCAGCGCTCGGGCAACGGGACGAAGAAGGTGCTGGCGGTCGGCAAGGAAGCGAAGGAGATGCTGGGACGCACCCCCGGCAACATCGTCGCGGTGCGGCCCATGAAAGACGGCGTCATCGCCGACTTCGAGGTGACGGAGGCGATGCTCCGCTACTTCATCACGCGGGTACACAACCGCCGCACCCTGGTGAAGCCGCGCATCATCATCGGCGTGCCGTCCGGAATCACCGAGGTCGAGAAGCGCGCCGTGCGCGATTCGGCGCTGGCCGCCGGCGCGCGCGAGGTCTACCTCATCGAGGAGCCGATGGCGGCCGCGATCGGCGCCGGCCTGCCCGTGACAGAGCCGGCAGGGAACATGATCGTGGACATCGGCGGCGGCACGACCGAGGTCGCCGTCATCTCGCTGGCCGGGATCGTGGTTTCGAAGTCGATCCGCGTCGCGGGCGACAAGATGGACGAGGCGATCGTCGCGTACATCAAGCGCAAGTACAACCTGCTGGTGGGCGAGCGTACGGCCGAGGCGATCAAGAAGCAGATCGGCAACGCGTATCCGACCGATGAGGTCATGACCATGGAGATCAAGGGCCGCGACCTGGTCGCCGGCGTGCCCAAGACCCTGGTCATGAACAGCGACGAGGTGCGCGAGGCTCTGGCGGAGCCGGTCAACCAGATCGTGGACGCGGTCCGTTCGGTGCTCGAGCGGACGCCTCCTGAGCTGGCGGCCGACATCGTCGATCGCGGCATCGTGATGACGGGCGGCAGCTCGCAGCTGCGGAACCTCGACGTGCTCCTGCGCGAGGAGACGGGGCTGCCGGTGATGGTGTGCGATTCACCCGAGTGCGCGGTCGTGCTTGGGACGGGGCGTGCCCTCGACGAGCTCAGCCTTCTTCGCGAAGTCGCGCTGCAATGAGATCGGGGAGCATTCGCTCGCTCCGCTCGCTCGGTCTCCCCCGCCTCCCCCGCGGCAAATCCACCTTTCGCCCGCGGCTTCGTAGGTCAAACTAGCGCCCCAGATGGTCACGAGTAGCAAGCGCTTGCGTGAAGCCACGGTGGTCGCGGCGACGCTGATCGTGGCTGTCTTCACCCTGCGCGTCAGCTCCCGTCATCCGGGTGAGCTGTCCACGCTCGATCGCGGCATCCTGCGTCTGGTCTCTCCCGGGCAGGCGGCAATGTCGTACGTCGCGCGCGCGATCACGGGCGTGGCGGGCCGTTACGTCGAGCTGACCGGCGTGCGCGCGGAGAACGAAGCGCTGCATCGCGACAACCGCAAGCTGCGCACCGAGCTGATGGAGATGCGGCGGCTCGCCGAGGAGAGCGGACGCTACCAGCGGCTGCTCGGGCTGCGCGACGCCACCCCCGCGGAGACGATCGCGGCGCGGGTGATCGCCGTGGACGCCTCGCCGTATTTCCGCGTCGCGCGCGTCGACCTCGATCGCGGCGAGGGGACGGTCAGGCGCGGGATGCCGGTGCTGACCCCCGAAGGCGTCGTCGGGCGGATCAACCGCGTCTCGGGCAAGAGCTCGGACGTGTTGTTGCTGGTCGATCCGCGTTCGGCGCTGGACATCATCGTGCCGCGCACCGGGGGCCGCGGCATCCTGCGCGGCAAGTCCGGCGAAAACGGCTATCGCTGCAGCATCGAGTACCTGGCCCGCGGCGAGCCGGCCAAGGAAGGCGATGCGGTCGTGACCAGCGGCGTGGGCGGGGCGTTTCCGCGCAACATGGCGGTTGGCCACGTCACCCGCATCATCCCCGGCGCGGTCGGGCTGTATCAGGACGTCGAGGTGACGCCCGACGTCGACTTCGCGCGCCTCACCGACGTGCTGGTCGTCGTCGCGCCGCCGCCGGCCCCCGATCCGGATCCCGGGTCGCACCACACGCCCGGGCGTGGACTGACGGTGTTCAAATGAGAAGCGCCGCGACGCTGTTCGTCGCCTACCTGCTGCTGATCCTGCAGTCGACCGTGCTGGAGCTGGCGCCGGTCCACATGGCCGTGCCCAGCTTCGGCCTGCTGGTCGTGCTGCACGTCGGGCTGTCGCCGAAGTGGACGATCTCGTCGTCGGCGGTGGTGGCGTTCGTCACCGGCTACCTCTTCGATCTGGTGTCGGGCGCGCCTCAGGGCGTGCACGCGTTCGTGTTCACGTTGATGGCGCTGTTCGCGCGCGCGCTGACGACGCGCGTCGCTGTCAACGGCATCGTGCTGGGCGCGGCGACGTCCTTCGTCGCCAGCCTGCTCTCGGCGTTCCTGATCGTCCTCGTGCGCGCGCAGGTCTCGCCCGAGGGCGGCTGGGGCGGCCTCCGCCAGGCGCCGCTGGAGGCGGTGCTGACGGCGATCGCGGGACCGTTCGTCCTGTCGCTGTTCCGGCGGCTCGACGGCCGGGTCGACAGGGCGCGCTCGCGCGTCGGTCTCGCCCGTGGCCCGCGCGGTGGCCTCAGCGGGAGCCTCAGCTCGCGATAATGGAGATAGCCGGGCAAGACGCGGAGCTCCCCGAGATCAGGCGGCGCGCGCGCTACCTCGCGCTCTTCGTGCTCGTCGCGTTCGTCGGGATCGCCGGGCGGCTCTTCTACCTCCAGGTGATCGAAGGTGACGCCTTCTTCCGGATCACCTCCGACAGCATCATACGGACCGAGGCGCTGCCCGCCGTGCGCGGCCAGATCCGCGATCGCAAGGGCAAGGTGATGGCGACGGTCCGCCCGTCGTACAACGTGTACGGCACGCCCGGCGTCGTGAAGCCGGACGTGTTCGCGCGCCTGCGGGCCCTGCTGGGCATGAACGGAGACCAGGCGATGGACGTCTGGGAGCGGCTGGCGGCACCGCAGGCGAACCCCCGCGCGCCGGCGCCGGTGCTGATCGCCGAGGACATCTCGCGCGAGGCGATGGCGTCGATCGAGACCGGCGTCGATCTGCCCGGGGTGAAGATCGTCTCGGTTCCGCGCCGGTCATATCCATTCGGAACGATGGCGGCGCACGTCGTCGGCTTCATGAACGAGATCTCGGCGGAAGAGCTGCGGGCCAAGAAGGACGAGGGCTATCGTCCCGGCGATCTGATCGGCCGCACCGGCATCGAGCGGCAATGGGACGGCTACCTGCGCGGCCATCCCGGATTCAACAAGGTCGTCGTCGATCGCCGCGGGCTGCCCAAGACCGACATCCGAGACATCGTCGAGGGGCCGAGCACCAAGGCCGCGGTGCCCGGCAACAACGTGGTGTTGACCCTCGACGCCGAGGTACAGCGCATCGCGGAGCGCGCGCTGCGCCCGGCGGCGGCGGCGGGGGTGGTGGTGATGGACGTGGACACCGGGCGGCTGCTGG
>Ga0184628_10001922_pt1 | contig 10107 bp, 17 predicted proteins | sample PLM4_5_b1_FD_133149 | JGI IMG/M metagenome (GOLD analysis project Ga0184628, IMG submission 133149) | Groundwater sediment microbial communities from an aquifer in East River, Colorado, USA - PLM4_5_b1 | ecosystem: Environmental > Terrestrial > Soil > Riparian zone | place: USA: East River...
CGATCACGTTGTAGAAGGTCTTCCCGTCCTTCACCGTCTCGCTGTACGTCAACCTGATCGCGCGCTCGGTATCGACGAATTGCTTGATGTCTTGCTCAAGCTGTTCATGCTTGTCGATCCACTGCGTGAACATCCTGGCGTCGCCGGTCAGCTTTACCGCGAAGTACTTTTTATCCTTCGGGCGCCACAGCTTATCGATCACACCGACCGCCACTAGGGCCGCCGAGTCCGCCGGCTTGGCGTCCTTCGCCGTCCCGGTCTCCGATCGCCGTTGCGGCTGTTTCGTGTCCTTCGGCGTCTCGCCGCCCACCGACTCGCGCAATTCTTCGGCGAGGTCCTCGAGGTCTTGCGCGAAGATGTCCGACGCGGCGAGACAAACCAGCGTCGTCGCGATCAGTGCTCGCTTCGTCGCCATCTTTAGGATCGTGTTCGCGACGTCAGACGGGGAGGTACGGACTTGCTTCACCTTGTACGCTTTGCTGTCGCCCCGCTGCCACTTCTCCCGACGGTGGCCGATGTCGGTCTCGTCCCATTCCTCGTCGCACACCGGTTTCCGCCACTTGTATTTCTCTTCCGACGACGAGCACTCGCCGACCATCTCGCCGACGATCTCGCCGCTGACCTGATTCGTCCCGCGCACGGTGACGCGGTACCGGATCTCGTCTGGTGTCGACAGGTCCTCGATCAGCGACGGCGACGCCGCGATCCGAAACGTCATCAGGAGTAACTCGGCGCCGGGTTTGTAGAGGGTCGGCTTTGGCGTGCCAGGGATCTTGCCGAAGTGGATGTCGACCTTCATCAGCTTCGACATCACGTCTTGAATGCGATGGACCCTGGCGATCACTTCGGTCGTCGGCAGCACGCCGCGGTCGAGGCTCGTCTGGGGCACCAGGTCTGCTACACTTGTCATCGGAACGTTCCCTTTCATCTGGGCCGGCGGTTGCACCCGTCGGCCTTTCGTCTTTTCAGGCGGCCCACCGCCGCGCGTTGTCTGGCCCCTCGACCACCACGCCGATCACTTCCGCCGCGTAGTGCTCACACTGCCGGTTGAAGTCCTCCATCTGCTCGTAGGACATCAGCGACAGCGTCTCGACGTCGCCGGGCATGAACAGCGCGCGGAAGATCTGATCCATCTCGGGCACGGCGTAACCGGTCTTTTCAACGCACTGCTTCACGACGTAACCGAAGTACCACTTGAGCTGATGGTGACGCTTGGCGTCGGCTTCCCGCTCGACGCGGATCACAAAGGACTCGCCGGCGCCTGGCTTCAGTCGTCGCATCCCGGCATTGAACACGAGCGGATCGGCGAGTCGAAGTCGCTGCTGATCGCCGTCCCAGACGGCTGTCGCGCTCACGTGGTGACTCACCGAGGAGACTCCGTCCGTTCGGCAGGCTTGGCTGCACACGGGAAGTCGCATCGATCCATGCGTACCGCCCAGTAGTCGAGCACGGCAACGCCGCCCAGGTCCTCACAGCGCTTGATCGTGGCAGCGCGAGACGCTTCGAGAGGACTCACCGGCGCCGGGCTCTGCGACAACGCGCTGTCTTCTCTCGTCGGAGGTGGAGCGCAGCCCACGGCGACGATCAAGGCCGCGCTACTGATCCACCAGATCAACCGGGCGAGCGTCTTCACCGCTTCACCCGGAGCACCTTCGGCGCGTCGATCGACTGCGCGAACGGCAGAACCTTCGGCGTCCCGATAATGACCTTGAGTCCTCGCGCACGCACCGAGAACGGCGTCGAGTCCGCCGCGGTAGCCCGACGAAGCCACACGGTGATTGCCGCGGCGACGGCAGCGAGCACGAGATACCCGATCACTTGTGCCATCAGAGGACCCGCCTCTCATGCCACCGAAGAACCATGCGTCCCCATGTAGCGAGATGCTTCCACCGGATCAGCGATCCCCGCCGGCAGGGGACGCACACCTGCCGATCGGCGTCGCGCTTCGGATCCACTTCGCCGATAAACAGAGATCGGGGACACGTTGAACACTGAGCCATCAGCGCACCAGGGAGAGCAGCATGATGACGACCGGGATCGCGAGGATCGCCACGTCGAGCAGATCGGCCGTTCGTGGCATCAGGCTTTCCTCCGCTCTGCGATATGCCGCACGTCGTAAAGTCCGCTCGCCTTCATCAGCGCGAGCAGGAATTCTTCACGGGTATCCGGCCGCGCCCAGATGCGCCCGAGGACGTCGGACACTTCCCCGCGGCACATGCGATCGACGACCGCAGGCGTCCCGAATTCCTTGAGCACCGAATCCGTCCGGCGTAGCGCCGTCTTCACCGCGCCACCGAGTTGCGCCTTCGCCATGTGCAATGGGAGGTTGTCGAGGGTGAACGGTTCACCGGCGCCGTTCTGTGCAGGCTCGTGCACGGGGTGCGACTCCTCACCTACCGGAAGCGGAGCGCGACGATCGACGATGTCGCTCATGACGCCACCTCGCCAGGCGCGCACTCCGCGACCAGCCCACCTGTCACCTCCGCCAATAGGCGACCGCGCGCCGCGACGCCTGCGCGGAGATCCGCAATGTGAGCGGCCATCGCTTGCAGATGCCGGACCTCCGCGCAGCGCGCCAACTCACCCGACGCGATCGCTAGCGCCTCGGCGAGAAAGTCGCGCTGTTCGATTGGCGGTGCGGGCAGGGCGGCTTTCAACGCTTGCACGATGACGGGATTGACGGTCATGCAGACCGCCGAACGACGTACGAGTTCTGAGCAGCGACACGCTGGCGACCTTGCGGCCGACCGATCTCAACGTGTCTCTGTCGGTGACACTTCCGACAGAGCCATGTCACATCAAGTGGACGCGCGTAGTCGTCGTGATGCCCGTGAGGCTTACATGACAGCGCGCAGCGAGAGCACGAAGACGGACGTACGAGGAGACCGCTCCGCAGTGCTTCCTGAACCGCGCGTGAGGCCGCGGACTTCTCCGGGTACTTGGCTTCGTAGCGGCGGACGTACGCCGATGGGCGCTGCGATGCTCCGCCACGCCAACAGGGATTGGCTGGTCCGAGTTGCTGCTGATTCCGCTTGCGGAGATTGAAACTTGAGGAGCAGGATCGTGAACAGAACCTTCCGTGATTTGGGCGGAGAAGACGGCAGGCCAGACCAGAGAACTGCTTACCGCACTGCTCGCAGACGCGAACGACGATCAGTCCGACGCGACGTCCGCACGATTTCCCAACGTATTGCGCTGGGCCTTGACGAAATGTCAAGTCACGCGCGATCTCGTACGATGCATTATGTAAACCAACGCGCATGTGGCTTTACGCCTTGTTCTTCCGCGTGGATTTGCCGTTGTCGGAGCCGACTGTTTCGAGCTTGTCCATCTCGCTTGGCACCCATGCCTCAACCGGGATGCCGGTGAGACGCTCTATTGTGACAGCGTTGTCCAGTCCAGGCGTCCGCGCACCGGCGATTAAGTGAGAGATGTACGTCTCGTGCCAGCCGAAGTAATCGGCGGCTTCGCGTTGCATGAAGCGCCGTCGGTGCATCCAATCTTTGAGCTGTTCCGGTCCTGACTGCATGGTGGCGTAGACGATAACCTGCACTTGGCGCGCGTGTCAAGTGTCACTCTACGCCAATAAACACAGGGCTGGACGCGCGTGTCATGCGTTTCAGTGATAAGTACAAGGGCATCCATGCACGCCAATCGTCAGATGAAGCAGAACGTGTCTGCCCTTCTGAAAGGCCGACACCTGACGCAAAAAGACTTGGCTATGTGGTGTCGGAAATCGGAGAGTTGGGCGAGCAAGATCCTCGACCTGAACTCCACGCGCGAGTTCCCCTTGAAATATTGGGATCGCATCGCCGACTTTTTCGGCGTCGCGACATACCAACTCCTTCAGCCAGGGATCAGCGCGGTCACCGAGCGTCGAAGAACACAGCGCCGGAGTGCGCAGGAACGCCGCGTCAGTCGCAGACCTGAGTCAGAACGACCGACGTCGGGCTTTACGGATCAGGCTCTCATCCGAGAAGTGCTCAGCGTGCCTTTCGACGAACGACCGTTTCTATTCGAGTCGATCGCGGTACTGAAACGCCGCAGAGTCGAGTCGCCCATCCGTGGACCACTCGGAGCTGCGCACCATGTAGGCGAGGTATCAAAGCCGCCAGTTCCGCGCGCTTCGAAGCCGCGGAAGTCCGACGTCGGGGGCGAACAACTGTAGAACGACGACGAGGCATTAGGGGAGAGCCTCCTTTGGTTCGGTACGGGGAATCCCTGCGTAGTGGGCGCACATTAACAAAAGTTCACGTGACGGCATATAGAGATTTCCACGGAGCAGCGAGACAACGTGCAGATCACAAATCCGACATTCAGTAGACCATGACAGAGACCGCTACGCCGAAGCCATCTCCGATCGCCAAAGGGATCGTGGTCGGATGCGGCCTGCTGTGCCTCGCCTTTGTTGTGATCGTCATCATGGCGATCGCGACGGTGCCAGATTCGGCTGAACGTGTCTCGTCAACTCCCGCCCCAGCCGCGAAGCCAACGGGATTACCGATCACCGCGTTCGACTTGTGGCGGCACTACGAGAACAACGAGATTGCCGCCGACAAGGCGTACAAGGGCCGCTGGCTCACGATCACCGGGCAGATCGATGACATCGGCACGGACCTCCTGAACACGCCGTTCGTCACGTTCCGACGGAGTTCGCAAATCTTCAGCGTTCAGGCGATGTTCACGCGCGGCCGTGACGAAGACCTGCTCGCCGGGTTCAACCGAATGCAGACGATCACGATCACATGCCGAGGCTCAGGAAAACTCGGGAACGTAATCGTCAGGGATTGCTTCGTCCCATAGCTCGCCGCTGGCACGCCTCCCGCAATACGGCTGCTCCGTTACAGCGACTGACCACTTCAGCGGACGGAGGCGAGTACCATGACACTCACCACAGCGACCGGACAGAGACAGTTCACCGAGGCCGACCTTCTGGCCCTCACCCTTCGATTTCATATTCGCAGCGAGCACGGGATCCGCGCGTTCTACGTGGACGGCGTCGAGGTCAGCGAGGCCGAGTACCTGCGCGCCTTTCAGGAATCCACCGGGTTAGCGATCCCGGCGTAGAGAACATGGCCCGTCGCCAGCCGACCGCCTGACTCCGCGATTACCAGTCGCGGAACCGCCCCGGGGGGAACGGCTTCCCGGCCAGGCATCGCTTAGCGAGCGGGCCATCTTGTCGTGCTAACGTCGCGGCCGTTCTCGAAAGATCCGGTCTTCGAGTTCCCGCAAGGATCGACAGGCATCACACCGACAGTCGCGGACGGCCCACGCACCGAGCCGGACGCCGTCGAACCTGTCCCACTCGACCAGACGCTTCCCGCCGCACATACAGCAACTCGCTGGACGCGGGTTCTGGTTCGTACAGTGCGGACAGTTAATCGTCGGTTTCCAGCGCATCGCGCGCGATCGCCTTCAGCCGGTTCACATCGTTCCCGGGCGTCTGAATGACCTTCTGAAGCGCGACCCGGTATCGATCGGCCGCCTGTGCTTCCGCGCGTAACCGTTGAACCTCCGCGGCGAGGGCTTCGCTAAAGTTCCCCACGCCGGTCACTGATCGTGAACCATGAATTCGTGTATCTCGCTCGCGAGAAGCTGCCCGGCTTGCGTCCTGCACCAGCCCTGCACGCTATAGGGCCCCGCCCGCTGCAGATCGGCGGCTGACGAGGCGTACTCCATCTCCCCGTCCGTGCCTGGTCCGGTGAGTTCCGCGTCGCGCCGTTCGCGCTGAGGCTGCCGTGGGAAGGCGAACGTAAAGTACTTGTCCAGCGCCGTACTGAGGTCCACCGGCGACCCGTCTGGATACTCGAGCGTGACGCGGAAGATGAGGCCATCCATGCCGACGAAGATCATCGCGTTACCCTTCCTCCTCCGTGACGGTCGATGTGAACGCGTGCACGCTCACGACCTCTTTAGTGATCCCGACAGACCGCTGCATCGTGGCCGTCCACTCCTCGACGGCTTGCATCGTCAATACGACCTCTTCGTCGAAGGCGAGCTGCTCATCGGATGCGTCGCCCTCGCCCTGAGTCGCGAGCGTCAGCGCCGCCGAGCCCGTCCCGGCGTGCTCTGAGCGGCCGACGCCCTGAACCGCAAGCGTGAGTGTCTCGGTCCCCTGGCCCTCGTGTTGCGCGCGCCCGACGCCAACTGAAGCCAGGACGAGGACCGCGATCCCGTCACCATCGGGGACACCGTCCGGAGCTTCCCCGACGCCGACCGCGACCAACACGAGCGCCGACTCGCCGCTGCCGTAATGGACGGTCCGGCCATCACCGGTACTGGCGAGCGTGAGCGCCGCCGAGCCTTCGCCGGCGTGCGACGTGCGGCCTTCACCGGTGGCGCCGAGCGTCAGCGCCGCTGATCCCGTGCCGTACCTGACCGACTCACCGACGCCAGACGCGCCCAGCGTGAGCGCCGCCGTTCCCGATCCGTATCGGCTCGACTCCCCGACACCGGTCGCGGCGAGCGTGAGTGCCGCTGACCCGGATCCGTAATGCTCGGCCCGACCATCGCCCTCGGCGGCGAGTGTAAGCGCCGCAGTTCCGGACCCTTCGGCGACAGCCGCTTCGGTGTCGAGGAGGATCAGGCTCATTCGTCACTCATTTACGAGATCGAAGTCGTCGCCGTCAGCCGGTTCCGCCGTGAAGGCCGGCGTCACCGTGACGGCCTTGGTCGTGCCGTCGTACGCCGTGACCTTTCGCACCTGTCCGAGCAGATCGCCGCTCGTGAACCGCAGATACGAACCGTTCCAGTGATCGTCGGCCGTCTCCGTGCGGTCCGTGACGAACGTCGACGCGGTGTTCCCGGCGTCATCGACGACGGCGCCGGTGTAGTCCGGGCGATTGTTCACCGGCATCAGCGCGGAGCCGTCGGTGTAGCTCTCGAGCGCGTCGGCCGCCGCCGCGTCGTCGCTGATTTTTTTGACGTTCGACGCGACGTGGTTGTCGCCGTCAAAGGTGAGCTTATCCGTCTGGGCTTTGATCGCGGCGACTTCGGTGTCGACGGCAGCCAGGATCGACGCGACCTCTGTATCGACGAAGCCAGCGACCGTCGCCAGCGACGCGGCGGACGCGAGCGACGTCAGGCCTGCACCCGTGCCGAGGTCCGTCGCCCCAGCGATCGTCTCGCCCGGGTCGTGCCCTGACAGCGTGTTCAGCGCCGAGGCGTCGACCCGCGTGGCGTCGTCTACAAGGTAACTGAGGATCTCGGCGTCCACGTCGGCCGCGAAGGTCGCCGCATCGATCGCGCCGTTCGCGATAGCGGCCGCGTTGATGGCTCCGGCGGCGAACGTGGCCGCGTCGATGGCACCGTCAGCAATCTTGGCGGCGGTGATCGCGTCGGCTGCGATCGCTGTCGCGGTGATCGCATTCGCATCGATCGAGGCGACGTTGACGTCAGCCTTCGGATCAGCGCTCGCCGCGTACATCGCGTCGTACGCCGCTTCCTCAATCACCTGGAATCGGGCGAACACGGGAAGACAGACGCTGTCGTCGTTGACCATCACCGTGAGCGGGCCGACGGTATCCGTGAGGCTCGTTGTCAGCGTCAGCGCGTAATAGCCATCGCAGCCCGTGATCGCCGCCCACGTCGCGCCAGAGATGTCGGTCGTCGTCGAGGTGTTCGCTTTGAGGATCTCCGCCTCGTCGGCCGCGCCCAGCGTGATCCCGGTTTCCGGCGTAAAGCCGTCGCCGACGTCGACGAACGGGCCGATCACGACGATGACCTGTGTGGACTGTCTGAGGACTTGAGACACGGTCTGTTCTCCCTATGCGGCCGACATCGTTTTGTAGTGGTGCATCTTCGGCGGAATCGTCACGACGGGAACCGACGGACGGATCTCGCACCCGATCACACTCCACGGATCATTCGTGACCGTCATAGCTCCACCGGAGACGGTGCCAGGATTGGCCGCCGGTGTCGCGGTCAGCAGATCCAACACGCCGCCAGGGGTCAGCGCGAAGATGAAGCCGCCAACCGTGCCGCGTTCCGTCCATGTGTCACTCGCGCCGGCGAAGGTTTCTAAGGTGTTGTTGTCGTGCTGGTACACGAACGCGCAGGCGAGCGCGCCGGCGACCGTCGTTGTCACGGTCGGACCCGTCGGATCGGTATCCCCTGGCGTATTCGTGAACCCTCGCACGAGATCGGCAATCGCGCCGCTCACGCGACCCGTGAAACTAAAGATCCTGGCCGCCCGTTGCGTCGTCACGGCCGGCGATCCGAGCGCCACCGCCGCGCCGTCTTCCGACCCGTCGGCGACTTTCCCATAGATCCAATGGCGCGCGACCACAGAGGCAACCCCGACACTCTGCGCGGAAAATAACGGCGTCCAGCCTGCCGGATCGGACGGAGCCGTTGTTGTCCCTTCCCACGCGGTCTCGAGAATCAGGATGTCCCCTGCGTTCACGGTCGCCGGGCATTGGGGCGACAACGCCGCCCCGCTCGTTTCCGTGGAGACGCCCGCCCCGGCGCTGCTGTACGCGATCGCCATTAGGTCACGCCGTGATCTTCGTCGTCGTAGCCTTGAGCGTGTACTCGCCAGCGACGTTCGCGGCTTGATCACCGCTGAGCGCCGCGCCGCCCTTATACACATCGCCCGATGCGAGCCAGAAGCCGAAGTGTGTGACAGCCTGTGACGTGCCGAGGCCCGTGAAGTCGACGTCCGCATTGAGCGCGCGCTCGCCGCTCGCTGCCGCGTTGAACGTGGCCGCCTGCTTGCCGCCACCGCTGATGTAGTTCGCGCCGTTGGTCCCGGGATCGCCGCTGTGCAGACTCACGCGGTCAACGGTGATCCCGTCGAGTGCCTGATTTCGCGCCGTGACTGAGAAGCCCATCGCTTTGTCTCCGTTTCTACGGTTGACGCGTGGCGTCTACGCCGACGCCGGTGACGTTTACTGAGTATTTCGTCATATAATGACCACTTGGTGATACCAAGCCGAGACCGCATAGGGGACCTCAATCGAACGCATGGAGAGACGCACAAGAAAGGCTCCATGCGATGGGTCGCGAAGGAATACTCCACGTGGTGTCGGATGAAGTCGCGCTGTTTCAATCATCGGTTTATCCAGTACGACGACTACGGTGGACGTGGCATCACCGTCTGTGCCAAGTGGCGCCACGACTATCTGCAATTCCTGTCGGACGTCGGACGCGCGCCGTCTCCGAACCACTCACTTGAGCGCATCAACAACGATGGCCACTATGAGCCTGGGAATTGCCGTTGGGCCACGCCATCCGAGCAGGCACGAAACCGCCGCAGTTCGCAGAGGATTACGGTCAACGGCGAATCCGTGCTACTCATCGACGTAGCGAACGCCCACGGCGTGAACTACCACACGCTCTATACCGCAGTGATCGTCCGGAAAGAGCGCCCAGAGGACGTGATCGCACGCCTCACGCCTGCGGGTCCACGCGGGTTGCCGATTGCCCGACGCCAGTAACGTCGCGGTCCTTCGAGAACATCAAACCGATCGCGCCGGTCACGATCGCGATGTCCTCGGCCCCGATCCCAGAGCCGTTGACCACCTTCGCCACGACCGCCACGATCGCCGCAATACCAGACAACGACGTCTTCCAATTCTTCACGCCCACAGTGACCTCCTGTTTTGGGATGAGTGAATTCACGGCGTGCACGACAGCGACCTGCACGACCTTCCGACCAACGGCTCGCACCGCACGCACCGGCGCCGAGACGATCCGTCCGAGCTTCTTGAACATCACACGGCTTTCAATCGGCGCACGCCGATCACCGAGTCCCTCGGGAATGCCGCGAGCGTCACGGCGTTACTTTGATTGCCTCCGACGACACGGACGGTATTCCCCTCCAGCCCGGCGAAGATCGCGACGTGGCCCGATGTCGGGCTCGATCCGCGCGTGAAGACCACGACGTCGTACCCCGGTCGCGCGTCCTCGAGCCGGATCGATTCGCCGATGTCCAGCCACGACCGCGCGGCGGCCGACTTGGACCGCGGCAACCGGAGCAACCATGCGAGCCGATTCACGAACGACGAACACCAGGGGATCTCGTCCGCCGCGGCGCCCATCGTGGTGGATTCGTGACACCAGACAATGAACGGATGATCGACGGCGCCTGTCCGTTCCTGAATCTCA
>Ga0184628_10001923_pt1 | contig 10103 bp, 12 predicted proteins | sample PLM4_5_b1_FD_133149 | JGI IMG/M metagenome (GOLD analysis project Ga0184628, IMG submission 133149) | Groundwater sediment microbial communities from an aquifer in East River, Colorado, USA - PLM4_5_b1 | ecosystem: Environmental > Terrestrial > Soil > Riparian zone | place: USA: East River...
AATGGTGACGACGGCGGCATAGTGTCCGCGCGTGCGCAGCACCGGCAGCAGCAGCAGCGAGCCAATCAATGCCGCCAGCACGCCGCCGACCAGAAGCACGACCAGATGCGGCAATGCGGTGTGCCCATTGAGCACGGCCGAGGTATAGGCGCCAATGCCGAAGAACGACGCGCCGGCGAAATTCAGTACTCCGGCGTAGCCGAACTGAATGTTCAAGCCCAGCGTCGCCACGCTGTACAACAGGACGGTCGTGACCAGCAGCAGAACGAAGTGATCCTCGTGGAAGAACGCGCCGACAGCGACGAGCGCAACGATGGCAAATCCGCCCAGCGCATCCTCGTGATCGGAAAACGCGCGGCTGACGCCGTCCAATAAGCGAAACCACGCGGCCGCGATCACGGCAACAATGCCGGCCGCCAGCAGCAAAATGATATATGATTGCTTTTCGACGGCCAGCAACACGATCAGGTATCCGCCTGCGACTCCGAGCGCGATGAGGCCCGGCCACAATGCCGCGCGCGCCGTTTTCGCCCCCCGCGTCATCGGTTCACACCCGCTCACTGATCTTTTCCTGGATCAGCCCGGTTGGGCGCCAGGCCATGATGGCGATGACGACGGCAAAGGCGAAGACATCCTTATAGGCGCTGGCGAAGGGCAAAAGCACAGTCCCGACCGTCTGCAGTCCGGCGAACAGGAAACCGCCGAGGATCGCCCCATAAATGCTGCCGAGCCCGCCAATGATCGCAGCGGAAAAGCCAATCACGCCTAAATAGAGCCCGATGCCAAAGTTGATCTCGTTGTAATAGAGCCCATTCATCACCCCGGCGAAGGCCGCAAGGCCCGAGCCGATCGCAAAGGTGACGAGCACAATGGCGGTAAAATTCACCCCCATTGTGCGTGCGGTCTCCTCGTCCTGGGCGACCGCACGAATGGCGAGACCGAGCTTCGTGCGATTGAGTAGGAATTGCAGGCCGACAATCACCACGACGCCGGCGGTGAGCATGAGCATATTGTCGAGCCGCAGATTGAAGCTGCCGAGATCGATCGAGCTCCGCGGCAGCAGCGCCGGAAACGGCTTCGGGTTGGCACCCTGCGGATAGAACAGCCGCACCGATTCGCGCAGCACCGTACCAAGCATCAGCGTGATCAGCAGCGTATTGAGCGCCGGCGCCGAGCGCAGCGGCATTACGAGGTAGCGTGCGATCAGCATGCCGAGCGCGGCCATGGCCAACGTCGCAACGGTGAGCATGATCACGAGATCGAGCCATTGTGAATTGAAACCGGCCGCATGCAGGCCGGCGAATGTCGCCAGCGCCGCAAAGGCGCCGACGGTGAGCACGTCGCCGTGTGAAAACTTGATGATGTCAAGGACGCCGAAAAACAAGGTGAAGCCAACAGCAACAAGCGCATACATCATGCCGAGCATTAGCCCGTTCATGACGTATTGAGCGAACAGCCCTACATCCATGATTTCGTCTTAACTGCACAATCAAGGGAAGTAGCGAGGCGAGACTGCAAAGAGCCTCGCCTCGATTGAAACGCTATTTCTGCCCGGGCAGCTTACGCTTGCCGCTGGCGTATTCGCTTTCGTCCCACTCGACGAACTTGCCGTCCTGAATAACGTACTTCGTAATCACGGCCACGGTGTTCTGGCCGTGATCGTCGAAGGTGATCTTGCCGACGATCGAATCGCGATCCTTCACATCGCCGAGATCGGCGATCACCTTCTTGCGGTCGGGCCCGACCTTCTCGATGGTGTTCAGGATCATGTCCATCGCCGCATAAGCGAAGGCACCATAGGCTTCCGGTGGGCCATCATATTTCTGGGCGTCGTATTTTTCCATGAAAAATTTGCCGCCCGGCAACTTCTCGGTCGGCGCGCCTTCGCGGAAGGCAAGCGTGCCTTCGGCCAGCGGACCGAGGCCTTGGATATAGGCGTCGGACACGATGCCCGAGGTGGCGTCGAACACGGCCTTGATCCCGAGCTTGTCCATTTGCGAACGAATACGTACGCCGATCGGTGTCAACCCACCGAAATAAATTACATCGGGGTTGAGCGCCTTGATCTGCGTAAGCTCGGCCGTGAAGTCCTGCTGTTCGGCGGTCACCCCAAACGTGTCGACGATCTTCGCTTTGCCGATCTTTGCCAGCGCCTTGCTGAAATATTCGTTGTGCCCTTTGCCGTAGTCGGTGGTGTCGTGGATCACCGCGACGGTTTTGTAGCCGAGCTTGGAGATCAGTTCCGCATTGGCGTCGTTCTGGTTTATCATCGTGCCGTTGACGCGATGAACTTCCGCATATTTGTTGCGATAGGTGATGTCAGGCAGAACGGCACCCCAGACGATCACCGGGAATCCGAACTTGTGATAGGTGTCGACGGTCGCAATTGCGGTTGCCGAGCAATAATGCGTAGCGGCGGCGATGATGTCCTTGTCGGCCGCCATCTTGGTGGCAACCTGGACCGCCACGTTCGGCTTGCACTCGTCGTCGAGCACCACGAGCTCGTATTCGTATTTTGCCTTGGCATCGGCATTGCGAAGTTTCACGGCAAGATCCGCCGAGTTGCGTCCGCCGATGCCGTTGACCGAGACGCCACCCGTCAGCGGGCCAATGAAGCCGACTTTCACCTTGTCCTTGGCGCTCGCGGCTCCCGCCGCAAACACCAGCACCGCAGCCACGAGTCCAGCGGTGACGCCCTTGCCGGTTCTGATCATAAATCCCTCCCGTTATTGACATTCGACTGCGTTGCGGCCGCAACAGGCGACTATTGACATATCGTGACGCAGCCAAAGCTGGAGGGCAAGCTGACAAAGTGGCAGCGGCGATGCATTGCCGTCACCAGTCAAAATGGCCTACCTTATGCAAAGCCGGCTGGGTGACCTGACCTGGCTTTTTTAGACCAAGCGTTGTGAAAAAATGGCTGCACGGAGTTTGTCATGGCGGGCCCTAGCCTAACTTGCACCAAGCGGGGGACCGCGGCCGCGCTGCGGCATCCGCTAGCGTTCTGTAACCTGCCAATATGCGAATCCGGCGTTTCGCCAAACGCCCTGCCCGGGCAAGGCTTTGCCAATTCAAGATTCGTTTGACTGAACTGTCTCTCGAAATTTGTTCAAATCGCTCGGATCGGCACTGCGATGGATCATGCGATGACAGTTGGCGCACAGCACGGCAAAATCCGCCGCCACGTCATAGGTGACCGCGACCCCCTCCTCTAGGCTGGCGATCGGGCGTAAATGATGCGCCTCAATAAAGCCTTTGCCGATGGCGCCATAGCGCTTTTCAAAATCAAGATCGCAGGTCTGACAAATTGTGCCATGAAATTTTTTGGCTTGTTTGGCCGCCGTCGACGGGCGTTTGCCTCGGGGCGTCGGCGTCGCTCGCCTGCGTGATGCACCGGCTGAATGGTCACGCCAGCACACCATGCTCGGGCTCGCTTCCTAAGTTTGGGTAATATTATTCCGAGTACTGACCCGGTTTAAGCTCAATCCTTTTTGAACTGCGCCACCACTCGCTCGGCCAGAATTGGGACGCAATATTTGGCGAAGAATGCCTGATGCTCAGGCGATTCGGCATATTTGAGATAGTCGGCGCTTGAATCAAAATCCATCATAAGGCCAACGTCGTAGTTCGGCGCGAAGCTATGCTTCTTGACGTGGGTTTCGCCGCCGGCACCCTGGTTGCGGCCGATACTCCACGCTTTGATCACGGGCAAACTCGCCATCAACGAAGGAAACGTTTCAAAATAGGCGGCAATGTCCGCCTCCTTGGCATCGGATTTGAACTTCAAGATCGCCATGTGTCGGAACATATGCAACTCCTACTGTCGAATGTTTCTGCTCTGATACTTCTGTTACAGTCGGTAGATTCGTTGCGCCGAACCACCAAGGACTGCGGCGCGTTCGGCCGGCGTCAGCCCGACGATGAGGTCGGTAAGTCCGTTCCAGACCTCTTGGAAGGTCCCGCCGAGTTCAACTACCGGCCAGTTGCTACCTGCCATCACGCGCTCCGGACCAAACATCTCGATCACATAATCGGCATAGCGGCGGATTTCGCCGGTCGACCACTTCCATCTGATCACTAGCGCGAGCCCGGCTGAAAGCTTGATTGACATGTTGGGCAATTCAGCCGCGTGCTTGATGTAGGTGGCCCATGGCTCCCAGCCCTGTTCCGGGACCGGCGGATTGCCCAAATGGTTAAGTACGAACTTCAATTCAGGCATTGCGCTAGCCACTGTCAGTACCGCATCGAATTGGCGTTCGTTTACAGGGATTGCCTCGAACACCAAATCAGCTTTGACCAACAAACCTAGCGACTCGCGCACACTCGCTTGCAACAGCCAATTAGGGTCCGGCTCATAGGCAATCAGCGGCCGAATTCCAACTAACTTACCGCGCGACTTGACGCTTTCGAGCGTAGCCGCGCAGGCCGCCGGATCGGTTAGCGGCACCCAGCCGACCACGCCGGCGACGTAATCGATCTCGCGCGATAGATCGAGAAATTCGCGCGTTTCGTCTAAGTCGTTGAGCGACTGCACCAGGATGGTGCCGTCGACGCCACTCGTCTTAAGTTGTGGGCGCAGATCTGCCGGCGTGAAGTCGCGGTCGAGGCGCGTTCCAGCAGCCGGTGGAAACTTGTGTGCACGCTTGCCCCAGGTCCAAAAGTGCTGGTGGCAATCGATCACGGGCATTACGTCACCTTGGAAATGTAAGAAACGCGCGGTCGAACTCTATTTCATGTGCGGCAGCCAGACTGTCTCTGCCGCATCGGTGTTCGGCACGCCAATGTAGCAGAAGATCAACGAGGCCTCTTCGGTTTCAGAGGCATTGGAGATCACGTGGATGGCGCCCGATGGCACATAGACGAAATCGCCGCCTTCCAGGATCACTTCCTTGCGGTCGCTGCCGTCGCTTTTGGCATACCAGCACTTGATCTTGCCGTAGAGGATGTACCAGCAGACATCATTCTTCGCATGATAATGCGTCGGGTTGGGACCGGCACCCGGTACCAGGATGGTGCGGCCCATGGTCGCGTTGGCGACGTCGCCGACGGTCTTGTCGCTTATGCCGAAGCCAATGCGCAGCGGCGGCTCATAGCTTGTGTCGGTTCCGATCTGCTTCTGCCGAATTACGGTGAGCATTTGCTTTTCGAACGGATGCATTTTTTGGACTTTCCTTTTTGCGTATTTTCAAAATCGCGACAGTGTTGCCACGACAATCAACGGCCGCTCCACTGCGGCGCGCGCTTTTCAATGAAGGCCTTAACCCCGGCATGAAAATCGTCGCTGCCATAGCAGGCGCGCACTAGATCGTCGCCGCCGGGAATGCCGGCCTGCTGCAGGCGCCGTATGGCTTCTTTGGTGATACGCATTGTAACTGGGGCGTTTCCGTTGAGCCGTTCGCAGATTGCAGCGATGCTCGCGTCGAGTGCGGCAGAATCGACGACATCCATCAGAAATCCGGCGGCCAGCGCTTCTTCGGCGGCCAGATTCTCCGCCATCAGCAACATGCGCTTGGCGCGCCCCTGACCCAAGGCCGCAACCAGCCGTGCATAGTTGGCGACCGACAGGCAATTGCCCAGCGTGCGCGCGATCGGCACGCCGAATTTCGAACCGGCGGTGGCGATACGCAGATCGCAGCAGGCGGCAATCGCGAGCCCGCCACCGATCGCCCAGCCTTCGACCACCGCGAGCGTCGGCATCGGCAAGGCTTCGAGCGCGCTCAGATAGCCTTCCATCTTCGCTTCATAGGCGACGCCCTGCTCGGCGGTGGTGAATTCTTGGAACTGAGCGATGTCGGTGCCAGCGATGAAGGCCTTGCCGCCGACGCCGCGCAATACCGCCACCCGCACGCCGTCATCCCCGGTGAGCTCGGCGCAAGCTGCTGCCAGCCCTTCATACATCTGCCAAGTCATGGCATTGCGCGCCTGCGGCCGGTCGAACAGAATTGTCGCAATGGCGCCGTCGCGCGTGAGACGCACTTCTCCATCACTCATTGCTTTGGCGCTCCACATTGGTCTCGCTGAGTATCATAAAAGTATCGTTGTTTGTCTTCACTTGAAGGGCTCGATCCGCGCAATCCATGTCACTTTCGACAGGGCGCGTAGATTATCTGGGCTAACGAAGCGAAGGCGAAGTCGGTTGAGGGCGCCATCGCGTCCCGCGAAGGTTCCGTATTCCGCAACCCGCTCGTTGTGAAAGCGCTCGGGCATGAAATCGAGCACGACGACGACATTGGTCGGGACCGTCGCGCCTCGCAACGATGGATCGAGGCGCCCACTGGCTGTCGCCATGCCGTAGACCTGCTGGCCGAACAGGATCACGCCGATCAGCAATACACCGGAGATGAAGCGGCGCGCATCGGGGCCGATCAGGAGCCGCATGCGCCGGGCTGAGGCTGTGGTGGGCGTTGCCACGGTCAGCGTCTCGCCTCGGCATCGCTCACCAAACCCCAGCGCTGCACCGTCCGCTTTTCGATCGGCAGCAGCAGCCAGCGGTCCATGATGATCGCGATGGTTCCGATGATCAGACAACCGGAAATGATGATATCGGAACGGTGATATTCGGCGGCGTCGAAGATCATGGTGCCGAGGCCGGAAGCCGCACCGACCAGTTCGGCGGCGATCAGCGCGCGCCAGCCAAAGCCCAGACCGGAACGAATACCGGTCAGAATGTAAGGCAGCGCTCCAGGCAAGGTGACGCTGCGCAATGTCTCCGTCCGGCTGGCACCGAGCGCACGCACGCCCTGCTCGAGTACTTCCGGCACCAGTTGCACGCCAAGCACGGTGTTTTGGAACACGATGAAAAATACCGTGTTCCAGATCAAAAATACCGCTAGCGCGGTGCCGATCCCGATCCAGGTGATCATGAGCGGCAACCAGACGATGCCGGAAATGGCATTGAAGAATACGACCAAGGGACTGAGGATCTCGGCGACGTTGCGATTGAGGCCCACCACGAAGCCGGCCGCGACGCCGGTAACGATGCCGAGCAAGCTGCCGAGGACCAGTCGGACGAGGCTGGCGGTGACGTTTTGCGCCAGTTGACCGGAAGCCGCGAGATCGCTGATCGCCAACACCACATCGCGGACCGACGGCAACGTCTCTTGCGAAGGACGGAACACATCCCACAGCACGATCCAGATCAGCAATACGATCAAAAACGGCGCCGCCGGCACCAGCCGCCAGACGAGGCGGCCGAGCGCATGGCGCGTTGGACGCACGGCGGTGGCTGTCTCAACGCTCATTTGCGCAGCACTCCCCAGCGCGCAATGGTCAAGTTCTCCAGCGGCTGCACCAGCAGGCGGTCGACGATGATGTAGAGCGCGCCGATCAGGATCATGCCGCCAATGATGCGGTCGATCTGACCGGAGGTGCGCGCGCCGAAAATTAAATCGCCGAGCCCGCCCTGCCGCACCAGCATCTCGGCTGCGATCAGCGCGCGCCAGCCATAGCCCATGCCGAGCCGCAGGCCGACAACGATGCTGGGCAGCGCGCCCGGCAGATAGACATCGGTGATCAGCCGCATCCGGCTGGCGCCGAGCGAGCGCAGCGCGAGCGCATAATGTTCGGGCACCGCGCGCACGCCGATCATGGTGTTGAAGATGATCGGCACGATGAGCGTATAGATCACGACAGCTAGCGTCGTGGTGTGGGTGAAGCCGAACCAGATGATCACTAGCGGCAGCCAGGCGATACCGGATACGCCTTGCAAATAGCGCAGAAAGGCTTCGAGCCCCCGCGCCGCGTAACGGTTGGAACCGACGAGGAAACCGATTGGCACGCCAATCGCGAGCGACATCGCGGTCGCGATGCCGATCATGCTCATGCTGGTGCTGATGTATTCGGCCAGCACGCCGTGCGAGAACAGCACGACCAGTGTGTCCCAGACTCGGGCCGGCGATACCAGCACGCGTTCGGGAAATTCTCCGACCGCATAGATCGCCCACCAGACGCCCACCAGTCCTACAAACGGAATCAGGATTTTCACGCCGCTCAACTGGCGGGCGGCAACGCTCAGCCCCGGCGGCAACGGCAGCAGCCGTGCCGACGCGCGCGGCCCGGTCGCGGCCGTCATGATGCAGCCACCGCGGCGGCCGCACGTCTCTCGTCGGCGTCGGCGGCGCCACGCTCGGCACGCACCAGCCGCAGCACCTGCTCAGCGATGTTCTGCATCTCCGGGTCGGTGGTGAAGCTTTCCCAGTCGCGCCCACCCGGACTGCGGCGCGGCACTTCGATGACGGCCTTGATCGTCCCCGGCCGCCGCGTCATCACCAGCACCCGATCGCCGAGAAACACCGCTTCGTCGACGCTATGGGTAATGAAAAACACCGTCTTGCGGGTGGCCGCGCAAAGGCGTGCCAATTCCTCCTGCAGCGTCAGGCGGGTCATGGCGTCGACCGCCGCGAACGGTTCGTCCATCAGGATCACGTCGGGATCGGCGGCCCAGGTACGTGCGACCGCCACGCGCTGGCGCATGCCGCCCGACAGTTCATGCGGATAGCGATCCTCGAAGCCCTGCAGCCCCATTACGTCGATCAGCCGCGCCACTTTTTCCTCGCGCTCGGCCTTCAAAACCCCAGCGATTTCCAACCCATGGCCGATATTTCGCCGCACCGTGCGCCAAGGCAGGATCGCCAGTTCCTGGAATACCACGCCGCGTTCCCGACCGGGCTCTGTCACCAGTTTGCCGTCGCAGTGAATGGTGCCTTCGCTCGGACGAAGGAAACCCGCCATCGCCTTCAACAAGGTGGTTTTGCCGCAGCCGCTCGGCCCGACCAGCGTGACGAACTCGCCGGTGCCGATTTTCAGGTCGATTTCGCCGGTCGCCTGCACCGGCCCGTCCTCGGTGTCGAAGAAATGGCGGAACTCGGACACAACAATTTTTTCGGCGGAATTTTGAACGGCCATCATGTTCACTCGATTGGGTGCCAGCAGAGCGGCCACACCGGCGGCCTTATCAGTCGCCGGTGCCGCAGGTCTTCGACGACGCTCAGTTGACTAACTGGCCCTTGCACTCGGCCACTGTTTTAGGCAACGGCGGCAAGTCGGCAAACAATTCCGGGTGCTTCTGCAACACGCGGTCGAGCACGGTCGAATCGATGAAGTCGGACGGAACGAACGGCCGGTCCTGTTTGATCAGGCCGTCTTTGATCATCTCATTGCCGGCGGCAACGGTGCCCGCAATGGTGCAAACCGACATGCGTGGATCCCAGTGCAGCGTCTTAAAGCCGGCAACGGCATCCTCGACGTTCATACCGTCGATGTAGCGCGTGTCGATCTCGGCGGCCTTGCGCGGGTTCTGTCGAATGAATTGCGCCGCTTGAGCGATACCGATGGAAAACTTCTCCAGCAAGTCGTAGTTCGTCTTCATCCAGTCCTGGTTGGCAACGACGCCGATGACATCGGAGACGAGGCCTTCCTCGGAGCGGCTGACTATGACACCGTTGGGTCCGAGTTCGCGGATAGCCTGGGACGAATACGGCTCCCACGGAACCACCGCGTCCACCACGCCCTGTGTGACCGAGATCGGCATGTCGGCAACCGGCAGGTTGATTAAAGTCGACTTGCCAATGTCGAGTTTGTTCTTCTTGAACCATTGCCGCAGATAGACGTCGTTGGTGCTGCCTCGCAGATAGCCGATTTTTTTGCCTTCCATGCTTTTCGGGTTTGCGGCATCGATGCCGCGATCCTTGCGGCCGATAATCGCACGTCCGCCGAGTGCGATGTACTCGGCGGCATTGAAATAAGGCATGACGCCGGTGAGCATGTTACCGCCTGCACGGGCCGAGGCGATTGTCGTCGATAGCGCAGCGTGGCCGAACTGCGCTTCGCCGGCTTGCAGCGCCTTGGTGACCTGGCTGCCACTCGCCGTCAGCTTGACCTTCACATTGAGGCCAAGTTTCTCCCAGTAGCCGTTCTCGATCGCGACGAAGGCTGGAGTGCTGAAAAGATTGTTGACGACGATGAAGTTCACTTCCTTCATTTGTGCATGGGCAACGCCGCAGGAGCCGACAATGCCGAACGTAGCGCCGACGGCGGCCGCAAACAGGCGACGGCGCGATGGTGATCGTGAACAAAGCATGAGAATCCTCCCGCTTTTTTTGTGA
>Ga0184628_10001924_pt1 | contig 10100 bp, 6 predicted proteins | sample PLM4_5_b1_FD_133149 | JGI IMG/M metagenome (GOLD analysis project Ga0184628, IMG submission 133149) | Groundwater sediment microbial communities from an aquifer in East River, Colorado, USA - PLM4_5_b1 | ecosystem: Environmental > Terrestrial > Soil > Riparian zone | place: USA: East River...
CGACCAGGCAGATGATGAGGAACGCGGCCCGCTTGGTCATCTGTCTTTCGATGAGCGCAGCTGCGAGGAAGATCGGGAACAGGAACAGGACGAACGGTCCGGTGAAGATGCACAAAATGAGAATGGCGTAGTCGATCAGCCGGCGCCATAGCGCCAGTGGCGCGTCACCGCAAAAGAGGACCACCGGAATGAGCGTCATGACCCATTGGATATTGGTCTGGTTCATGAAGATCTCGTTGCCGAGCGGCACGAGGACGGTCGAGAGCACCACGAACATTTTCGCGACGGGCGGCAGCGCCAATCGCGTGAAGATCATCAGCCACAGGAATAAATAGACAGGCAGGCAGCTGTAGACGAACACGGTGGGGATGAGGCCATACGGCACGCCGATCGTCAGACACAGGTTCGCGAGCAGCCGCGGAAACAGATGGAAATAGCCGTTGGCCGTGTAAAACAAACTCGACCATCCGTCGTTGTAGGCGTCGGCGAAGAAGAACTTGCCTTCTTCGGCGTAGAACTGCGGCAACTGAAAGATCGGCGCCTGCTTTACGTACAGCACGACACCGCAGATGACGGCGGCGCAGCTCAGAAGAAGCGTGGACGTCCTGTCGAGCACAAGGCGCCGATGATAACTCGCGCGTGGCTCCCTTTGGTCGCTCCCCTGAGCGACTTCTCAGTCGTCATTTGTCGACGACCGGCTCAGGCGTTCTTCTGGCTAACGGTCCCGGATTTGCAAGTCGCAGTCGTTCGGAGGCCCTCGTTGAAAAAGATTCTCTTCGCGTTGGTATGCCTGCTCAGCCTGTCGACGGCGGCCCAGGCCTCGCCCCTGACGTTCACGGCTGTCTTGAGCGGCCCTAACGAAAACCCGGTCAACGCGTCGCCGGGCATCGGTTTCGCCACGGTCACTATCGACCCGGTGACGCATTTGATGACGCTGGACGTCACGTTCTCGGGACTCACGGGTACCACGATCGCGTCCCACATCCATTGCTGCATCACCGTCCCAAACGGGACTGCTGGCGTCGCGACGACGACGCCGACGTTTGCCGGGTTCCCGTTGGGTGTGACTTCCGGGACGTTTTTGAACACCCTGAATATGACGCTGGCGTCGTCCTATAACCCGGCGTATGTCACGGCAAATGGTGGCACGACGGCCACAGCCGAAGCGGCGTTGTTTGCCGGCATCATCGCGGGCACGAGTTATCTGAACATCCACACGTCGACGTTCAGCGGCGGCGAGATTCGCGGCTTTCTGACGCCAGCTGCAGTTCCCGAGCCGGGAACGCTGGCGCTCATGGGCCTTGGTTTGGGTCTGGTCGCGGTTCGCCGCTTCCGCAAGTAGACAGAGTCCTCACCACGCACCTGGCCCGGCTGGCGGTATACGCCAGCCGGGCTTTTTTGCGCGTGTTAAACTCGCCCTTCCAAAAGGCGAGGTGACATGGTTCGTCGTGTAGCGGCTCTTGCTGTTCTTTCGACATTGATTCTTGTGATCGGTTGCGGAGCGCCACAAGAGCCTCAGCCGACCGCAGCTGCCGGCACCGGCGCACTCGACCGGACGGTGTTGCCCATCCCCGCGCCAGCAGACCCGACGATTACGACGATGGACGCGCGCGACGCGGCGGCGCCGCCGCGATTCGAAGTGAAGGCTCCGGCGAATGCGCCCAACGTCGTCATCATCCTGATCGACGACATGGGCTTCGGCACCTCGAGCACGTTCGGCGGGCCGGTCAACATGCCCACGCTGGCGCGCATGGCGTCGAACGGCGTGAAGTTCAACCGCTTCCACACGACCGCACTGTGCTCGCCGACCCGCACCGCGCTGCTGACCGGACGCAACCATCACGTGAACAACGCCGGCGCCATCATGGAACTGGCCACAGCATTTCCCGGCAACACCGGCGTTCGCCCCTTGAGCGTCACGCCGCTGGCGGAGATTCTTCGTTTGAACGGCTACAGCACGTCGGCGTTCGGGAAGTATCACGAGACAGCGCCGTGGGAGGTTTCGGTGTCCGGCCCCTACGACCGCTGGCCGACGCGCTCAGGCTTCGACAAGTTCTACGGATTCATCGGCGGTGAAACCAACCAGTGGGCGCCGGCGATCTTCGACGGCACCGTCCGCGTGGAGGTCCCGCGCGATGCCACCTACCATTTCACGACCGACATGACGAACCAGGCGATCGCATGGGCACGGTTCCAGAAGTCCATGACGCCCGAGAAGCCGTTCTTCATGTACTTCGCGCCTGGTGCGACGCACGCGCCGCATCACGTTCCGGTTGAGTTCGCGGATCGGTACAAAGGCAAGTTCGACGCCGGCTGGGATCAGCTCCGCGAAGAGACGTTTGCGCGTCAGCTCAAGCTGGGCATCGTGCCCGCGGGTACCAAGCTGACGAAGCGACCGGCCGAGATTCCCGCCTGGGATTCGCTGAGCGAGGACGAGAAGCGTTTATTCAGACGCCAGATGGAGGTGTACGCGGGATTCGCCGAACACACCGACCTGGAAGTCGGACGACTGGTGCAGAGCATTGAGGCCATGGGCCAGCTGGACAACACGCTCTTCATCTATGTCGTTGGAGACAACGGCGCCAGTGCGGAAGGCGGACCGGCCGGTTCGTACAACGAAATGCTCGCGCTCAATGGAATCGTGAGCGACGTGGCCTCGCAGTTGCCGCACCTCGGCGAGTGGGGCGGGCCGAAGACCTTTCCCCACTTCGCGGTAGGCTGGGCCCACGCCACGAACACGCCGTTCCAGTGGACCAAGCAGGTGGCGTCGCACTTCGGGGGCACGCGCAACGGAATGGTCATGCAGTGGCCGAAGGGGATCACTGCCAAAGGCGAACTTCGCTCGCAGTTTCATCACGTGATCGACATCGCGCCGACGGTTCTCGAGGCCGCGTCGATTCCCCAGCCAAAGACGGTCAATGGGATTCCGCAGCGGGCGATGGACGGCGTGTCGATGCTCTATGCCGCCGCTGACGCGAAGGCGCCGGGGCGCCGACCGACCCAGTACTTCGAGATGTTCGGCAACCGCGCGATCTATCACGAGGGCTGGACGGCGGTGACGCGTCATTCCATTCCGTGGCTGAGCGTGCCGCTGCCGAAGGTCGCCGACGACAAGTGGGAGCTCTACAACATTGACGAGGACTTCAGTCAGGCGAACGACCTGGCGGCCAGCAATCCTGCGAAGTTGAAGGAACTGCAGGCGGTCTTTGAACAAGAGGCCATCAAGAATCACGTATACCCAATCGATGACCGGCGGGTCGAACGATTCGACGCTGCCATTGCCGGGCGCCCCGACCTCATGGGATCGCGGACGTCCCTGACCCTGTATGAAGGCATGCGCGGCATCATGGAGAACGCCTTCATCAATGTGAAGGGGCGCTCCTACAGCGTCACGGCGGAAATCGAGGTCCCGACGGCCGGCGCGAACGGCGTGATCATCGCGCAGGCCGGCCGCTTCGGCGGGTGGAGCATGTACATGAAGGGCGGCCGCGCCCACTACGTGTACAACTTCGGCGGCCTGGAGTACTACACCGCGTCGTCAAAGGCCTCGCTGACCGCCGGCAAACACACGGTTCGCTACGAGTTCGCGTACGACGGCGGCGCTCCGGGATCGGGCGGCCAGGGCCGACTCCTCGTGGATGGCCAGGTGGCCGGAGAGGTCCGCGTGGCGCGCACGATGCCTTTCATATTCTCGGCCGACGAGGGCGTCGACGTGGGCGTCGACGACGAAACGCCCGTCACGCCGGAATACGCTGAAGGCAACAACCGCTTCACCGGGCGCATCCTTAAAGTGACGGTGGAGATGACGCCGCCACCCAAGAAGTGAAGCGGTCCGAACGGCCTACTGGACTTTGATTTTCAGATTGCGGAACGACACGCCGCCGCCGTGCTGCTGGAGCGCCAGGCGGCCGCGCGCGAACGTGCCGAACGCTTTCCACTCGTTGAACTTCGAGGCCGCGACTTTCGCGATCCACTCGGCGCTGCCGAGCTCATAGCTGACGGTCTTTTCGCCGTTGAGCCAGTGCTCGACGTGGTTGCCTGTGATCACGACGCGGCCTTCGTTCCAGGCGCCGACGGGACGGGTTACATCTCGCGGCGGGGCGTAGAGGGAGTGGCAGGCGGCGGCTGACGTCAGCGGGCTCTTGCCATCGTCGTGGCCCAAGTTGTGGAGCACCTGGTACTCGGGACCCGTGTGATAGGTCTCAGCCCCCGTCTCGCTGACGTGATACATCACGCCGCTGTTCGCGCCGGTAGCCACTTTCCATTCGAAACGAAAATCGAAGCCGCCGTACTCCTCGAGGGATACGAGGTCGGGTCCGTCCGCGGCCTGCGCGATCGCGCCGTCCACGACCCGCCAGCCGGCTGGCACCGTCCTCTGCTTGAACCCGCGCCACTGATCGATGGTCTTGCCGTCGAACAGCAGCTTCCAGCCGCTGGTCTGTTCAGTTGGCGTCAGCGTATTCGGTGCGGTGGTCTGTTGGGCTGTTCCCGCCGAGGCGAATGCTGCGACCGTCATCGCCAATGCCGAGGCGATGCGCAACGCGACACTCTTCACTTCCTTGACTCCCTTCACTTCCTATTTTTCCAGAGCGGTGCGGCAGTAGTTGAGCATCTTCTTCATTTCTTCGACCGTATCCTGCCCGCGGTACTCGTATTCAATGTGCGCCGGGATGTCCCACTTCTTGTCTCGCAGCCGCTGCAGTACCGCCACGATCGGTGCATCGCCTTCGCCGAACGGGGTTGTGGCCGGGTTGCCCGCGCCCGTGGGCTTCTTCCGATCCTTGATGTGCATCGAATAGATGTGATCGTGATGCTCGTCGAGGAAGGCGAGCGCGTCGAACCCCGCGGCCGTGAAATGACCGATGTCGAGCGTGATACCCATATGCGGGCCGGCTTTCATCGCCGCCGCAAAGTCCTCGGGCCGCGCAAACTCATCCGGGGCAATGTTCGCGTGGTTGTGGTACCCCACGCGCATGTCAGCCTTCGCGGCAAAGGGTTCGACGCGCGGCGCGACGCTGACCTTTGCCGATGACGTGATGACGCCGACACCGAGCGCCTTGCCCGCGTCGAAGCAGCTCGCGATTTCCTCGTCTGTGAAATCGGTGCCAAACGGCACGTCGTACGAGGTCAACTGAATGCCGGCATCGTCGAACTTCTTGCGGATGCCCTTGAAGAAGTCGAGCGTCGCCGGCGCCAGCCGCCACGCCCTGAGCGCTTCGCGCCGATTCGCGCCTGCGGGGACGACGAGCGACCGCTCGGTATGGCCGGACCACAGCTCACAGTGGCTGAGGCCCACCGTCACCATGGCCGCAATCGCCTCGTCCAACGGTCGATCGCGGAAGCTGTAGCTCTGCGTGCCGACGCGGACCCCGGCGATCTTCGACGAGGAGGCCTTCTGGGCGGTGACGAGCGACCCGAAGGGCAAGGCGACAAGTCCAGCCGCGACGAGACCGTTAAACTCGCGGCGACTGAACGTGCCCGCGCCTTCAGTCCGTGTTGTCTTCACTTCCTTGACTCCCTTCACTTCCTCTACAGCGAATATCCGTCCCGATACTTCCGCGTCAGCAACTCATTCGCCGTTGGCTGGCTGGCTCGAGCCGGCGTATCCGACGGTCTGGTCTCGAGGGAGGCCGTCTCGTTCGTCACGCGCATGTTCTCACCGTCGTAGTGCAGCTTCTTTCCGGCGCGCAGCGAGACGACCCCGAGCAGCATGATCTCAGTCAGGTGCGCCGCGTAGGAGAACGGGCTCGAGATTTCGTCCTTGCCCTTGATCGCGTTGACCCAGTTCATCTCGTGCGCCTGGTGCGGCACGCGTCCCATCTTTTCTTTGGGCGCGCCGTAGTCGTTGTGCTTCTCGAATGGCAGCAGGCGCGGGCGCGCGCCGTACGTCTGCTGGATCATTTTGCCTTTGCTGCCGACGTAGAGAATCCCGCCTTCACCGTTGAGCTTCTCTTCGCCGAGTTCTTCCGGCCGCGGTGGCGTCAGTCCGCCGTCGTACCACACCAGTTTCACTTCCGGCATACCCTTGCGTGCCGGGAACACGTAGTCGGTCTTGGTCGCGTTCGGGTAGCAGTACCCATTGAACGGCGTGGACGTCGTCTCGATGATCGACGGCAGTCCGAGGTTGAGACCCCAGACCGGGTGATCGATCAGGTGCGCGCCCATATCGCCGAGCGCGCCCTGGCCCCAGTCCACCCAACCGCGCCAGTTGAATGGGTGATACAGCGGGTGATACGCCACGTCCGGCGCGACGCCCAGGAACAGGTCCCACGACAACGTGTCCGGCACGGGGTAGTCACCGACCATCGAGGCAGCCAGTCGACGCGTCACGCTGCTGTTGTTCCAGGTGAGATTCGTATTCGCAGGCAGCGCTGCGGGCCGCGGGAGCCCCTGCGGCCAGAAGGCGAGCGGGCGGTTGGTCCACACATGCACTTCGTGGATGTCGCCGATCGCTTTCGCCGCCAGATAATCCTGCCCGCGCCGGGCCTCGTCTTGCGAGTGGCCCTGATTGCCCATTTGCGTGACGACCTTCGTCTCCGCAGCCTTCTTCGCCAGATGCCGTGCTTCGTGCACCGACCAACACATCGGCTTCTGAACGTAGACGTGCTTGCCGAGCGACATCGCCGCTGAGGCGATGACCGCATGCATGTGATCGGGCGTGGCGACGATGACGGCGTCGATGTCCTTTTGCTTGTCCAGCATCTCGCGGTAGTCGCGATACTTCTGGAGCTTCGGCAGTTGCTGTTCGACGAATCGCCGCGTCTTCTGCGCCTGCGGCACCTGGGCCCACTTCGCGTTCGCGGCTTCCTGGGCTTTGGATGTGCCGAAATCTTTCCAGCGGCGCTGTAATAACTCCTCGGCCGACGGTTCCCGCTGCTGACCGCCGCCACCACCGGCGCCACCACCTCGACCGCCGCCCGCGGGCTGCGCATTCACGCTGTCCTGCCAGCTCTTCAACTTCCGGTCGAGCAGTCCGAAGTCCACGTCGCAGATGGCGACGATGTTTTCCGACATCACCTGCTGGGTGTTGTTGCCGCCCATGCCGTTGATGCCCACCGTTGCGATATTGAGAATGTCGCTCGGCGCCTGGAATCCGCGGCCGAGCACGTGCCTCGGCACGATCATGAAGGCGGCCGTCGCCGCGGCCGTCGTGGCCACGAAATCGCGCCGCGTGACTTTGGTGGCGTCCGCCGCGGGCGCATCGCCGGGCCGGTTCTGGTCGGTTTCGTGAGGCTGGTCACTCATGGGGTCCCCCGATTCTGTTCGAATGGGCAAACCGTGGCAGGAAATGAGGAGAAAAGCAACTAGGAAGGACGTGAAGGCCGTGCAGGACGTGAAGATTGCGTGCGGTTTTCTCGGTGGCGGCCTGATTTGCGGCCGGGCTACCTTCGTCGCATGATGACTGACACCCCGATGACCCAGGCTGCCGCCGACCAGCTCACGCTTTTGCCCATGCCGCCGCGCGCGGAAATGGAGCGGGCGTACCTGCGGTCGGACGCGTCCTACGATGGTCTTTTCTATCTGGGCGTGAGGACCACCGGCATCTTCTGCCGGCCGTCGTGCCATGCCCGTAAACCCAAGACCGAAAACGTCGAATTCTTTTCGTCCCCGAAGGATGCCGTGTTCGCCGGCTACCGGCCCTGCCTCAAATGCAAGCCTGTGGCGGGAGACGACGAGCCGGCGTGGGTGGGGAAGTTGCTGGCGCGCATCGAAGCGAAACCGGCCGCGCGCGTCTCTGAACGCGACCTGACGACGATGGGCCTCGATCCCGAGCGTGTGCGCCGCTACTTCGCCGCGCGCTATGGGTTGACGTTCCAGGCCTATTGCCGCGCACGACGCCTCGCCGGCGCGTTCGAAAAGATCCGCGATGGTCAACCGATCGACGAGACGGTATTCGAAACGGGCTACGAATCGCACAGCGGATTCCGCGATGCGTTCCGCAAAGCGTTCGGGCAAGCCCCTGGTCATGTTGATCTGGCGAATTGCGTGCGCGTGGCGTGGGTGGATACCCCGATCGGGCCAATGATTGCCGGCGCCACTGACAAAGGGCTGTGTCTGCTCGAATTCACCGATCGCCGTATGCTCGAACATCAAATCGAGACCATCGGCCGGCGATTCAAGGTAGCCCTGGCGCCGGGTCCGCATCGCTATCTGGCACAACTCGAGACAGAACTGCGCGAGTACTTTGAAGGCACTCGCACCGACTTCAGCGTGCCGGTGGACGCGCCCGGCAGTCCGTTCGAAGAGCGTGTCTGGCGCGCGCTCCTGGAGATTCCGTTTGGCGAGACGCGATCGTATGAAGACATCGCGCGCGTCGTCGGCAGCCCCAAGGCGGTGCGCGCCGTCGGCCGCGCCAACGGTCTGAACCGCATCGCCATCGTCATTCCCTGCCATCGCGTGGTGAACAAGAGCGGGGAGCTGGGCGGCTACGGCGGCGGGCTGTGGCGCAAACGGCGGCTGTTGCATCTGGAACAGCGGCGCGGATCGCGAGAGTAGGCCGTCACTTCTGGCCTCTCCACCTGCTCCCGGTGAACGGTGCGGAACACTGCCGTTCTGAGGCCGTATAACCGTCTGTGCTCCTGCAGGACATTCGGTACGCGGTGCGCAGCCTCTGGCGCGCGCGGACGTTCGCGGCCGTCGCCATTCTGTGTCTCGGCTTCGGCATCGGCCTGAACGCCACCATCTTCAGCGTGGTCGATGGCGTCCTGCTGAAGCCCTTTCCGTACGAGGAGCCTGACCGGATCCTGGTGTTGCACACCACGAACGAGAAACTGGGTGTCACGCGCGACGATGTGTCGTACCTCGACTGGCAGGACCTGCGCGCGGCGAAGGGCGCGTTTACGGCGATGGCGGCGTTGCAGACTCGCAGCCTCGCGCTCTCCGATGGCGAGCACGATCCCGCCCGGTACTCGGCCGGCGCCGTGTCCTGGGATTTGTTTCCGCTGCTCGGCATCGCGCCGGCCGTCGGCAGCGGGTTTACGCCAGAGATGGACCGACTTGGGGCGCCGGGCGCGGTGATGCTCGGCTATTCCGTATGGCGCGATCGGTACCAGTCCGATCCGAACATCGCCGGGCGACGGGTCTTTCTGAATGGTGAACCCGCGGTCGTCGTTGGCGTGATGCCGGAGCATTTTGAGTTTCCGAACACGCAGAAGCTCTGGATTCCGCTCGCGCCGACCGCGGCCAAGGCGCCGCGTCAACAGCGCGATCTGTTTGTGCTGGGCAGGCTCGCGCCGACGGCCACGATGGCGTCAGCCGCCGCTGAACTGCGAACCACCAGCGCCGCTCTGGAGCGGCAGTTCAAGGAAACGAATGAAGGCTGGATCACACAGCCGAGCGCGTTGCGGGATGAGTTCATTCCGGCCGACGTCAGCCGCGTGATCTGGATCATGATGGCCAGCGTCACGCTCGTGCTGTTCATCGCGTGCTCGAACGTGGCGAATCTGCAACTGGCTCGCGCGGCCACGCGCCAACGCGAATTCTCCATGCGTTCAGCGCTCGGAGCAGGCCGGCCTCGTCTGGTTCGCCAGTTGCTGACTGAGAGCGTGGTGCTCAGTCTCGTGAGTCTGCCGCTGGGCATTCTGCTGGCCAAGATCGGGACGAATCTCATTGCGTCCGCGATGCCGCCGGACCAGGTGCCGTACTACATCACGTGGGCGCTCGACTGGCGGTCGCTGGCCTACACCGTGGCGGTCGCGGTGGCGACCGCTGTGTTGTTCGGCATGCTGCCGGCGCTCCAGGCGTCGCGAGGCAATCTGGTCGAATCGCTCAAGGACGGGGCGCGCGGCGCCGGCGCCCGCCGATCGAAACTCCGGAATGGCCTGGTCATTGTTCAGGTCTCGCTCGCGCTGGTGTCGCTGGTCGGCGCGCTGCTGTTCGTGCGCACGTTCAGCAATCTTGATTCGTACGAGGTCGGGTTCGATCCGCGATCGATATTCGCCGCGCGGTTCTACATGCCGGGCGCCGTGTACGAAGTGCCGGATGCCAAAGCGCGACGCGTTGAGGACGTCGTGCGCCGGATCGAAGCGCTGCCTCGCGTCGAATCGGTCTTTGCGTCGAATCTCATCCCACTCAGCGGCGGCGGCGCCCAGTACGGCGTC
>Ga0184628_10001925_pt1 | contig 10099 bp, 9 predicted proteins | sample PLM4_5_b1_FD_133149 | JGI IMG/M metagenome (GOLD analysis project Ga0184628, IMG submission 133149) | Groundwater sediment microbial communities from an aquifer in East River, Colorado, USA - PLM4_5_b1 | ecosystem: Environmental > Terrestrial > Soil > Riparian zone | place: USA: East River...
GAAGGCGGCATCGGTTGGGTGCCCTGGCTCATGCACACGCTCGACGCCCATATGCCGAATGACGCAACGAAATCGGTCGCGGTACAGCAGTTCTGCGAAGGCAAACAGGGCATCAAGAAACAGCCGAGCCAATACTTCGAGCAGTTCTTTATCGCCTGCGTTTCCTGGGAAACCTACATCGCCGACACCGTCAACGGTTGGCCCAACCACAATATAATTATCGGCAGTGATTTCGACCACGGCGACGCGGTGGCCACCTGGCCGCGCACGGTGGACGTGATCAAGCAGATGAAGTCTTTATCCGCCGCCGACAAGGAAAGGGTCTTGGGCGGCAATGCCATGCGGATGTTCGGAATGAATGGCAACGGCGTCCACTAAGCAAAGGGGAATTTCTTAGTTCCGTCATTCCGGCGCAGGCCGGAATCCAGAGTTATTCTGATCTAGCGAATGCGAAGATGGATGCCGGCCTGCGCCGGCATGACGGATTGGGCAGCTTTTGTTTCAACTACCGATAAAGCGCCTTGATAAACCCGCTGTCCTCCAGTGGCTTGATCAAACTGTTGTCAATGAAGGAGTTGGGATCGGCGGTCTTGGCTTTGGGGAAGTCTTTGGCCATGAATTCGAGCACGGTTCTGGTGCCGGCCACGGACGGGTAGGGAGCGGACTCTATATATTGCGTGGCATAGAGACCATAGGAGCGCTCCAAATACGCCTCTTTGCCTTTCTCGATGCGCATCTTCTTCATGAGGATTTTCAGGCTGTCTTCTTTGTTGCGTTTGAAGTGGGCGACGCCCTCGACGAAGCCTTTCATAAAGCGGCTCGCCAAGTCGCGGTGGGTTTTTACGTAACCTCGCAAGGCAACCAAGACGTTCTGCAAATATTGAATGTCCATGGCGACCGGATCGCCGAGAGTTTTAAATCCAATGTCTTCGGCCATGAAAAAGGTCGGATCTTGCAGCACGGCGGCGTCGATGCCGCCTTTTTGTAAACTGATGAGCATTACCGGCGATTGACCGACCGGGAGGATCTGGACATCGTCCGGCGTCATGTTCCATTTGCGCAGCATCAGCATTAGTGCCATGTGGCTTGAGGATCCCAGGGCGGTGATGCCGATTCTTTTGCCCTTCAACGCCGTCGGCAAGGTGACGTCCGCTTTGACCATCAGACGCTGGATACCTTTGTTGTTGCCGGCGGCGACCATGGCGATGTCCGCGCCGCTAAAGACCGCGCTGATTACCGCGCCGCCGCCGGTGGAGCCGAACTGAAGATCGCCGGCGATCACCGCGCTCAGCGACCGGGTCGCGCCGCCGCCGATAACGATCGCTTCGGTTTCAATGTCATATTTCTTGAAGAAGCCTTTCTCCTCGGCGATCCACACCGGCGCGTTGGCAAGACTGATCGCCGAGAAGCCGACGCGGATTTTGTCGCCGGCGAATGACGTTGCAGTGATTGACAGCGCTAGGGCGACGGTCAAAATACCACGTCGAAATATAGTTCTTAGTCCTTGCATGTCTCAGTTCCCCGTATTCTCCGTCATTCCGGCGGAGGCCGGAATCCAGACCCAACATTCCCCTGGATACCGTTCTTCATCGGTATGACGGACGTTGTCCGTCACCTGGATGCCGGTTTTCACCGGCATGACGTAAGTTGATAGATATCAATCTATGTTAGTGCGATCACAACTGCCCCGGCCACTCGCTTAGCAACATTCCATATCCTTTCACCGACTCCTTCACGCCGAGTTTCGATAACACACTCCAGAACATCGCCGGATTGCTGGCGATGACCGGCACTTTCAATTCGTTTTCCAGTCTTTGAATGATCGGCAGCGGGTCCATGGTGGCGCCTTGGAAATAGATCGCATCCGCCGGCGCAAAGCTGCGATAAGTTTTCAGCACCAAGTCAAACAGCTCGTCCGGCGTCAGATCGACACCCGATCCAGCTTTGCGCCCTTCGAACGCCGGGCCCAACTGGACGGTGAAGCCGAGGCTATTCAAGTGATCGTTGATCACTGCATCCGACTTGGCGTCGAAGGGCGTCATCAACAGCACAGATTTGGCTTTGTAGATATTGAGCGCGGCGACTGCCGATGACACGGCGGTGGCCACCGGTAAATGGATTGCCTCGCTGACTTTGACATCGATGCCGGGATTGAATAGTCCGATGAACCCGCCGGTGAGCATGAGGCCATCGACTTTGTTGCGCCCGACAAAATCTTTCGCCTTGCCGACCACGATTTCAGCCTTGCCGGCGAGATCCTGATAAGCGTCGCCCAACAAACCGAGCCCTTCATGAATCAATGAGATTCCAGGAGGCAACAGGGCATCGACTTGTCTAAAGTGCGGTTTGTTCGGTGTCGCCGGGGAAAGAAGCCCGAGAACGATGGATCGGTTAGTTGCCATGGTTTGCTCCAATCTGTTTCACCGCCGTATAGCATGAAAAGCCAGTAAGGAGTAAGTAGTTAGGAGTGAGCAGTGCGGAATCCGAGTCTCTTCTCTCCTGACTGCTTACTACTTACTTCAATTCGGAGGTTCCCGTGCAGTTTCGTATCGCAGCCGTGGACTTGGTCAGCAACACTTGTTTTCCCGCTCTAGCGGCGGATGAACTAGGCTATTTTAAGAGCGAGGGACTGGATGCGCGCATCGAGCTGGTCGCCATGTTGGGCGCCACCAAGGCGCTGCGCCAGGGCAGTGCCGATGCGATGATCGCCGGTTCGGTATTCGACCTTCTCACCGAATTTCCTAACTGGCGGGGCGCGAAGATCGCTGTGGCGCTTTCGCAGGGGACGCCGTGGCTGCTTGTGGTTCGAAGTAATCTTGCCGCCAAGCGCGGCGATCTGAACGCACTCAAGGGTCTGCGCATCACCGCCGCTGAAGGTCCCGATCTGGTGTTGAAGCATTTGTTGCGATGCGGCGGTCTGGAAGTCGGTCGCGACATGGAGATTGTCGAATTGCCGGGAGCAAAATCGCGCGATGTTTCTTTTGGCGTCTTCGCGGCGCGGGCGCTGCAAGCTAATCAAATAGACGGCTTCTGGGCCAACGCCATGGGCGGCGAGAGCGCCACTAGCTGCGGCGCGGGAAAAATTCTCGTCGACGTGCGCCGCGGCGACGATCCGGCGGAGGTGCGGTTTTGCACTTTTGCCGGTATGGCGACCACCGATGATTTCATCGCTCGCGAACCGGAAGCGATGGCGGCGGCGGTACGCGCCATCGTCAAAGCGCAGAAAGCGCTGCGCGCCGATCCCTCGCTTGCGCGCGTAGTCGGCCTGCGCAAATTCCCCAAAGACGCGGCCGAACTGATCGCCAACGTGGTTACACGCGACGCCGAGTTTTACGATCCAGCAATCAGCCAAGAAGGCATCGCCAAAATGAACCATTTCGCAGAATCCGTCGGCCAGCTAACAGCGCCGGTGAAGTATGAAGACGTGGTGGCCGTAAGGTATCGGGAGCTGTGGAGATTGGAATCGTAAGGGGTGAAGGGTTAGGGGTAAAGCGTATCGGACCGGACGCCTCACCCTTTACCCCTCACGCCTGACGGTTTTTTCACCATTGCATACAAACCGCTGGCGACCAGCAGGAGCCCCGCCGATGACCAGATCAATAGTTCATAGCTCTTGGTTTGATCGTAGACGATACCGGCGGCAACCGGTCCGATGACGCTGCCCCAGGTCGACACGAAGCTCATCGAGCCGCGGATCTTGGCGAAATTCTTCCTGCCGAAATATTCTCCCACCGTCGACCAGTTCACTGGAAAGGTCGATTCCACCGTGCTGAACAAAGCGGTGAACAGCAGGATCGCCCATTCGGTTTGGACCACGCCCAAGAGAATCATCGAGGCTAGCGCCGACAGCATGCAGCCAGCCATCAACTTGGGCTTATCGACCTTGTCGCCGAGCCAGCCGAACAAGATATGCGACGGTAGCGCCATAAACGCTTGAGCGGCCAAGAAGAACGCCGCGCGCTGCTCGCTCATGCCGGTCCAAACCATCAGCGCAACGTAGTGAACGTTGACGGCGCTTAGAACGATGACGCGGATCGCCGTGGCCGCGGTGATAAACCAGAAAGCGGAAGTGCGCAGCGCTTGGCGCAGGGTGAAGTCGGCTTCATCGGTGCTGACCGGTTGCGAGCTATTAGCGCTTCTCACTACGGGCGGTAACGGATCGCCGTCCGGTTGCAGCCCCATGCTCTCGGGCGAGCGGCGCACGAGAAACGCCAGCGGCAGGCCGAAGACAATAAAGGCGATACCGCAGGCAAACGCCGTCGGCCGCCAGCCGTAGGCATGCACCGCCATCGACAGGAACGGCGTGAAGATAAAACCGCCGATACCGATGGAGCCGCTGATCAGCGCCATGGCCATGGTGCGCTGGCGGATGAACCAGGTGTTGGCGATCAACATTGGCGCATCCATGAAGCCGGCGTGAAACGCCAGCGACACCACGCCCAGGTAGACCAGCAGCAGCATGACGTAGCTGCTGACGCCGGCGAGCAGCATATGGCCGATGCCGGCGCAAAGAATCGCCAGGATCATCAACGGCCGCGGCCCGTGGCGGTCCATGAAGTAGCCGGCGAATGGCCCTTCAAAAGCGCCCTGTGCGCGCGCGAGAGAAAAAACCAGGGAGGTCGAAGCGCGGCTGAGGCCGAGATCCTGGCTTAGCGGCAGAAAGAAGACCGAGAAGCCGTAAAAATATAGTCCGCCGCCGAGCACCCGCAGCACAGCGCCGACGGCGACCATGCGCCAGCCAAAATAAAGATTGGACAACCGTCCGCCGAATCGTGTGAACAAGCTGGTTCTTTTTTAAAATTTAGATTTGCCGGCAAATCCTCAGATGGGACAACAGGCGAGAGTTGTCAAAGTAACCGAGGGTGGCGATGAATTCAACGAGGCAAGCCGAAACGCTACGGTTGAGTTTTAGGAATTTCCGATCTTCCTGCTCGCGGTAATACTAGGCGTGAAACACATGATCGGGTTGCGCGATTTCCCAGAAAACTCGCCGCAAAGTAATTCATGTACCAATCGGTACAACACAGCAAATGAAAATGAGCTGCGCCACGTTCAAAAGCAAAGACGGAAAATCCCCCAGTGGCCCCCTTTGCCAAAGGGGGCGGGCCGAAGGACCGGGGGATTTTTGCCTCTAGTCGGCATTTTCATAAGAGGCGCAGAGAACGCGGAGTAAAGAGTTCTTGATCGCAAACCTTTCCGGCCTCTTCGACCTCTCCGATGACCCCTGTTTTTATAATTTGGTTGCGGCCCAGCCGCGCTATTATTTTGCCAAGCCGAATTCCTGCAGGACACTCTGCAAAGTGTCGAAGTCGGCTAGCGTGCGCAGCGACGCGAAGGTCGGGAAGATCATCGGTAACTGGCCGCGATTGAACAGTTGCATGGCACGGTCGGGAGTGAGCCAGACGCTGTGGGCGACTTCGTAGGAAGTCGCCAGCGGCGTCTGGCCCGGCGGCAGAGCGGCAAGGAAAAAGCGCGTGTCGAAGCGCATGGCGAACCGCGCTGGTGTCTGCCAGTAAGAGAAATGGCTCAAGCTACCGAGATCGCAATATAGCTGTTCTCGTTCCAACAGAGCAGCGAAGCTGAGGGCTTGATTTGTCAGCTCACCATGGCGCGCGGCCAGACGAACCGCGCGTTCTGGGGTCGTGGAGAGTTTCGCGCCGGACGGTTCGGCGGCGAGAAGCACGCCGACTTCCTCAAAGACTTCGCGCACAGCGGCGATCCACAGGCCGATGGCTTGTTCCGGCGTAAAAGCGGCGCCGATGATCTGGCGCGCCTGTTTGGGCGTCCGGCCCACCGTCCGGGCGATCGCCGCCGCGCGGCAGTCTTCCTTGCTCACGGTGCCGCCGGGATAACAGTACATGCCGCCTAAAAATGGCATGGCGTCGGGCCGGCGGGTGATAAATACTTCGAAGCCGCGGGGCCCGGCCGGACGCAGGAGGATCACGGTGGCCGCCTGTTTCGGTTTGCCCGGCTCGCTCATCGGATCGCCAAACTCACCGGGCCGGTAAAACTGTTTTGACAAGGCGGGCCCGGACAGAAAAAAGTCTCGAAACGCGCCGGCGCCGCTGCCATTGCGACTACGCTCGACGACACCGTGCCAGTAGTCTCGCGGTGCACGCAAATCGCCTCGCCGGGATCGATGGAACCGTCGCGCATCGTGTGATCGGCGAGGACGGCACGCAGATCGCTCAGCCAAGCCGCTGGCTCGGCGCGGCCTATGAGTGTGCGATCTTTCAAATAAGCGAAGCGCGGATGGGCGCGATCGGCCTTGGCGGACTTCAGATCGAGCTCAGCGGCGCTGCTGAAAACATGGAGGCCAGGTTCCAGCTGCCTGCTGACGATCTTGCCGTCGTGATTGTTGTAAGCCACCCACGCTGATCGCCGGTCTGCGAAAACGACCGTGAAAGGATTGTAAGCGGTGCTGTGACGGGCGATGAACTGCACACCCTCGGCGGCGCTTCTACGCTGCAACAGGTCCATGCACAACAATCCGCGCGACCGGGTCAACATCGGCAATAGTCCGTCGCCTCCATTGTCATTTTGACGCCGATTCAAGATGCCGACCAACAAGCCATGGTCGTTGACCCCCAACCAGGTGCCGCCAACGCGCAGATCACGCCCGGCAACGATGCGCGGGTCGCCAGCGATCTCGGCCGGCGGCGCCGACGGCCGATCGAAGTGCTCGTCGCGATTGGCCGCCACCAGCAACGGCAAATCGTCAAAAACATTTAAATAAAGCGCCAGGGTGCACACGATTCAATGATTTACCGAATGGCCAACACTTGTGCAAACTTCGACCAATTCATGCACCACCAAGGACACCAAAAGCAGGAAGCGAAGAGGGCGGGTTTCAATCCCGCCCCTTGTACGACTGCCGATATATTTTGCGCCCTTTGCGTTCTTTGCGGCCATTCTTCTTTTTGGCTGCGGCTCCGCCGCGCTGTGTCCTTCGTGGTGCCCACGAACTTGGCTTTTTTGCGGCAGGCGAAAAGCTTTCCGACCTCGCTCTAAGCGTTGATTGTTGTTGAATATTGTTTGTGTTAGCTTCGATAAATTCGGAAAGGGCAACCATGTTTCAATCTGTAGACGAAGTGATCGCCGGGCTGGCTACACAGAAGTATCTGTGCAACAAGAACGTCGCAACCGTGGTCTATCTGGGCACGTCGCTGCAAAAGCCGCTGTTGGTCGAGGGACCGGCGGGGGTAGGGAAGACCGAACTGGGCAAGGTGCTGGCCGATTCGCTGGGCATGGAGCTGATCCGGCTGCAGTGCTACGAAGGACTCGACGAGGCTAAAGCTCTGTACGAATGGGAATACGCCAAGCAGCTGCTCTACACCCAAATCTTGAAAGACAAGATCGGCGAGATCCTCGAGGGGGCGAAAACCTTACAGGAAGCGGTCGACCATGTCGCTAACCAGGACGGGGTGTTTTACTCCGATCGCTTTCTCCTACCCCGGCCGCTGCTGCGCGCGGTCTTGTCGGAAAAGCCGGTGGTCCTGTTAATCGACGAGATCGATAAGTCGGACGCCGAGTTCGAGGCTTTTTTGCTCGAAGTTCTGAGCGACTTTCAAATCACCGTGCCGGAGATCGGCACGCTCAAAGCCAAGCACATCCCGCTGGTGGTGCTGACCAGCAACAACAGCCGGGAAGTGTCCGATGCGCTCAAGCGCCGCTGTCTGCATTTGTTTCTCGACTTCCCGGATCCTGAGCGTGAAAAAGAGATCATCAAGCTCAAAGTCCCCAATGTCGGCGACAAGCTCGCCGACGAAGTCGTGCGCCTGCTGCACCGTCTGCGCAAGCTCGATTTAAAGAAGACACCGAGCATCAGCGAGAGCCTGGACTGGGTGCGCGCTTTGACATTGCTCAATATCAAGGACCTCGACAACGAACTGGTCGAGCAGACCATGTCGGCGCTGATGAAGTACGAAGCCGACATCCGCAAGGCGCACCAGGAACTCAAGAGTTATTTAGCTGAGAAGCAAGCCCGGCGTCCCGACGCCAGCGATGATAAGGATCATCTGCATTAGCCGTTAGGGCGCGGCGTTGCACCAACACTATGCAAGCGCGGGTCATCGAGTTCGCCAATGTTTTGCGCCGCAACGGCATTCGCGTGTCGTTGTCGGAAAACATGGACGCGTTCCGCGCGCTGGAGCTGATCGGCATCGCTGATCCGCAAATGTTCCGCAATGCCTTGCGCACCACTCTGATCAAGCGCACCAGCGATCAAAAACCCTTCGACGAACTTTTCGATTATTTTTTCCTTGGCATTGGCCAGGCCCTCGATGCCATTGACCGCAAGATCATGGAAGAGCTCGGGCTATCGCCGGAAAAGTTTCAGGAGATGCTCGAGCAGATCCAGAAACTCATGAAGGAGATGGAAGGGGATCTAGCCGAGCTGACCAAGGCGCTGCTCAACAACAACCGGGCCGAGCTCGAGCGTCTGCTGCGCGAAGCGATGCAGCAGGAAATCCAGAACGGCACCCCCGACAGCCTGCGCCATACACCCTACACGCGCATGATGATGCGCCTGGGGCTCGACCGGGTGCAGAGCGAGCTCGAGCGCTTCCGCGGCATGCTGCAAATGCTCGGCGAGAACGGCGAGGATCTGCAAAACGTCATGCGCTATTTAGACGAGCGCATGCGCGACTTGAATCGCCTTTTGCGCGAAGTGATCCAGCAGGAGCAGCGCAAACAGGGCGCTGAACCGCGCGATTACTCCCAGCGCAGCGCGCTGGCGGACAAGAGTTTTTCTTTCTACACCGAAGACGATATCCGGCGCATGAACGACGCCGTGGCGCGCTTGGCGCAGCGCTTGAAAAACCGCCTATCGGTGCGGCGCAAAAGAGCCGCCCGTGGCCGTTTCGACGTCAAAGCGACCTTGCGTAAAAACATGCAATACGGCGGCGTGCCGTTTCTGATTCAACTCGACCGGCGCAAAAAGACCAAGCCGCAGGTGATGGTGCTGTGCGATATTTCCGACTCGGTGTTGAACGCCTCGCGTTTCATGTTGCAGTTCGTCTATTCCATCCAGGATCTCTACGCCAAAGTGCGCAGTTTTGTCTTCGTCGCCGAGATCGGCGAGGTCACCAAGCTCTTCGAAGAACATGACATTCAGACTGCCGTGGAGACCGCTTTGAAAGGGGATGTCATCGATGTTTTCTCCCATTCGAATTTCGGCCGCGCCTTCGAGCAGTTCCACCGTAACTTTTTCGCCTCGATCACCAGCAAGACCACCGTGCTGGTGATCGGCGACGGGCGCAACAATTACAACCGACCCAACGAATGGGTGCTGCGCGAAGTCAAGCAGAAGGCCAAGCAGTTGATCTGGCTCAACCCGGAAAGCCGCATGACCTGGGGCATCGGCGACAGCGAGATGCCGCGCTACGCGCCCCATTGCCATATCGCCGAGGAATGCCGCAGCATCAATCAACTTTATAAGATCGTCGATTTGATCGTGCCCTAACGCCATGCCGAAAAAGCTTTTCATTCAGACCTACGGCTGCCAGATGAACCAATACGATTCGGAAAAAATCGCCCAGGTCCTGGCGCGCAAAGACTATGTCCAAACCGATCGTATCGATGGCGCCGACGTGATCCTGCTCAATACTTGCAGTGTGCGCGACAAGGCTGAACAAAAAGTTTACAGCGCTCTCGGCAGCTGGAAGGAATTCAAAAACTACCGCGACGGCGTCATCATCGGCGTCGGCGGTTGCGTCGCCCAACAGGAAGGCGAAAATCTCTTAAAGCGCGTCCCTCATCTGGATTTGGTTTTCGGCACCCACAACATTCATAAATTGCCGGAGATGATCGAGCAGGTTGAAATCAGCCGGGCACGCCCGGTGGAGACCGCTTTCTACCGCGATCCGGCTTACATGGACGAAGGCGAACTGCGGACGCAAGTTGACGGCGTTAAAGCTTTTGTGACGATCATGCAAGGTTGCAACAAAGTGTGCAGTTTCTGTATCGTGCCCCATGTGCGCGGCCGCGAAGTGAGCCGGCCCAGCGCAAAAATTCTCGCTGAAATAGAATCTCTGGCGCGCCATGGCGTCAAGGAAGTCATGCTGCTCGGGCAAAACGTCAATTCCTACGGCAAACTGAC
>Ga0184628_10001928_pt1 | contig 10093 bp, 10 predicted proteins | sample PLM4_5_b1_FD_133149 | JGI IMG/M metagenome (GOLD analysis project Ga0184628, IMG submission 133149) | Groundwater sediment microbial communities from an aquifer in East River, Colorado, USA - PLM4_5_b1 | ecosystem: Environmental > Terrestrial > Soil > Riparian zone | place: USA: East River...
CCCATGCTTGCGCCGCAGGACATCAGGGCATACTTGTCCGCCATATACGCATAGGCATGAATGGAAATAGCGGAGACTTCGTATTCTCCTTTCAGCGCCTTGCGATTCAGCGTTTCAATATCGCTGAGCAGATGAACGTAATTAATAGCTCCAGTGTCGATCTTGCGCGTTGCAAGCGCGTAGAACATAAACGCGTCATCGGAATCCGGACTGTGCGCGACATGAATATCAGCTTTCAATTACCAGGCCTTTCTCAGGAAATAATTTTTCGGAACCTCCCACAACATCGCGCGCAATGAATAGCGCATGCTGTCGTGGATAAAACAGACATGGGAGCACCAGCACTGATCGCACGAGATCTTCGCAGGTTCGGTCTTGCGCGGCTCAGACTCCCAGAAAACACTGAAGTTCATGTCGTTCTTGCGCAGGTCGCCAATTGGAGCGCGCAACTCGCAGGAGCGGACGCGGCCGTCAAAATCCACAACCGCAGAAGTTTCACCAGCGGTACAGGGCATCGCCCAGGGCCTGGACCCTTCGGCATTGTCCAGCTGCGTGCGGTGGTGAAATGTCAGGGTTCCAACGTACGCGACTTTCTTCAACCAGCGAACGATGGGGTTCGGATCGTCCATCAGCTGATCCGCATATCGCTCGTGGATCGACGCAATTCCGGAATACAGGACCTTCAAACTCTCGGCACGGAAATCCTTCAGTCCTGGAACCCGTGCGTCGCCCCGGATCAGGTTGAAGTAATGTCCGTCGACCAGATTCTCCGAAAGAATCCATTCGGCAAGAATAAGGATCTCATCCCTGTTGTCGCGGGTGATCACTGTGTTGAAATGAACTTCAAGCCGTTTTCCAAAACGCAATTTAAGACTTCGCAGATTTCGCGCCGTCAGAATTGCCTTGTCGAAATTGCCCGGAACTCCCCGCATGGCGTCATGAGAATCCCGCAGGCCATCGAGCGCAATGTTAATGTTCAGCTCAAGTTTCGGATTGGCTTCCAGGCACCGTTCGGCAACCTGACAGATTCGCGCCGGCTTCAATCCATTCGTCGGAAGGTTGATGTGCCGCACTCCATTATTCTTCACGAACAGATTGATGATGGCTTCCAGCTCGGAACGCAAAGTGGGTTCGCCGCCACTGAACCACAGATCCGTAATTTGTGGAGTGCTTTTGGAAAGTTTTACGATTTCGCTCCAGCTCAGATCGCCGGCCTTGTTGAGTTCGTCCCAGTAAAAGCACGTGTCGCAGGTGGCATTGCAATGCGAAGTGACAAAGAAGATCAGGGTGTTCAGCTTTCGCCGGCGCCATGTTGGACGATAGTGTGTTGTGGTGAGATCAGTCTGTATCGTCGTTGTCGCCATATGATGTCTCTCGTGAATGCCGAGCGGACCATATTGTACTCGTACAACATGGAACCGAGGGGAGCTAACAGGATATAGGACCATTGCGGTTTCGACAAGGTTCCGAAAGGCAGCACGGAGTCAACCGCTCCAAGCCGAATCCAGGCCTTCACGCATGACAACGCGAATATCGCCAGCCAGACCACAGTTGCGGCCGGATCCGGCCACATTCCCAGCATCCGCACCAGAGACCACCAGAACGTCACATTGAAAATCGTCTGCCCTAGGAAGGCCAGACGCCACAGCTTCGGCTCGTACACACGCGTGATGATGATCTGGCGTGTTGTAAATTCCAGGAGTTCGAGCCAGCTGCAGCTGCCGTGCGATGGGATGAGACACGTCGGAACGAAAACGATCCGCATTCCAGCAGCGCGAGCAGCCAGGGTCACCGTGAAGTCGTCGCTGACGGCCCTGTCCCACGCCGCTCGCACCCGAATGCGATCGAACACTTCGCGGCGAATCGCCATCGAACCGCCCCAGGCGAAATTCCTGGAATGCGATCCCAGCGCGGTAACGACCGATGCATTCCAGATAGAGCGGAACAGCGACGGCATCGATTCCGGCTCCGCCATGTACCAGCGATAGCCGGTCGAGACTCCAACCGCTTCGTCTTCCAATGGCGGAATCAAATTCGAAATCCAGTCGCTCGGGTAGCGCGCATCTGAATCGCAGAAGACAAAGACTTCCGAATCTTCTACTGCATGTTCCACGGCATGGATCAGGTTGTGGACTTTCTGCCCGCGAACCATGGTGATGCCGGCAACCTGCACCGTCGCGCCGAGTTCCTTCAGCACAGGGATCGCGGAATCGTCGTCGGCCTCGACGACGAAGACAGCGCGAAGACTCGGGTAGTCCTGATTCAGGATTGACGCGGCGTTGTCGCGAAACCCGGGATCGATTCCCTTACACGGACAAATCACCAGGACACGCGGACGCCAGGAGGACTTCGGTCGATAGGTGCGAATGTGGCGCGCGGAGCGAATACCGTCGAGTAGTCCGAAGATTCCCTGCAGGATTGCCAGTGTAGAAAGGACGAAGTAGAACACTCATCCGTCTCCTGAAGGGAGAGGGTGGCCCATCAAGAGATGGGCGCCGGGTGAGGGGTACCGGGCGAAATTATTTTTCATGTCGTACCCCTCACCCGGCCCTTCGGGCGAGGGATGTGTCCCAAAAATCGTCAATGTATTGCTGTACGTTCAGCTTCAATGCAAAGCTGCGCAATCGCGGCGACTTCAACGCAAGCCGCACGACGCGTGCCAGCGCACGCTTGCGCGACCATCGACGATTTCTCTCGTAATCATACTGCCGTTGCATTTCGCCGTACGACCAACCCCGGCCAAGTCCCCGAATCACCGCGCCCGCTGCAATTCTTCCGGTGTCCAGCGCGTGATGCATCCCTTCCCCGCAAAACGGATCGATCATTCCCGCCGCGTCGCCAATCGCCATGAACTCGCTCTGACGAGCTCGGTAGGCCACCGGGCCGGTTACCAGACAATCCGGCTTTCCCAGATATCGCGGCAGCGCATCGCGCCGAATCAGAAAACACGAGTTCGAGCGATTCCCTTCAATGCCAACCGTTCCACCATAGCCATCGGGAAAGAACCAGAAATCCATCACATCACCGTGGCTTTCGGCTTCATAAAACTGCACGCCAAACTGTGGCGACGATTGCATCTCCTGAAACCGGCTCAGTTTCCCGGCCGCATCGATGAGGACTTTCGCAGAAATCTCCGCGCCGTCGTTCATGCAAAGCAGAAAGCTGCCATCGGACTGTCGTTCTGCTGAGGTCACGAATCCGTAATCAATTGCCTTGTGATCGGCCAATACCGCATCGAGCGTCCTTCGCGACACACCAAGACCCGGACGGCGGAACGGAATATCAAAATCAATTCCTGCAGCTCGCACCCTGGCGGAACGAACGTCCATCGCACCGATTGCACGTACTTTATCCAGCAGATCCAATTCATCAAGGATCTCCACCGCTCCAGGCGAAAGAAACCCGCCACAAACTTTTTCACGCGGAAATCGATCGCGCTCGATTGCCACTGCATCGATACCGGCCCGCGTCAGCGTCCTCACACACGCAGCGCCCGCCAAACTGCCTCCAATAATTGCGACGTCCGCCCTTCTCATTTCCGTTCTCACTTTGTAGCCACCAGAACAAGTCGGTACGGAAAACTCCGGTGAACGCGCGCCGGCACGCCAGCCTGCATTGCAATCGCATCAAGTTCAGCAGGACGGAACGCACGGCGGACCGATGCCGCAGCGTCATTTCGGAACATCGTGCTCCGGCTGAACAGGGCCGACAGAATTCTTATCGATGCGTGCGCAAGGCGATTGCGGTGCAGATCATTCACGATCACAATTCGCCGAGCGACCCGCCACATTTCACGCAGAACGCAAACGCACTCTGGATTCGCGAGGTGGTGAAAGGAAAGTGAACAGATCACCGCATCGAAGGTGTCGTCTGCAAAAGGGAGTTGAAGCGCGTCTCCAGCCACAGGAATCGTCTGTTCGGCCCGCTTCAATCCGCGGAGATTCATGTCCAACGACACCACACGGCAGCTGAGCCTTTTCACCAGCGCCTCACCAACGTCGCATCCACCAGAGGCGACATCCAGTACCGACCTGACATCTCCCGGCAGAAATCGCTCGATGGCACGAATGCCACCCAGATGTCTGTTAATCGACGTCAGTTCGTTGTAGGCTTCGACAAATTCAAAATCCGGACGCGATAAATCATCCATCAACTCCGTTTCATTCGAACGCGCCGAGAAGTCAAACACGAGGATTCCCCAGTATCAGTACGGAATTCTTGGATCCGAATCCAATGCAATTTGCCAGCGCATACTTCACGGGACTGTGCCTGGCGATCAGCGGGATATAGTCCAGGTCGCATTCCGGATCCGGCTCTTCAAGATTCAACGTCGCGGGAATCGTGGACTGTTCCATTGCGAAGAGAATCGCGCTGATGCCGGATGCTCCGCTCGCTCCCTGCGGATGCCCGACCATGGATTTTGTGGCGCTCATGGGAATCGACGAAGCGCGTTCTCCAAAACACAACTTGATGGCACGCGTTTCAATGCGATCGTTCAACGCCGTCGACGTGCCATGGAGATTGATGTAATCGATATCGCCGGGAGTCAGTCCGGCATCTCGTATTGCGATTTCCATGGCTCGGGCGGGTTCCACACCGGATTCATCGAGTCGAACGCGATGGTAAGCATCGCAGGTGGAACCGTATCCCAGGATCTCCGCATAGATTGGAGCGCCACGCTTCAAGGCCGAAAGCTCGGTCTCGATTATGTAGATCCATGCACCTTCCCCAAGGACGAATCCATCACGATCCTTCGAGAACGGACGCGATGCGCGCTCCGGTTGATCGTTCCAGGATTCCGTCAAAATGCGCATAAGGCAAAACCCCTCCAGAATTCCCGGCGCCAATGGCGCGTCCGCTCCGCCGGTGACGACGGCATCGGCGCGGCCACTGACGATGGCCTGGCACGCGTAGAAGATAGCATCCGTGGAACTGGTACATCCCGTCGAGATCATGTGGCTGGCGCCGCGGAGCTGGTAGGCCATGGAGACTTCGCTGCTTAACGTTCCAATGGTCGATGTCGGAATGGTGTAGACGCTTGCCTTCCGGGGCTCATTTCGAAACCAGTGGGCATATTGCCGCTCGGTAAATTCCAGTCCACCGCCGCCGCTGCCCAGCACGACGCCGATTCGCCTCCGCGATTCGATGTCGAGTTCTGCTGTTGCCAGATTCGCATCTTGAAGCGCCTGTCCCGTGGCGCCCAGAGCGAGGCCTGCAGTTCGAGAAACATGCTGACGGTCTTTGAGAGAAAAGTACGACAGGACATCGACGTCCCGCACCTCACCGGCGATCTGAACAGCGGAGTTGCTGGCGTCAAATGAGGCAATGCGCCGAATGCCGCTTCTGGAATTCCGGTAGCCGTCCCATAATGCCTCTCGCGAATTGCCCAGAGGGGTCAGGCAGCCCATACCACTGATGACAATCTTGTCCTGACGCGGAGAGCGAAGAGCGGATAAACTCACTCGGCAATCATAACGCTAAAGTTCTGACGCCATGTTGCCGATGATAGGACCGTGATAGAACCCATCCAGATTCCGGAAGTCCTGAGGATTCCTGACAAAGGATCCATGGGAAATCGGCAGCCGCCGCCACGAAAGCAGCCGCCTCGACAACCGCTGCCGGATCACACCCCACCTGCCACGCTTTACCGCCCGGACGGCGCCATCGACGAAGAAGGAACTCCTCACATCGACGTGGTTGGGTAGCCCGACCAGAGTCAGGGTGAAATCTTCCGATTTCACAATTCTCTGCTGAGTCGAATACAAGGAATCTCTATTCCCTAAACCGCATGAACGAATGTGTACCCGTGCTCCTGAGCCCGGTTGACCGCAACAATGCCTGCAGGAACCATGTGGGAATTGCCCAGGAGATTCGAAACAAGCTCGTCGTAGATAGCATCGGTGTTGCCGCCCGTTGCGCGCGCGATCGATCCCGCATACGCCCGCGTAGCCATCTGACACACGGCGAGGTGTGCGCCACGCCGGATCAGACCTTCAAGCGACGTCCTGTACACATTGATGATGGGAGTCTGTTTGGTTCTGGGGTCGACGAAGTTGCCGGCCTGCTGCGAGATCGGAACACCATACTTCGCCCAGATGGCATCGTTATACGCAAACGGGGTGGAGGTGTGACGCAATACAATCACCACGGCGAGATCCGCATTCTGAAGACCGTAGCCATTTTGATTCCCCGTGAAATAGTTTCCGGCAAAGAGCCCGGCAGAACTTACGCCTTCCGGTGTTGTGGTGTCGAAGACGCACCGGTGTTGCCCGGAAATCTGGTCCAGCCAGTCGTCCTGCGAATGGCGGGACGGTTGATAACGCGGATCCGCTGCGGTCTGAGCTCCCGCGGAAGTCGGCCCAACAAGTGCGGCTGCCGTTCCCAGTAGCGTCATCCCAGTTCCGAGTCCGGTAAGAAACAACCTTCTAGCCACAGGGACTGTCGGGGCTTGAGAGTTCTCCTGTTCTTCCATGGTCATCCTCGCTTTCAGAGCTTTCCGATGCACGGGATATTACTACACGATTGCTCCAACGCCGCGACGGTGGATAGTGTAAATTTCACGTGCTTTGTTACACGGTTACATCCTGGCCATGGCTTTAGCGACGTTCGTGGGCTTGTCCCTCGGCGCGCTGGGAAGTGGCGGCTCGATTATCACGATCCCGATTCTCGTTTACGTCGCAGGAATTGCGGCGGATGCCGCGGTGGGCATGTCCCTGGTGATTGTCGGAACCACGAGCCTGCTCGGTGCCGCACTGCATTTTCGAAACGGCAATGTGGCGATCAAGCCTGCCGTCTTGTTTGCGGTAACCGGCATCGTTGGCTCTTATCTGGGATCCACCGGTACCCACCTGGTTCCGCGCAGGGCGCTGATGCTCCTGTTCTCCGGCATCATGCTGGTCGTTGCACGCGTGATGTGGCAAGGCGCAGCCGGACTTCGACGAGGTGATTCGGTTCAAACCCAACGCTGCCTGCTTGCAGGACTCGGTGTTGGATTGCTTACCGGTTTTCTTGGCATCGGTGGTGGATTTCTGATCGTTCCGGCCCTGGTTCTGTTCGCCGGTCTCAACCCGCGCGTGGCTGCAGGAACCTCGCTTGCGATCATCGCACTCAATTCCAGTTCTGGATTGCTCGGACAACTCCGCTTTGTCGGCATCGACTGGAGTCTGCTGACTGGCTTTCTGATTTTCGCGATTGGCGGAATGTTTATTGGGAGCAATCTTTCGAGCCATATGGCCGAGGGCATGCTTCGCCGGATTTTTGCGACGATGATTCTGGTTCTCGGATTGGCTGTTGGGATCGGGAATCTCTTCTTCAAGGGATAGAGAACATAGCGGGCAGCGATTGACAATCCCGGCACCCTTCGCTACTTTAGGAGTTTCGTTCACTAAAGCTGGAGGAAACTATGAGCGCCAATACAGTTGAAATCACCGACGCGAATTTTGATGCCGAAGTGGCCAAATCCACAGTCCCCGTCTTGATCGATTTCTGGGCAGCGTGGTGCGGGCCGTGCCGGGCATTGGCGCCAACAGTCGAAGCTGTTGCAGAACAGTACAAGGGACGCGTCAAAGTCGGCAAACTCGACGTGGACGCCAACGGAGCCACATCAGCCAAGTACAGTATCCGCGGAATTCCGACGCTGCTTCTCTTCAAGGACGGTCAGGTGAAGGAGCAGATTGTGGGCGCCGTCGGAAAGGAAGTCATTACAAAGGCGCTCGACAAGCACCTTTCCTGACAATTCTCCGATGAACTTAGCAATCGTTGGTCTCCAATGGGGAGATGAAGGCAAAGGCAAAATCGTCGACATCCTCGCCCGGGAATTCGACTGCGTCGCCCGCTACCAGGGCGGACACAATGCCGGCCACACGGTCACGTTTGGAAAGACACGCCACGTATTGCATCTGGTGCCTTGCGGTATATTTCACGACGGTGTGCGGTGTGTTATCGGCGGAGGAGTGGTTCTGGATCCTGTCGCCTTCTTTGAGGAAACCGATTCTATCGCCGCCCTCGGCGTTAAATTCACCGACCGGCTCTTCGTATCCAACCGATGTCATGTCATTCTTCCCTACCATCGTGCACTGGAAGCGGCCAGCGAACAGCAACTCGGAGACAGAAAAATTGGAACGACATTGCGAGGCATCGGCCCAGCCTATGAAGACAAGGCAGGACGCCGTGGCCTTCGCGTTTCCGACCTGATCGCACCGGAGACTCTCGCACAAAAAATCTGCGCTCAGGTCGAACAGAAGAATCGCGTCCTGCAGACTCTGGGCAACTCTGAAAAGATGGACCCGAAACCCATATGCGACGATTATCTCCGCCTCGGCGAGCGGCTGCGTCCATTCGTCATCGATTCAGCAGCGTTTCTGAATGGTTTGATCCGAAACGGCAAGTCGATCCTGTTTGAAGGGGCGCAGGCCGCGCTTCTCGACATCGATCATGGAACGTATCCGTTTGTGACGTCTTCAAGCGCTTCGGCCGCTGGCGCCGCAACTGGTCTTGGAATTTCACCGAAGTACGTGCAGCGCATCGTCGGAATCACGAAGGCGTACACGACGCGCGTCGGTACAGGACCGTTTCCTACCGAAGCAGTCGGCGAGCAGGAAGAAGACCTTCGAAAGCGCGGGAACGAATTTGGCGCAACTACAGGTCGGCCTCGACGCTGCGGATGGTTCGATGGACCCGGGGTGCGCTACTCCACCATGATTAACGGTCTCGATTCGGTTGTTGTCACAAAGATCGATGTTCTCGATCCCCTGGCGGAAATTCCGTTCTGTATCGACTACAAATACAGGGACGCGATACTTCGAGAGTATCCAGCCGACATCGATATTCTTGCGAAGGTCGAACCCGTGTATAAATACATGAAGGGTTGGCAAACTTCCATCGCCGGAACGCGTGAGTTCTCAAAGCTTCCACCGGCTGCACAGGATTATCTGAAATTCCTCTCCGACTATCTGGAAGTTCCCATAAGCATGGTCTCCACCGGCCCGGAACGGGAAGAAACGATTAGAATCTGATCAATTCCCCAGACTTTTTCGACGAAAAACCCGGTTCCACCACATGATTACTCCTGTCATAAACAGGAATACCGGGACAAACCCCACCACGCACCAGATCACTTTTATCGGCACGGTGACCGGGCTCCTTCCAGCGAATGTTCCAAAGTGTATTCTTGAGACCAGCCGGAGAAAGCGATCGCCGGCGCGGAGTCCGAGAAATTCATCTTTGGGCGGATCGAAATAATCGACAATGGCGCGAAACGGCGCAGGCAGAGCGGCGTAGATTCCGGTAATTCCCCACATGAGGATGAAGAGCGAAGTCCAGATACCCATGGCGCTATGCAGATCCCAATTGAATCGCTTCCACCCCACACGAAACGAAAGGGACAGACTCCTCCACCAGTTCTGAGTTCCGGGCCACCACACGACACAACCCGTCACACCCAGCAGCGTCCACAGGACAGCCCCAGCCGCATTGACGATACGGCCGGAATCACCGTTTAAGAGATTCAAGTGAAGTTCTGTCATCCACGACATCATTCGAATTCCGGCCGGAATGGAATTCCCGAGATCTTCACCCGTATATGGATTAAACAACCGTTGGACTCTCCCGTCCCCGACGGTCCGCTCCATCCAGATTTCGACAGCCTCGCGAGGATTTTTCTTCGATTCGAAGTACTGGGAAACACCATATCCCGGATAGACCTGTGCGGCGAGGGCCCGCAGATCGTCTTCGGATTTCCGGGTTCCTGCCACGTCGACAATCACCGGACTGGCGGTAAAGTAGTTGAAAAGTTCGTTGCGATAGACAAGGACACTACCGCTGACGCTGATCAGCAACACGTATATTCCGATTCCAATCCCCAACCAGAGATGGATCTGAAACACCGCCTTTCGCAGCCAGACGCTTTGAGGTTGCCGCACCCATTGTTGCCATTTCGACATCGGATCAGATTTCTATCACAGACAACCGGAGAAATTTGCCGATGTTCATTGGTCAATGGTCAATGGTCACTTGTCATCCGAGCGGAAGGAGACATTTGTTCTCTTCCGCTCAAATGACATTTGTCCATTGAAGCACGAGCGGAGCGAATGCA
>Ga0184628_10001929_pt1 | contig 10090 bp, 8 predicted proteins | sample PLM4_5_b1_FD_133149 | JGI IMG/M metagenome (GOLD analysis project Ga0184628, IMG submission 133149) | Groundwater sediment microbial communities from an aquifer in East River, Colorado, USA - PLM4_5_b1 | ecosystem: Environmental > Terrestrial > Soil > Riparian zone | place: USA: East River...
CCGGTGTTGTTCCAGAAAATGACGGCCGCTCCGGAAACTTTTAGCTGTCGAGCGACTTCGCTTGTCGTCATTACGACTGCAGCCTTGTCTTCCTCTTTAGTTTCGTGCATTATGAAAAAGTAGCATTAACAACTAACAATATTCAGGATGTTAAGAATGTGAGTCGATGAAGCATCAGGAGATTGCTCGGAAGATCGCATCACAATGTGGCGACGATCGAATAAAGCCGAAGGTCCCTGAGGCATGTCTCCGGTTTGCTGATAAATACGGACGCGTTCCCGAGTTCGAAAAGGCGAAGGACAAGGCTGACGTGATAGAAATGGCGGGAGAATTGGCCACAGCTGAACGCGCTGAGCCGGTTGTTCGCGTCCTGCACGAGAGCCACGGCCATCTTCGGCAGATCATGGACGCGGATTTTCTCTGCGAGCAATTCGAGGACGAGATTCATAACTTTCGGGAGATCGCTGGGCTACTGTGGCACGTTGACCCGATTGTCGTTGACATGAGCGATCCATCGAATCCGGTCTGGCCGCCAATGAAGGGACACCGCAAGCGAGCTATGGATAAGCCCGAAGCTTGCGAAAAACTGCAGCAGTGGATCACGCGCGATCGAGAGGCAATCGCCAAAGACCAACGGTCCGATGCGTACTTCCAGTGTCTGCTGGAAATCCATCAATTGATGCGAGCATCGATGCCAACGCACGAGCTTCTGATGCCGACGCAGAAGACTCTGATGGTTCCAGCCCGTCCCTCAAAGTCCGAGGCGGGCGGGTACGAAGTCTGCGATCCAAGAATGAAGAACTCTGGCCCATGGATCGTGCAACGGGCTTCAAGTTCGACACTCGATCGGTTGGCGATTCTGGTTGAGACCATCGAACGGCAAACACCTTTCGATCAAGCTCCCATTGTCTGGTGGATCCTTACAAAACAACGCCCAGAGCTTCCGCGCATTCGAACGGTTGAACGTGTCCGCGGGTTTTCTTTTTTCAATGAATCCGAAAAGGTTGAAACGCGATCGTTTTCCTGGATTGAATCTCAAATCTTTGCCGTGGATTTGAAGTTCGAAGAATACCGGAAAGCTTATGTAAATATTCGGCGCCAGTGGGAACGATCACGACGCCAGACGCCAAAGCCGCTTCACCAAGCTATTTTCAGGCTAGTCCGTCGTGCAGGAGAACCAGGAGGTCCTGGAGGGCCAAAGCGCCATAGCCGTTCCTATTGGGGGCGCATCCGACAGCAACTCATCGACGAGGGAATCGAGGAGGTACCACGTTGGGAAGCAATCGACCGCGCCTACTGGCGGCTCGTAAAGCCGCTAGCGCCGAATCACGACATTACCCGCGGCAAAGCCACTGGAAGAATCGATTCAAGAAAGAAAGCAGCGAAACCACGTTCGCGAAGGCACTGACGACCGATCATTAACAAAGGAGATTCAAATGGGAATGCTTTACAAACGGAAATGGAAAGACAAGGCCGGCGTCGTTCATGAAAGCGATGTTTGGTGGATCAAATACTATCGGGAAGGGAAACCACATCGTGAAAGTTCCGAGAGCACGAAGGAAGGCGATGCCAGGCACATTCTGAAGCTGCGTGAGGGCGACGTGGCAAACGGAAAGCCGATCGCGCCACGAATGGGGCGAGTGAAGATTGACGAGTTGCTGACGGACCTTGAGACAGAGTACCGCACCAACCAGCGGGATACCGCAGATGACCTTGAAGGAAGAATTCGGCTTCATATCAAGCCCTTCTTTGGTGGAAAGCGCGCGGCTGCAATTACGACTGCAGACGTGCTGAGATTCATCGATCAACGCCAGAACGCGAAAGCGTCGAATGGTGAAATCAATCGGGAGTTGTCGGCCATAAAGCGCGCGTTCAATCTTGCCGTCCAGGGTGGAAAGCTGTTGCACAAACCCCATATTCCCATGCTCAAAGAAAACAACGTCCGGAAGGGATTTTTTGAACGGGAACAGTTCGAGGAAGTCCGGCGCCACCTGGCCGCGCATCTTCAGCCGATCGTCACCTTCGCGTTTATTACCGGCTGGCGAACCCGGAGCGAAATACTCCCGCTGAAATGGGATCAGGTCGACTTCGAAGCGTCAGTCATCCGACTCGAAGCCGGCGAGACAAAAAATGAAGAAGGCCGGCAGTTCCCTTTCACGGACGAACTCGAAAAGCTGCTCAAAGCCCAGGGCGTACTGGTCGACGCTCTACTTGAACGAGGAGTGGTTACAGAGTTTGTATTCTTCACTTCGAACGGACAGAGAGTCCGCGATTTCCGAAAATCATGGGACCGGGCCTGTAAAGCGGCCGGGCTTGCCATTGAGGTCCCCACAGGAAAGAGGAACAAGAAAGGCGAACCGATCATGAAAATCAAAACGCTTCGGATCCTGCACGATTTCCGCAGAACGGCGATTCGCGGTCTCGTCAGGGCTGGAGTTCACGAGCGTCTCGCCATGCAGATGACCGGGCACAAGACGCGCTCTGTTTTTGAGAGATACAACGTCACCAGTGGCGCCGACATGAAGGAAGCCGCGAAAAAGCTCAACGAGTTCGCAAAGTCCGTGGGCACAATTCCGGGCACAGTTGGACCAGAAACGGGCATCACGGCCAAGAGAGCAAAATGACAACTCCTTCCATATCAGTGCCTGGAGGGGGAATTGAACCCCCACGAACCTTGCGGTCCAACGGATTTTAAGTCCGGTGCGTCTGCCGATTCCGCCACCCAGGCTGGCCGAATCTAAAGATTTAACCCCAGACCACGACAAGCTGAAAGGATCATTTTCAGGATTCCGGTTTCAATCCGCTGGAGAGTCCGGACGGAAGCCCGCGGCGACAGCTACGGTTTGACGATTTTCACCATGTAGTAGGTAAACGGCTGCTGCACTTCCTTGAACCAGTGAGGGACTCCGGCAGGAATGCTGATCACGTCGCCCTTGGTGAGCTGATGCGTTTGGCCACCGGTAATATCCGTTCCCACCTGCTGGTTGGCTCGGCTGACTTGGCCACCGACCATCGTTCCTCCAGTCACAAAGGTGGCGCTGCCGTCGAGCACATAGAACGTATCGGTCTCTTTGTCGTGCACTTCGACCTGTCCTGCGCCCGTGCGGCGAGCGATGGATATCGCGAAATCCGGACCATTCGCCAGTGCGCCACCACTGGCCATCGAAGCGGTCACCTTATCGTGGCCAACGTATGTCACAGCGGAACCACCTTGCGCGGCGGAAAGCGAAACAGCAGCAATCAATATCGTCGTCAGCAATAATGCGAGTTTCATGGGATGCCTCCTGAGTGCGGCATCATATTCGCTTTCCTGCGACAACGAAAGCTGCGGCGGACTATTTCCGGCGGATGGGACGGACAAGTAAAGTGAGAACGAAACCGATGGCGAGCATCGCGGCGAGGACCTGAAGCGGCGTGTCGTAGATGTGCACTCTGCTGGCGCCCGGAGCGAGTGCGGCCCTGGCACGATTTGACAGCTGCGTGATGATCAGAGGCCCGGTAATCGCAGCGGCACTCCATGCCGTCAGGGTTGCTCCGTGAATTGCGCCGACGTTTTCCGATCCGAATATATCGGCAAGAAATGCCGGAATGGTTGCAAATCCACCGCCGTACATGGTGAACACGGTGAAGAGACATGCCAGGAAAATGCTCCACGATCCAGCAGCCGCAATTCCGGGGATCAAGAGAAACAGCGCGACCTGAGCCACGAAGAACACAGTGTAGGTATTCCGGCGTCCGATGTAATCGGAACTCGATGCCCAGAAGAAACGGCCACCCGCATTGAACAGACTGATGATGGAAACGATGGCCCCTGCTTCCACTGCTGATTTCTGGAACAGATCCTGCATCATCGGAGACGCCTGCGCAAGAATGCCGATACCTGCCGTCACGTTGATGAACAGAATTCCCCAGAGAAGATAGAACTGCTTCGTTCCCACGGCTTCGTTACGCGTGAAACTGCTGTCGGTAATCATCGCATTCGTGTTGACCGCGGGGGTCCAGCCTTCCGGTTTCCATCCCACCGGCGGACGGCGCAGAATGCGCGCGCCAATCATCATCACGACGAGATAGATCGCGCCGAAGATCGCCACAGTTTTGGCCACGCCGATTTGATTGACGAGAATGGCATTCCACTTCCCTGCCAGGTACGCCCCACCTCCGAATCCCATGATGGCCATGCCAGTGGCCATACCTCGCCGATCCGGAAACCATTTCACCAGAGTACTCACCGGCGCGATATAGCCGAGCCCGCATCCAATGCCGCCAATTACTCCCATGCCAAGGAAAACCAGGAGCGGTGACTTTATCGTCAGCCCGACTCCACCGACGATCAACCCTGAACCGAAAAACATTGCGGCCGCAGTTGCGGCGACGCGTGGGCCGCTGCGTTCCACCCACGGCCCACCGAATGCGGCGCTCAGACCCAGGAGAACCAGTGCGGTTGAGAAAGTCGTATAGGGAGGACTGAACCACCAGGGCTCATTGGGAAAGAGCGCCAGGATCGGACGATTCAACGTGCTCCATGCATAGACTGAACCGATACAGATGTGAACCGCAACAGCACCGATGGGAATCACCCAGCGATTTACAGTCCGGTTCACCGTGGGTATTGCTTGAGTGGATGCCAATCGCGTTTACCGTGCCACAGGCGCGGGCGCTGCTGGAGTCGCGGCTGCCTTCTTCTGATTTTCGAGTTCCATATTGAACGCGGTCTCTTCGATATTCAGTTCGACAAGGTAGCCCTTCGGATCAATGTAGGGATTCGGAACGTATATGGTGCCCGGAGTCAGACTGAATCCGCTGCCGCTGAGCTTCTTGTACTTCTCCACCAGACCATGCATCGCCGGATGCGAACCCAGCGGTACATCGCCGGACAATACATGCATGGCTTTGAAGCCACGTACGTATTCTTCTCCGATCGGCGTGAGAGCTCCATTTGCCCACAATCGCGTTCCCGTATTCACACCCATGCTCCCGATGATCACGACATTGTGCGTTTCGCCGTTCTCCTGCACTTTCATGGTCCAGGTCGTGCAACCCCTCGTGTGACCGGGCGTGAGATGAGCGACTAAAGTCATGCCACCAAGTTTCACTTCGTCGCCGTCATGCAGTACCTGATACGCCGGACGCGTTTTCCCACTGGGAGTGCGCATTCGTTGAAGATCGGGAATGTCCTCGGCCAACGCCATCGCCCGGGCACCGGTCATTTCGGCAATCATCGCGTCGGCTTCCTGATGATCACCGTGCGCATGGCTACCCACGACGACCTTGATGTTGCCGAATTTCAGTCCGAGCCTGGACATGGAGTCCTGAATTACCGGGACGTTGGCCTCATATGTCGAATCGATAAGGATGGCTCCCTCCGGAGTGTCCACCACAAACGATGACAGGCTCTCTGTGCCGACATAGTAGAGGTTGCCGATAATGCGGTGAGGCGGGAACTGCGTGCGCTGCTGCGCCTGAGTACCAATGTTGCGTTGAAACAGTTCGGCAACGGTCCATATATGGTCCGCCTGCTGTGCCAGCAACAACTGCGCGGCACCGAATCCCGATGCGACGATCAGCAAAACGAACAATTTTGTCCGCATAATGGCGACAAGAGTACCAATCTGAAACTCAATCTGCAATTCTAGTTGGTGCGATGGATGGCAATGGTGATTTTGGGAAAAGGAAGAGTCCCCTCCTGAGTCAGGAGGGGTGGCGCGAAGCGCCGGGGTGGTTCCGAAACCGCAACCTGCAAGATGCGTTTTAGGAACCACCCCTCGCGGGATCCGCTTCGCGATCCCGCTGCCCTCCTGAGTCAGGAGGGCAGTTTGTGCACCTGAATATGGATATGGTTTTGCGGGAACGAATCCTGGTCATGGACGGCGCGATGGGAACTCTCCTTTCTTCCACGCGAAAAGATTCGCTGAATCTCACGTCGCCAGAGCTGATCCAGTCCATCCATCGACAATATCTGGATGCCGGCGCAGATATCCTCAAGACGAATACATTCAATTCCAATTCGGGTCCGAAAGACTACGAACTCAATGTTGCCGGTGCCCGGCTGGCGCGCGCGGAGGCGGATGAATGGACTGCCGCAGATCCCTTAAGGCCGCGATACGTCGCCGGAGCGATGGGGCCTGGGCTCGACGGAGCCGCTTCGACCGCCGCGTACTTCGAGCAGGCGCGTGGATTGGTGGAAGGCGGTGTCGATATCCTGCTCGCGGAGACCATCACCAGTATTCGCACGGCGCAATCGGCGCTGAGGGCATTTCAAGAACTCTTCGCGAAAATAGGCCGCGAACTGCCGGTGATGCTTTCCGTCACGATTTCAAGGGACGGGGGTCTCATTTCCGGTGAATCCATGGAAGCATTCTGGAACTCCATCTCCAACAGCAGGCTTTTCTCCGTGGGAATCAATTGCGGATTTGGCGCCCTCAATATGCGCTCATTTATAGAGCGTTTATCCGGAATGGCGTCTGCAAGAGTGAGCTTTCATCCCAGTGCGGGCTTGCCGAATGCTTCCGGCGGCTATGACGAAAAGCCGGAGGAAATTGCTGCAATTCTTGGTGATCTCGCCAGACAGGGTCATGTCGATATCGTGGGTGGATGTTGTGGCACAACACCGGCCTATATCCGGGCAATCGCGGACGCCGTCGGGGGAATTCCGCGTGCTACAATCGATCACTTATGAAGGCTGAGCCAGTCGAGTCCGTCGAACCCAAAGAACGCGAGAATTTCTTCACAACTACGGCGTCGTCCCTGGTCAACTGGGCGCGCACAGGCTCACTCTGGCCCTATCCGTTTGGCACGGCTTGTTGCGCGATCGAATTCATGGCGACAGTGTCGTCGCACTATGACATTGCCCGGTTCGGATCTGAGGTCGTTCGTTTCTCACCCAAACAGTCCGATGTCCTGATGGTGCTGGGCACGATCAACGACAAGATGGCCCCGGTCCTCAAGCAGATCTACGATCAGATGGCCGAACCGAAATGGGTGATCTCCATGGGCGCGTGCGCCACGTGCGGCGGATTCTATCGCGCGTATCACGTGATGCAGGGCATCGATGAAATCATTCCGGTGGATGTGTATATCCCCGGATGCCCGCCGGTACCCGAAGCGGTTCTCGACGCCGTCATCAAACTCCAGGAACAAATTACCGCCGATACCCGGCTCTCGTATGAACGCCATCCCCGGCAGACGACTCTGAGAACCCCAGAAACGGATGCGACTGTTGCCGGCCTGGAACCACCGCCGCGAGCTCTGGTGCGATTCCTCGAAGAGAAACAGGAAGTCGATAATCCCATCGCGAAAGCGTTCAAGGAAAAGTTTCCCGACGACCTGATTGGCATGCGTGAATTCCGCGGCGATCTTTCGATCACCGTCAAGCGCGACAACATCAAGAAAGTCATGCGCGCGCTGAAGACCGATCCGGAATTTGATTTCAAAATGCTTTTGGACGTGACGGCCGTCGATTACCTGCAGGAACGCGCCGACCGGTACGACGTTGTCTATCATCTGCTGTCGCTTTCAAACAAACATCGTGTGCGCATCAAGGCGCCAGTATCGGGAGAGAATCCCACGATCGACAGCGTGGTAGATGTATGGAAGGGCGCGGATTGGTCGGAACGTGAAGCGTTCGACATGTTCGGCATTCAATTCAAGGGCCATCCGGATCTGCGCCGGATTCTGACGCACGCCCAGTTTGAAGGCCATCCTCTGCGGCGGGACTTCCCTCCAGGTCAGCGCACGCTGAGCACGGGAACGATTGATCTGCCTGTCGTCGAACGCGCAAAGAAATACGCGGAAGAGATGGGCATCAATCATCCGCAGATTCTGAATCTGGGACCGCAACACCCTGCAATGCACGGAACGTTCCGATTGCAAGTTGCCGTGGACGGCGAGCGCATCATCGATTCCGACACCGAAATCGGCTATCTGCACCGCTGCTTCGAGAAGATGTCCGAAACTCACATGTACTGGCAGGTGATTCCCTTTACCGACCGGTTGAACTACATGTCGGGGATGATGAACGGCGTAACGTACGCGATGGCCGTCGAGAAGATGTTCGGTGTCGAGATACCGAAACGCGCGCAATACATCCGCGTCATTCTCTCCGAGTTCAGCCGCATTGCAGATCATCTGGTGTGTATCGGGACGAACCTTGTCGACCTGGGTTCGATCAGCAACTTCTGGTACTCGTTCCGGCCTCGCGAAGAAATCTACGATCTGATTGAATCCTGCTGTGGTGGACGGCTCACCGTGAGCTATGTGCGCATCGGCGGAGTCGCCGACGACGTCCCGAACGATTTTATTGAACGCGCCCGAAAGCTGCTGGAAACGATTCCCGTGTACGTGGACAACATTGAAAAGATGAACCGCCACAACAAGCTTTTCAAGATGCGGACCGAAGGCGTAACGGCGGTTTCTGCCGAAGATGCCATCGACTGGGGATTCACAGGGCCCGTACTGCGAGCGTGTGGCGTTCCGTATGATGTCCGGAAATGGTTTCCCAACTACGATTACGACAAGTTCGAATTTGATGTGCCCGTCGGCGAACGTGGAGACATTTACGATCGCTACCTGGTTCGCATGGAAGAGGTCCGACAGAGTTTGAGAATTATCAAGCAGGCGCTGGAAAACCTTCCGGAAGGCCCGGTGCAGATTCTGGATCGCCGGATCAGCCTGCCTCCCAAGAAGGGCGTGTACTCCAACATCGAAGATCTGATGAATCATTTCGAATTGATTCAGGACGGAATACTTCCTCCCATCGGCGAAGTGTATTCGTATTGGGAAGCGGCCAATGGCGAACTGGGGTTCTATCTCGTGAGCAACGGAACCAAACGTCCTTACCGGCTGCGTTGCCGCGGAGCATGCTTCTACATTTTCCAGGCATTCAGTTCCATGGTAAAGGGCGGCTACATCTCGGATGCCGTCGCCTCATTGGGCTCGCTGAATATCGTGGCTGGTGAACTGGAAAAGTGAAACTTTACCGCTTGCACGACCGCGAGATCCCACCGAAGGCACAGGAATTGATCGATTTCGATATGGATTCAATCCGGCAGATTGCAAAGGCCGAGCGGCTCAAAGCTCCGGAACTGTGGCTGGCGAATCCCGATCAGTATGAAGTAAGCGGACGGATTCTGCGAGATAGCACATCTCCACGCATGCTGGCGTACTCGCCGGAACGCAAGGTTCTGTTCGCAACGGACGGGTGCAATTCCTGCGCGCATTTTCTCGCAGCGGATCTGAAGGAACTCGACGATGAGTCGATCGGGACGTTCGCGAATGACAGCAAGATCGAACCTGAACTCCTCAGCCGCATGGTTGCGATACTGAAGAACCTGTCGATAAATTAAGAGCAATTTGGAGCCAGCAGACTCCCCTCCTCAGTGAGGAGGGGTGGGACATCAAAAGATGGAGCGCCGGGGTGGTTCCAGAGCGGCAAACTTGAAAGTTGGTGGCTTCGGAACCACCCCTCGCACGACCTTCGGTCGTGCTGCCCTCCTGACACAGGAGGGCAAGTTGCTTCCCTGTTCCGTTTCTCGTTGATCCTCCCGCTTCCTCCGCATCTCTACCTTCTCGTAGTTACTCCGACACGTTTACAGTAAGCCGCAATCCGGCACGTCGAACAAAACGGGCTGACCGGCTTGCAGAGATTCTGACCGTACGCGACCAGCAGGTCGTTCAGAACTATCCAGTATCGTCGGGGCAGCTTTCTCCTCAGCGCCATTTCCGTATCATCGGGAGTGCGCGTGCGCACGTAGCCGAGGCGATTGGATATCCGATGCACGTGAATATCCACCGCAATTCCCGGCTTCCTAAATGCCAGAGTGATGACGATGTTCGCAGTCTTGCGGCCAACGCCAGGCAGGCTGAGCAGCGAGTCCATGTCCGACGGTACTTCTCCATCGAACCGTTCGAACAACATTTCGCAGATCGCATGGATGGTTTTCGCCTTGGTCCGAAAAAACGATACCGGATAAATGGCCTTTTCAATGACCGGCACCGGCGTGGCCAGCATGGTCTTCGCATCCGATGCGATTGCGAACAGCCGATCGCTTGCCGCAACCGTGGTTTTGTCCTGAGTGCGAAGGCTGAGCAGGCA
>Ga0184628_10001932_pt1 | contig 10087 bp, 8 predicted proteins | sample PLM4_5_b1_FD_133149 | JGI IMG/M metagenome (GOLD analysis project Ga0184628, IMG submission 133149) | Groundwater sediment microbial communities from an aquifer in East River, Colorado, USA - PLM4_5_b1 | ecosystem: Environmental > Terrestrial > Soil > Riparian zone | place: USA: East River...
CGGCAGCGTGTTGATGGAAATGCCGAGCGGCCGCAGCGCGTCGTTGACGGCATTGGCGACCGCGGCCGGCGCGCCCAGATAACCCGATTCACCCGTGCCCTTCTGGCCGAGCACGGTGTGCGGCGACGGCGTCTCGTGATCGACGATCTCGACCGGCGGCACTTCGTGCGAGGACGGCAGCAGATAATCCATAAAGCTCTGGGCGATGAGTTGCCCGTCGTCGTTATAGGCGAATTCCTCGTACAGCGCGGCGCCGATGCCGTGCGCGATGCCGCCCATGGTCATGCCGCGCACGATCTTGGGATTGATCTGCGTGCCGCAGTCATGGCCAAGCCGGTAGCGCACGATCTCCGGCCGCCCTAGATCGGGATCGATGCTGAGCAGCAGCATGTGAAATTCGAACGAGAAGCAGGGATACATATGCACGCGCCCGTCCGGCGTCGGCAGCGTGCCGCCGGTCGGCACCTGATAGACATGCTCGACCGCCAGCCCCGGCTCCATGCCGGCTGGCATGCGGTGATAGTTGCGGAACGCGATCTGAACCAGGTCCGCCCAGCTGCGCTTGTTCTGCGGCGCGTTGCGGTCGCTGACGCTGCCGTCTTTGTAAATCGCGCGCTCGACCGGAATGCCGAGGTCCTGCGCGGCGATGGCCGTAAGCTTGGTCCTGAGTTTATTGGCGGCGTGAAACGCCGCGCCGCCTAGCATGATCGCCATGCGGCTGCCGACCGGCGTGCCGCTCGGCAGTGAGTTGAGCGAGTCCGGTCGCGTCACCCGGATGCTGTCGGGATCGACCTGCAGTATCTCGCCGATCACGGTGCCGACCAGCGTCTCGTGGCCCTGGCCGGAGGAGGTGGTGTGTATGGTGGCGGTGATCGTGCCCATGCCATCGACATTGATGCGGCAGGAATCCATGAAGGTGGAGGTGGTGATGGCCGGATTGAGCAAGGCCTCGAAGGTGGCGTTGCCGCCGGACGGCTCCAGGCAGGCGGCAAAGCCGATGCCGGCGAGCTTGCCCTCGCTGCGCAGCCGGTCACGCTCCTGCTTCAAGCTCTCGTAGCTGGTATGCGCCAGCACCTTGTCGATGACGGTATGATAGTCGCCGCTGTCGTAGGTGGTGCCGCTTGGAATCAGATAGGGAAATTCCTCGTGGTGGATCATATTGCGGCGGCGAATTTCCAGCGGATCCAGCGCCAGCACATTGGCGACCTCATCCATGCAGCGCTCGAGCGCCAGATTGGTCGGCCCCTGGCCGAAGCCACGCACCGCCTCCTGTGTGGTCTTGTTGGTAACCACCGCGATGGCGCGATACTGCACGCTCTTGATCTTATAGGGGCCGACGATGGCGCCGATCGGCTTGCCGAGCTGGAAAGGCGAGCGCCCGGCATAGGCGCCGACATTTTCCAGCGCACGCATCTTCATGGAGCGCACAATGCCGTTGTCGTCGAAGGCGACATCCACGTCGAACAGCCGCTCCGGCCCATGGGCGTCGCCGCCGCGCATGTTCTCCAGCCGGTCCTCGATCAGCCGTACAGGAAAGCCGAGCCGGCGCGACAGGTAACCGCACAGCACCGTGTGCTTGATGCCGCGCTTGATGCCGTAACTGCCGCCGACGTCGACATCGTGATGCACCCGCACCGAGGTCACCGGGATCTTCAGCGCGATACTTATTTGGTCGGCATAACGCGGCATCTGGATCGAGGCATAGACGTCGAGCATGTCGCGCCAAGGATCCCAGCTCGTCACCACGCCGAAGGTCTCGATCGGCACCGTTGAGCTGCGTGCCCATTTCACCCGCAGTGACAGCTTGCGTGGCGACGCGGCGAAGTCCTTCTCGACCTCGCCCCACACAAAGGTCTTGTCGAGCAGCACATTGGAGCCGTGTGCCTCGTGCACCAGCACGGCACCGGGTTGCATCGCCTTCTCGGCGTCGAGCACGAAGGGCAGGGCCTCGTACTCGATGTCGATTGCTTCGGCGGCGTCCTCGGCCAGCGCCCTGGTGTCGGCCACCACGGCGGCGACCCATTCGCCGGAAAAGCGCGCAACGTCCACCGCCAGCGGCCGGCGCGGCACGTTCGGCGTGTCGAGCCCGGCCATCAGCGGCAGTGTGGCCGCGGCCAGCTCACGGCCATCGAGCACATAGTGCACGCCCGGCATTTTCAGCGCGGCGCTGGCGTCGATGCTGACAATGCGGGCGGCCGCGTGCGGGCACGTGACCAGCGCCACATGCTTGGTATTGGGCAGATCGATATCGGCGACGAATTTGCCTTTGCCGGCCACGAAGCGACGGTCCTCGCGCACGCGGCGGTCGCTGGAAACGTAGCGGTGGTGGCCGGCCTCGCTCATTTGCGTGCGTCCTTCGGCCGGTTGGCGCCGCGCAGGCGCTCGGCGGCAAGCGCTATGGCCTCGACGATCTGCGCATAGCCCGTGCAGCGGCAGATATTGCCCGAGATCGCCTCGACGATTTCCTCGCGTGTCGGCTCGGGATTGTCGGCGAGCAAAGCATGCGCGGTGAGCACCATGGCTGGCGTGCAATAGCCGCATTGCATGCCGTGGGTCTCGCAAAACGCGTCCTGGATCGGCGACAGTTCGCCGGGGCCAGGCGTGATGCCTTCGATCGTTGTGATCGGCATTCCTTGCGCCTGCACTGCGAACATCAGGCATGCGCGCACCGCGACGCCATCAAACAGCACGGTGCAGGATCCGCAAACGCCGTGCTCGCAGCCGGCATGCGCGCCGGTCAGCTGTAACTGGTCGCGCAGGCAATCGAGCAGCGTAGTGCGCGGCTCGACGTCGAGCTCGCGGACTACCCCGTTGATGTCGAGTTCAATGCGCATGGCTGGCCTTTTTGGCTTTCTTGCCTTGCGCATCGGCAAAAGCACCGGCGACGGCGCGGGCGGCCAACACGGCGGCGACGCGGCGGCGGTAGGCCGCCGTGGCGTGCAGGTCGTCGAGCGCCTCGATATCGGCAAGCGCCTCCTCGACAGCCGCGCGTACCGCTTTCGGGTCGAGCGAGCCACCGGTCAATTGCCGCTCGGCATTTTCAAGGTGAAGCGGGTGGTCGGTGGCCGCGCCGACGCCGATAGCGATGCGTTTGCATTTGCCGTCGTCGCCGAGTTCGATCTGTGCGGCCGCCGACACGAAGGCGAAATCGCTGCTGCGCGCATTCACCTCATGAAAGCCGGTGCCGATCTTGCCTTTCCACACCGGAAAGCGAACGGCCGTCAGCAGCGCACCGGCTGGCAGCGTCGTCGTCATCGGCCCAATGTGAAAGCAGCGCGCCGGGATCGTGGTGGTTTTGCCCGTAGCGCGATAGCTCAAGGTGGCGTCGAGCGTCACCGCGATCAGCGATATTTCCGCCGCCGGATCGGCATTGGCGAGCGAGCCGCCGATGGTGCCGCGCGCGCGGGTGGCGGCGTGGCCGATATTCGGGATCGCGCGCGCCAATAGCGGAACGCGGGCAGCAACAAGCGGGTCGCGCTCGAGCACGCATTGCCGCGTGGTGGCGCCGGTCACGATGCCGTCGCCATCCTCGCGGATATAGGACAAATCGGCGATACGGTTGATGTCGACGAGCCGCGTCGGCCGCGCCAGTCGCATCGCCATCATCGGCACCAGCGTCTGTCCGCCGGCGATGACGCGCGCGTTCTCGTCGGCCGCCAGCAACGCACAGGCTTCGTCAATGGTGGCGGGACGGGAATACTCGAACGACGCTGCTTTCATGGACGGCTACGCTGGCTTCGAACGGAGGGTGCGATATTGTCGTAACGGCAGCGATATGGTTAAAGTCTCTCTCGCATTATCGCAACTGCAATCGCGCGGGTTTCATGCAGGCTGCGGCCCCATACCACGCGGTATCGGCGAAGTAACGAAGACCCGTCGCCCAAGGACATCAAGCGTCATGACCGCCGACCGCCGCAAAGCCTTCATCCGCAACATCGCCGAGGTGCCGTGGCTGGAATTTCCCAACCATTTCGGCGGCGCGCTGTCGAAGCCGCTGGTGATGCCCGAGACCGCCGGCTCGCATCACCTCGACTACCGCATCTCGATGTATCAGCCCAAAGCCTATGTCGAGAAGCACAGCCACAAGGTGCAGGAGCAGGTCTATCATGTCATCGAAGGCGAAGGCGTGATGCATATCGACGGCAAGGACCACGTCGTGCGCAAGCACGACTTCATCTTTTTGCCGCCTGGCATCGTGCATTCGATTTCCAACACCGGGCTGGTCGATCTGGTATTCCTGGTGGTGACGTCGCCGGTGACTGACGACGAAAAGCCGATATAAGGATGCTTTCCGGATAAGATTGTGCGCAAGAAGGACTTCGATATGACCGCCAAATCGCGAACCAAGCAGAAAACTGCAACGCCGAAGCCGCCGCGCGGCCGCGTCACGCCGATCTGCGGTCTCGATCGGGACGCCGCCGAAAAGGCGCGCGGCGGCGTGCAGTCGCTCGGCCGCGCTTTCGCGATCATGGAAGAGGTCGCGCGCAACCGCGACGGCATCGGGTTGGCCGAGCTGAGCAAGCGTGTCGGCCTGCACAATTCCACTACCTTCCATCTGGTCAAGACGCTGGTCACGCTCGGCTATGTGCGCCAGCTCAAGGACACAAAGCGCTACCGCATCGGCCGGCCGCTGTTTGCGCTGGCCGCCAGTGCACTCGACGAACTCGAAATGGCGAGTCTGGCCACCCCGGTGCTGGAAGATCTCGCGCGCACGACCGGCGAGAGCGCGCATTTCTCGGTGCGCATGAGCGACGCGGTGGTGGTGCTGGCGCGCACCAGCGGGCCCGGCGCCTTCCAGATCACCGACCGGGTCGGCGTGGTGCGGCCGGCGCATTGCACGGCGCTCGGCAAGATCATGCTGGCCGCGCTGGCGCCCGACCAGTTCGATCGGTTCGTTGCTCGCACCGAACTCAAGGCGCAGACGCCGAATTCGATCACCAGCCCGGACGCACTTCGCCGCGAAATCGCACAGGTGCGCCGCGCCGGCATGGCGTTCGACGACGGCGAGTTCGATCCAGAGATGCGCTGCGTGGCGCTACCGGTGCGCGATTTCAGCGGCCAGATAATCGGCGCCCTCGGCATTTCCGGTCCGGTCTGGCGGCTGTCGATCGAGGTGCTGCAGAAGCGCGCGCGCCTGGTGCGCGCCGCGGCCGACCGCCTGTCGGCCGAATTCGGCTATACTGGCGAGGGCGAGCCGCGCGTGAAGGCGGCGGGATAGATCTTACAGAGGAGCCGAGCCATGCCACGGCACGCATCATACGTTCCTCACGGCGTGATCCCGGCGGTGCTGCTGCCGTTCGACAACGATCTGTCGATCGATGAGCCAAGCTTCCGCAAGCATCTGCGCGATGTGGCGAGCGTCGAGAGCCTTTCCGCCATCACCATCAACGCGCATTCGACCGAAGCGGCCTCGTGCACTTTCGACGAACAGCGCCGCGTGCTCGACATCGCGCAGGACGAGATCGGCTCGAAGCTGCCGCTGATCAACGGCATCTGGGCCGACGGCAGCGTCGAAGCCGCGCGCATCGCGCGCATGGCGGCACAGGGCGGCGCCTCGGCGCTGCTGGTATTTCCGCCGGCGCCGTTCACGCTTGGCCAATCGCCGCAAATGGCGCTGGCGCATTTCAAGCGCATCGCCGATGCCACCGATCTGCCGCTAATCGTGTTCCAGTATCCGCTCGCCACAGGGCAGGGTTACCCGAAGGACACGCTGCTGCAACTGTGCGAGCAGGTACCATCGATCCGCGCCATCAAGGACTGGATCGGCAACGTGCCGCATCACGAATGGCACATCCGTACGTTGCAAAACCTCAGCCGCCCGGTGAACGTACTCACCACGCATAGTTCGTGGCTGCTCGCGTCGCTGGTGCTCGGCCCCAACGGTTTGCTGTCGGGCTCCGGCAGCGTGATCGCCGATTTGCAGGCCAAGCTGTTCCGCGCCGTGCAAAGCAACAATCTGGCGGAAGCGAAATTACTTGCCGACCGCATCGAGCCGGTATCGCGCGTGTTCTATGCCGATCCCTTCGTCGACATGCACAACCGCATGAAGGAAGCTTTGGTGCTGCTCGGCAAATTGCCGCGCGCCGTGGTGCGCCCGCCGCTGGTCAAGCTGGAACGTGCCGAGATCGCGCGTATTCGCCAAGCTTTGATCGAAGCCGGATTGCTGCATAAAAACGCGGCGAGGGACGCCGCCTAATCACATAATCGCAAACTCGCTATTCTTCCGGTCGGTCACCAGCATGCTGCCGGGAAAATGCGTGATGCAGAATTCCGGCTTGACGGTCGCGATCACCGATTGCGGCGTTACCCCGCAGGCCCAGAACACCGGCAGTTCATCCTCGCGCACCGGTAAGGCGTCGCCGTAGTCGGGTTTCATAATATCCTTGATGCCGATCATCTCCGGTTTGCCGATATGCACCGGCGCGCCATGCACCGATGGAAAGCGCGTGGTGATCTGCACTGCGCGGATCGCATCGGCCGGGCTCATCGGCCGCATCGACACCACCATCGGTCCGTGGAACGGCCCCGCTTCTTTGGTCGCGATCGAGGTGCGGTACATCGGCACGTTGCAGCCACGTACGATGTGACGCATCTCGATGCCGTCCGCCATCAGCGCTTCCTCGAACGAAAATGAGCAGCCGATCACAAAGCTCACCAGATCGTCGCGCCAGACGTCGCGAATATCCTCGGGCTCGGCGAAAAGTTCGCCGTTCTTCCACACCCGATAGCGCGGCAAATCGGTACGGATGTCGAGATCCTCGCCCAGTTCCGGCACGCGCCAGTCGCCGGGCGCAGATGTTCCGATCAGCGGGCAGGGCTTCGGGTTAAGTTGGCAGAAGCGCAGGAAATCGGCGGCCAGTGCCTGCGGCAGAATGGCGAGATTGCCCTGCACAAATCCGGGCGCAATTCCTGAGGTCGGTCCGCGATGCGTTCCGACGCGGATCGCCAGCCGTGCGGCGTGGCCGCTGTGCGGCGGGGCCGCTTCGTCTCGGCGCAGGGGGGTGACGATCATCGGTCTTTAGTCCAATGCATTCGCCGCAAACGACGCGGCACCACTTTAACCTAGCATCGGCCGCGGTTCGGTTCGAGGGCGGTTGCACAATCGGCGGGCATCACTTCCACCATGTGAGCCTGCATGCATCGATATCGAAATACCGGTTGAAACTTGGGTCCAGATCGCGTTTGCTTATGAGGCAGTTTGCTCAAAGAGCCTGTCCAAGGGCCGAGTGGGGAGGAACTGACAATGCAGCCTCGTGCCGCTACGGTTGGGCGTGCGGTGATCGGGCTCGCGGCCATGCTTGTCGTCAGGCGGAAAGCCGGCGCAGGCGCGGCGCGCGACCGCGCCACTCATTCGGACAATCGCATCTTGACGTCGCTTCAAGGCGCGCGTGAGCGCGTGAGCATTTCAGTGGGATGACATGAAATCCAATGGGAGGAGATCGCAATGACTGAAAAGTGGAAAGACGAGGCCTGGGCGCAGGACATCTGGTACAGCGGCAAGGTCACTCGCCGCACGCTGGTCGGATGGGGCGGCGGCGCGCTTGGCGCGATGATGCTGGTGCCGGCGCCATGGCGCGCGGCTTTCGGCGCGGCTGCGCCGTACAAGATCGGCTCGGAGCAGCCGCTGTCGGGCGCGGCTGCGCTCGGCGGCAAGACCGCGGTGATCGGCCTGCAGATGGCCATCGACCGCATCAATAATGCCGGCGGCGTCAACGGCCGGCCGCTCGAGGCGTTCATTGTGGACGACGAGTCCAAGCCCGATGTCGGCCGCCGCAAGACCGAGAAGCTCTTGGTCGAGGACAAGGTCGACGTGCATGTCGGCGGCTTCCTCTCCAACATTTGCCTGGCCTGCATGCCGGTGTTTGAGGAGGCCAAGGTCGTCAACATGATCAGTGTGTGTCTCGACACCACGCTGACCACCACCAAATGCAACCGCTACAGCTTCCGGACATTCGATTATGCGCCGGCACAGGCGGTGGCGATCGCGCCCTATCTGGTCAACAAGCTCGGCAAGAAGTGGCACATCGCCTTTGCCGACTATTCCTGGGGTCAGTCGACGCGCGACGCCTATGCGGCCGAGATCAAGAAGCTCGGCGGCGAAGTGGTCGGCACCACGGGCATTCCGCTTGGCACCGCCGACATGACACCGTTCCTGTCCAAGATTCAGGGCGATTTCGACGGCCTGTTCGGTATCTTCTTCGGCAAGGACGGCATCACCATCGGCAACCAGGCCTTCGATCTCGGCCTCACCAAGAAGTACAAGTGGGCGGGCGACGGCGCCATTGCCGAGTCGGTCAACCTGCCGGCGCTCGGCAACAAGATCGAGGGCTTCATCGGCATCAACCGTTACATCCCGGTGTTCGAAGGCCCACTTGATACGCCGCACCACAAGAAGTTCTTCGAGGAAGCCAAAGCGCGGCTGGCCAAGATCGATCCGTCCGGCCCGCTGCCCGACCGCTATGTGCAATCGAACTACGAGGCGGTCAACGCGCTCAAGCTCGGCATGGAGAAGTCGAAGTTCGAGGGCCGCAAGGACACCATGAAGCTGATCGAGGCGCTCGAAGGCCTCGTGATGAAGGAAGGCGACGACTTCCCGCAGGGCGGCGGCGTGATCCGCAAGGAGGATCACCAGGCGTTCATCAACGAGTTCATCTTCGAGATCAAAGGTGGCAAGCACCACATCATTGAGACCGTTGCTGGCGCGAAGACCCTGTTCCCGCCGGCCTGCAAGTTCGCTTCGTCGTAAGGCAAGCGAAAACTAAGTGACGGCCGAACCTTCGACCGACTTGCGCTCCCCGGCGATGAGCCGGGGGGCGGCGTCGGCTCCCATCCTGAAGACCGAACTGTTGACCGTCCGTTTCGGCGGGCTGGCGGCGCTTTCTCAGGTCAATTTCGAAGTTAAGCGTGGCGACGTCTGCGCCATCATCGGGCCGAACGGGGCGGGCAAGAGCACATTCTTCAATTGCCTGACCGGCGTGCTGCGGCCGACCGGCGGGCGCATTTTGTTCAACGGTGACGATATCACCGGCCTGCCGCCCAATATGATTTCGCAGAAAGGCATCGCGCGCTCGTATCAGATCACCAATATCCTGCCGAACGCTACCGTGCAGGAAAACGTGCGCATCGCCGCGCAGTCGCGCCGCCACGCCTGGAACATGGTGAGGCACCACAGCGAATTCGCCGACATCAACCGCAAGGCCGAAGCCGCGCTGGATTCCGTCGGGCTGCTGGGTAAGGCCTATGAATTGGCCGCCAATCTGTCGCATGGCGAGCAGCGCAATCTTGAAATCGGCATCGCGCTCGCCACCGAGCCGTCATTGCTTTGTCTCGACGAGCCGACCGCCGGCATGAGCACGGCCGAGACGCATGACACCATGCAACTGGTACGCAAGATCGCCAAAGATCTCACCATCCTGATCGTCGAGCACGACATGCAGGTGGTGATGGAACTGTGCGACCGCATCACCGTGCTGCACTACGGCCAGATCCTGGCCGAGGGCACGCCGGAGGAAATCCAGCAGAACCCCAAAGTGCTCGAGGTCTATCTCAAGACATGAGCACGAACGGCACCACTGCCCAGCCGTTGGTCCTGGTCGAGGACCTGCATACTTATTACGGCAAGAGCCACATTTTGCATGGCGTCTCGCTGCAGGTCGGGCCGGGCGAGGTGGTCGGGCTGTTGGGGCGCAACGGCGTCGGTAAATCGACGACGTTGAAGTCCATCATGGGACTGGTCACACCGAGCGGGGGCGAGATTCGATTGGACGGCCGTTCAATTGCCGGCATGCCGGCACACAAGCTTGCCCGGCTCGGCATCGGCTATGTGCCGGAAGACCGGCGCATCTTCCGTCTGCTGACCGTGATGGAAAACCTGCGCACCGGTCTCGACCGCAACGGCGTGACGGACGAGCGCAAAGCCGCGCTGCTCGACAAGGTGTTCACCTTCTTTCCGGTGCTGGCCGAGCGGCGCAATCAGGCTGGTGGCACGCTGTCGGGCGGCGAGCAGCAGATGTTGGCGATTGCCCGCGCCATGATGCTGGAGCCCAAGATCATCCTGCTCGACGAGCCGACCGAAGGGCTGATGCCC
>Ga0184628_10001934_pt1 | contig 10084 bp, 11 predicted proteins | sample PLM4_5_b1_FD_133149 | JGI IMG/M metagenome (GOLD analysis project Ga0184628, IMG submission 133149) | Groundwater sediment microbial communities from an aquifer in East River, Colorado, USA - PLM4_5_b1 | ecosystem: Environmental > Terrestrial > Soil > Riparian zone | place: USA: East River...
CCCCAGAGGCGTCGGTGCCCAATTGCACGCGGGTGCAACGACGTCCAGATTCGTTCCCGTGTTGGCATAGGGCGGCGGCGTCCCGAACGTACTCATCGCTCCGACCGTCACGATGTAAGGAGTGTCCGGATCCGTGCTTATCCAGGCATCGTTCCCTGAAGCCGCGACGACCACACCACCCGCGCTCTGCATGTATTGCGCGGCCGCCATCACGGTCGGGTCGTTCTGCACGGGATAGCCCACCGCGGCGACTCTCGCTCCGTGATCCGCAGCCCAACGGATGCCGCTGGCAATATCGGCCATCGACGCGAGGACATACTGATCCGAGACGCGCACCGGCATGATCTTGCACGCCCAGCAGACTCCCGCAACACCCTTGGCGTTATTCGTGACTGCCGCGGCTGTTCCAGCAGCCCACGTCCCGCGTCCCGCTCCAGCGTCATGCGTATCGGTGTTGTTGTCGAAGATGTTTCGGCCGGGCACCATCTTCGCCACAAGGTCCTCATGCGTCCCGTCGACTCCCGCGTCGACAATCGCGATGATGATGGCAGCGCTTCCTGTCGTCACATCCCAGGCGGCTGGTACCGAAATCTCCGGCAACGGCTGATTGTAAAAGTACGGATCGTTCGGGGTGAGCGCCAGAAGCAAGCCGAGAAGGATGTTCATCATTGACAGCTATCCCAAAGCGGCCAGCACACCGCTTCATAATCTGGGATTCCGTCGACGTCCAATGGCGGCGTTTCCGCCCACACGGCATAGCGATACGCGGGTGGAAACCAGGGCACTCTCCTGAACCACCACCCGGACATCACGCCCCAGGAACCTGAGATGCCTTTGATCGTCTGCCGGCCTTGGTTCGTAATTTCCACTCGGTAATCGCCGAGAGGAACGGTGAGGCCGGTCCCGAACCCATAAATGGTGCCGTTGATGATGAAGCTCGGTAACGACGTGAAATAGAACTTCGCGGCGACGATCGAACCATTCCAGGGAACCGCATCCAGTCGCGTGCCGTCTCCGATCAACAGCCGCACTTGGAGCGTGTCGGGAATTTTCCCTTTGACGGTCACCCGCGCATAGAACGAGGTATTCGCGCCATCGCACTTCCTCAATACATGCGAGACCCAGGTTTGACCCGGAGCAATCGAGCCGCCGATACGAAATTCCCCTTCGGAATCTTCGGTCACGCACGTAATGGCGGGCTCGTTCGGGTCCGGGTAGCAGTGCTGGCAGAGACCGGATGGGAATTCCGTGAAGCCCGTCTGCGGTTTCTGGGCATGTAGCAATCGAGGCATGAACAGTGCCGCCATCAGCAGCAGGACGATTCGGCTTCTCATAAAACTCTTTTCCCTTGAAAATCATTTGTTGTCGATGTCGAGGTCTTAGGTCTTCTCGCCGGGTGACCGTGGATCACGGAAACGCCGTTGGGACCGGGGCAGGAGCGATTCCTTAATCAATTCTTCAACGCGATCCACATTCCCTTCGATCCGGTCGAGCTGTCTCTGTAGAACGTCGCGTTCCCGCTCGGTCCAATGGACTGCCGTGTCGCTCTGATGGTCAAAATGCGTTGCGTGTTGTTCGGAATGACGCTTCAACTCCACCTCGACCCATTTTTGCCAAGCTCGCCGTCCACCTAAGTCTTCACCGTAACTTCGGATGAATGCGACGAGGGCGAGAATAAAGGTTAGGGCTAATCCTGCCAAGCCCGCCCATTCCATAAGGCTCACTCATTGGCCGATCCGGATATCAGGCAAAGGCCCGAAGAGCAGATTCAGCAGCCACAGCAACACGACGATCACGACGGCCGCATTCAGGATCGTCAGGATCGCCTGGTGCATGTATTTGCCGAGATAGCGATTCACGAACCAGAGCAGGACACCGACAACGATCAAGAGGAGGATGAGGCTGAGCAGAGGCATGGTGGCTCCTTCGTTGCTGTCTGATGGTTTTATGGTTTGGTTGTGGGTTCGATCGTGAACTTCGGCGCCCGGTACTCACCGGCGACACCGCATTTCGGGCACTTGTACGCGTGGGTCTTTCCATCATAGGGTCCTGCCGCGACGATGTCGTTGAAGTCGGCACCGCAGCGCACGCGGGAGGTTCCATCGATGAACGATGCCAGACTCAACCGCGCATCGCCGTCGATTTTCAGTTTCGGATTGGCCTTGATGAGACTGGCCACGAGTTCCTCTTGCTTCTTGGCGAGATCCGCCGCGGCCGTCGCATGTGTGGCCACCGCAGCCGCATCGGCCTTCGCCGGCACGGCGGGCGCTCGCGCGACCAGCGCTTGGATTTGAGCGGCTCCCTCTTTCGACAACTGCCCGCGGCATCGCCGCTTCACGGATCGGACTTTCGCGATCGCTTCTTCTTTGGTCATAACGTCTCCTTAAACGCTGGATCCGGCGAGCCGGGTGGTGAAGGTGGATTTCTTGGCCGTGTCCGCCGCTTCCAGACCCTGCTCGACCCAGACCTTGATGTAGGTCTCGGCTTCAAGCGTCGTATCCGGAACGCTCAACTCGACGTTGTCGTCGGAAAACACGAGCGGGTCCGTTGCTTGATCTTCCGGGACATCCAATCGGCTCGCGAGCGATTGGGTGCCGTCCTTGATGTCTTCCAGGGCAATCTTGATTCGGGAATCGGGATCGGCCGTTAGGGTGACTTTTGCGGAGTTGAGCGTGAGGGTCGCGTGCGCGTTGTAATACGCGATGGCTTCGTATCGTTCGATGGCGCCCGCTTCGGAGGCCGAATTGATGAAGAGCGCATACACGCCTTTCTCGTCCGGCGGAATCGTCGCGCGCGTGGTGCCGCCGGTGCCCTGCTTGACGGTAATCGTGCGGCTGGCGCTGGTCGTTTGTGCGGCGATGATCAGGACACGTTCGTAATCGTTCGTACTGAGGACTTCGCCGGCTCCCGTGAGGACAACCGTTTCGTTGATCAATTCTCCCGCGGCGTTGCGTCCGGTAATATCGACGCTGCGCGTGTCGGCTCCATCGGAGACGAGAGCCACTTTCGCGGTGGCCGAGAACTGCGTGAAGACGGGGCGGTTTTCCAAATCAATGGCTCCGCCGGAAGCGTCGTCATCGTCGAGCGGACGATCGACGACGCCATACAAAATCAAATCCGTGGTTGCAATGGACACGGGGAACCTCCAGGACGCGCAATCGCGCGCTCAGTTGAAATGGGTGAATGGGGCGAGGACTCGTTTAGGGCGCTAGTGGTTGTTCCGCTAGCGAGGGTTCGCTGGCTTCCACCGCGGCGCCCTTCTTGCCTCGTGGCGTCTTCGGATCCAGCCTGGGTAACGTACCGTCAAGGGCTTCAATGCGCCCCGCGTTGGCTTGCATTTCTTCCGGCGACATGTCGACAACATCGCCTTGGACAAATTCTTCGGGCTCGTGCTTCGGGCTGAAGCGCACGAACCGGCCGTGGATCAACCGGACTTTCATCGAGTACTCCTGAGTGACGAAATGGAAATGGGTTTTGGTGTAGCGGCGGTCTATGACCGCCGGCGTGATGCGCTGAACCCTCTCCCGGAAGGAGAGGAGGGGTGGCTGCGCATTTGGTGCGTCCACCCCTCCTCGTCTGGGAGGGTACGATGAGGATCTTAGTTGCCGGTCGAGACCGCGACGCCGCAGTTGTTGTCTGCGTCGTACTTCACGCGGGGAACCGCGCACTGCATGACCTTGAACTGCTCCTGCATGCCTCCAAATTCGGCCCAGGAAATCGTTCGCATATCTTCAGCGATCGCGAGGTCCACCACGTCGCTGGTCAACTGCACCACGATCGCCGTGCCGGCCGTGAGCCAATCGGAAGGCTTGAAGAACTGGACGTTCGGGATCTTAATGATCCGGTCCAGGTCCCGCTGACCCGATCCGTCCGTGTAATAGGTCTGCGTCTGATTGAACTGCACGGTCGCCGCGTAAACGCCATACGGGCCGAACTGCTTTTTTAGATGCAATGCGGAAATCATGTTGAGGATCGTGGTGTAGGAATTCCCGACGGTTCCCCAATCTCCAGCCGTGCTCACGATTACCCGCTTGGGATGCGTCGCGTAACCGTAGATCTTGTTGCCGTCGAGCTGCAGGTTGGAGCCGTTGAACAACATGTTCTCCAGACCATCGGCCACGACGCGCGATGCAATCTCTCCCTGCGCGGTGTCAATCGAATCGCCCAGCTTCCGGGAGGCCATCAGCCTCCGGATGTTGGCAGCGAAATCCTTGTGGATGATGGGGACAGGGATGGAGATCAGATTGAATCCCGCGTCGTCCTGTTCCCCGCGGGTGACACCCGACATGCTGATGTTTGCTGCAGACATATCGGTGAGCTGTTCGTACTGGGTCACGGTCGTACCCAGACCACCAAGGCGGTGGGTCAAGCCGGCATTGATCAAATCCAGGATGCCCGTCAGGCGAGAGCGGGCGACGTTGATGAGCCGAAGGTCCAGCTCCTCCCATTCCTGCTTGCGCAGCAGATTCGCGTTCGTCCGCATCTGATGTTCGCGGACAGCTTTCAGAGTACCGTGCTCCAGGAGGGCGGCAAAGCCGCCGCGGGCACTTCCTGCGAGTGTGATGTTTGCGGTTTCCATTTACGCGACCTCCACTTTCAGCCGCGTCGAAGCCACGGCAACTTTGGTTTCCAGGGCGTAGGCGATGAGAGCGCCGCTCGAGCGCGCCTTCAATGTCCCGTCCCCTGCCGACTCCAGCGCTCCGCCAATCGAGACCGAAACACCAGAGGCGATGAGGCCGTAGATTTCCGTACCCGGGGCGCAGACGTGATAGATGACGTTGTCGCCATCGGCATAGAGCTTGTCGATCGAGCCGCCGATGAAATCCTGATTGATGGCGAAGCTCTTTTGAGCGATGCCGCCGGCCGTCGAATGCACGCCGACTTTCCCGGTCGATTTCAATTCGATCAGATGCCCCGGAGTGATGGAGCCATCGGCGGGCCGTTCCTTTTGAATCGAATCCGCATTGTTGAGCAGAATTTTGTTAGGCATTGACTGCCTCCTTCTTCGTCGCGAGCAAGAGCGCTGGTGTGTCCGCGATTTCTTCGTTGGTTGTCACGTTCGTTCGGACTCCGGGAGCACCGGAGTAATCGGCCGGGGAGAGGGCGCGGTGCAGGTTGACCAACTCCGCGGTTTCGAACGTCGCAAGACGCTCGGCGGTCCAGCCGGAATTGTTAGCCGTGATCTTCGTGATCAGTTCCGTGCGCTTGGCGTTCTCTTCGGCCAGATTGGCCAGCAGCGAACGCTTCAGGGTCGAATCGGGAGCGGATCCGAGGAACGCTTCCATCGTGGCCGGTTCTGCCGGCTTCACGGGTGCGGTGTCGGCCACGACGGCCGTATTGACCGCCGGTGTCTTGCCGCACGTGCAATTGGCGTTGGTGGTGGGCGCCGCTGCGGTGCCCGGGGCAGGCGCAGCGACGTTGGTGGCAGGAACCGCTTTCAACTGCTCCTCCGACAACGTGTCCAACCAGGGGCGGTCGGATTCGCCGAAGCGCTTGTTCGTGATGAGCGCATCGACAAGTTGTTTCTTGTCCATAGGACTGTTCTCCTTCTGTGGTTGATGGGTGGCGTCCGGTTCGGTGGAGGAGCGGAGGCCGAGCGTGTCCGCCAGATCGCGGAGTAGCCGTCGGGTTTTCGTTAACATGGAATCGTTGGTGGTGATTTCTTCAAAGATCGTGCGGCGCTGTACCGCGACCGGCTGGCCGAACGTCACCTTCGAATCCACGATCGAATAATCGCGCTTCAAGAGTTCGGTCGGAGCGGTGGAGGTGTCGAGCTTCGGACTCTTCTCGTACACGACGAATCCGTCAAAGACGTCCTGGAGCCAGTACCAGAACGCTTCGTCTTCCGATTGCAGCGCCATGCGGAGCAAGTTCGCGATCTGGTCAAACGACATCTCGGATTTCGAGAGCAGATAGCGCGTTGCTCTGGAGTTGGTGGTCATGGTGTTCTCCTTGGAGATCTGGGCATTGAGGCGAGGCACACCGCAGCCGTCCGTCCAGCTGCAGGCGCCGATATCGTCGAGCAGCACGGCGAGGTGATTGGGGCGCGGATTCCACTGGATGCCGTCGTAGGATTTCCCGCCGAAGGTGCCTTTGCCTTCGGAGATATCCGTGAAATAGCCGGTCGAGACTTCGATGGCTTCGTTGGCTTCCAATCGCGCGACCAGACGCTTGCCGTCATCGAGCGAATTGGCTTTCTCGATGTCGATCCACATTTCCGCATGCAAGGAAATGGCATCCGGAACATGCGTATGAAAGATCCGACCCACACCCACCGCCGACAGAACGCCGGGCTGGTTCGCGTCGATATTCTGGCCGTTCGATCGCGGATGGTTGAGCGTGACCGGGATGCCGTTCCACGATTCCGGATATGCGGTGATCTCCGAAGCCTGGACGAGCTCGCCGTTCCTGACGCCTTCTCGCAACATGACGACGGGCGCGACGAGCCAGTCCCGGCCCTCCCAGGTTTCCCGGCGTACGTCCGTGGACGCCTGTGTTCGGAAAACCCGGGTGTTCATCGGGCCGCTTGTGCGCGACGGGCGCGATTGCGTTGTTTCTTCGTAAGCATGTCTTTGTCGGTGTTCGTTTTGGGTATTTTCAGGTCTCATAGCGGGTTGAGTTTTTGTATGACGGAAATTACGCGGCCTTGCGTGTGTGCCGTCCCTCGATAAACGGCAACCACCCACAACGGCAATTTGCGTGGACGGGGATCATGCCGTGCGCCTCCTCGATCGAGACGATCTTGCCTTCCAGTCCCTCGCACTGCGGACACACCCGATCGTCTCCGGCCGTGTGAAGCTCGGCCTCGACGTGCACTTCTTCAAGTCCGAATTGTTCGAAGGTCGCAAGCTGCCCCTCGGCGTTTGCTCGGATCACTTCGGTGCGGGCAATGACCCGCGCGCGCTTCAATCCGATTCCTTCCACGTGCCGGTTCATGAGTGTGGCGATCCGCTTCGGACCCACATTCGCGAGCAATCCCTCAGCGAGTTCGCGCGTCATCGCGGTGGCCATCGCGGCGTTGATGTTGCGCAGCTCCGAAAGATCCCGTAGAAACAAAACCTCGACGCGCCGTTGGTGGAATTGGTTCTGTAAGAGCGTGGAGAGCTTCAACGGATCGAGGTCGACGCTAAGAAAACGCCGCAGGTTCGCCACGGCGGATTTATTACCCTGCAAATACGCCTTCTGGACGAAGCGCTCCAGCCAGAGGCCGGTGTTCTCGAGAACGACCGTTTCCGTCGTATCGTCGAGCCATTCGCGAAACCGCTCGAGCTGTTCGCCCGCGAGCAGTCCTGCAAATTCGAGAGCTCCGGGAATCGGAGGCAGCTGCTCGAGGCCAATCACCCGCCGCGTCAGACCGAAGACATCCTGATCGATGACCGCCATCCGGATCGCGGTGCGGATCCGGCGGTACCGTGCGATCAATTCGCGATCGATGCTCCGGCGGATGCCGCCGGTTTTTGTGGGATCGGTGCTCGCCACTACTTCCGCTTCCCTCGCGCGAACTGATCCTGGACGGCCGGATCCTCTTCATCGATGGGTTCTTCCTCGGGATCGTCGGGGCGGTCTTCCGGAAACTCAAACATCGCGCGCTTTTCCGATTCCGCAATCAGCGTGACCGTTTCGAGTTTTTCCATCGCGGTCGCGACATTGAGCCAGACCTGCGCCTTGTCCTTGTCGTCCATCTCGAACAGGCTCGGCCACTCGACCCGGTACGGATCTGTCGGTTTGGGTAGCGCCCCCCACAACAACAAACGATCGAGGAAGGGACGCAGGATGTTCGGTTCCGCGTGACTGATGCGGCGTTCCTGGATGCGGGCGTTCCAGTTGGTTTCGTCCTGAGACGATGCCAGTTCCCCTTGTTCCGAACCCGTCAAAATGCGCTTGGGAATGCCCGTCGTCCCGCTGATCAGCGCCATGATCATGTCGAAGGTCGGGCCGGGATTCACGTCCTTGCCCGCTTGCTTCTGCATTTCGTAGCCTTCGAGCACGATGAAGTTGCGCAGCTTGTGGGTCAGGTCGTCCAGCTGTTCGCGCATGTTCTTCTGCGCCGTGGGATCGTCTTTCACGCTCCAATCCGAAAACCCTTCCTTGATCCCCAACACCAGGCGGGACACTTCCAGCCAGAACTGTTCGGGAGCGGCGCCGGCGACTTTCTCCAGGTCGTATAACCGGTTCAGTACGGCCTCGAGGGCCGGGGTGCCGAGAACTTCATCTTCCAGTCGATCTTCCGCGACGTGCAGGATGCGGCTGTGGTGGACTTTGACTTTCGTTTCGCGCTTCGCGTTGCGATTGCTCGAGGTGGTGGTGAGGTTGTAGAACAGGGGCAAGCCGAATCGCGGATCCGCCGTATCGTCCACCCAGCTGTCAATCGGGGCGTGCTTTTCCGAATACGGGGTCAGATAGAGCACATCCGCGGCTCTGGCCTTCTCGACCGGCTCCTCGAGATTCCCCTTCGTCCCAATCAACAACACCGCGTACTGCCCGATGCGAGCTAAACGATCCACGCGCGGGAACCGGTGCCAGATGGATAACCGCTCCGCGATGTCTTTCCAGGCCTGTTCGAACGTGGTGACTTTGGGCTCTTCTTCCCCTTCGATGATCTCCGGGATATGTCTCCAGGTGGCGTTGGCCGGCGCATCGATGATCCGTTTCGCCATCCCCTCCCGCTGGTAGTACGCCATGTAGTCGTCGAAGCCCGGGCTGTGCTTGTAACCGAGGACGTCGTAGAGCTGGCGTTTGCCGCCGAACTGTTGCCCGAGCAAACTGCCCAGCATGGCGCGGCTCTGCAGTTCCGAGTTCGCGCGGAGCCCAGAGGGTCGAGAGGTTTTGGGTTTAGCCATTTATGAATAAAAGGGACGGAGGGCCAGTGATACAACGGTCGGCCCTCCACGAAATAATGAACGCGTTAGCCGACGGGCGGCTCTTCGACCGGAGGAGGAATCGGCGCGTTGGTATCCGCTCCGAGTTTCGTCAGGAAGTCGGCGCTCGAATCGATCGCCGCGGCGCTGGCTTCAATCGCCTCAACCTTTGGTCCCAGAACCTCGCGAAATTCCGCTTCGGTGGTGCTGGGTTTGTCGAGAAGTTCTTTAATATCCTTCGCGACTTCGGTGAGACCTTCGGAAATCTTGGTCTGGCTTCCGGCAAGTTTCGTGGATGCGGCATCCACTTTGGCCAGAAGATCCTTGCTTTCTTGAGATAGTGCCATGAGTTTGTTGACTCCTATTTGTAGTTTGTTGACTGCGTCCATCAGTGGTTTCAAAATCAGGTTCACGTCCATCGGTTGATCGATGTGCACATGAATGTGAAAGTCTTCCACTGAAACTTTGATTTCGCGACTGCGTCCGGGCGGTTGGACGTTGCCCTTCGATTCCTTGCCGTTCACAACCAGCCTCCTTTTGAGGAATGCCATTAACTCCACGCACCACCACCTGATCCTTTCCGGAGTCCTTCTGCGGAATACCGCAATGAATCGATCGTGTGGTTCTTCTTGTCTTCGAGGATCGGCAGCACTTCTTGCGTGAGTGGATCGACCTTCCACGAAAACATCGTTAGCTCGTCAATCACGTGCGTGCAGTCGGGATGCACGACGATGTCGTAGTTCTTGAGGAACTCGATGCCGTCTTCCACTGATCCTGGTCCCTTCGCGGCCGATCGGATTTTGGGGAACCCATGACGGCGGAGGTAACTGACGGTCTCCGGCCGGGCGGAGTCTGCGGTGATCTGCCACTGCCGTGAAGCGGCGATGCCTTTGCAGTGCTTCCAGCGGGCCATGCCCTTCGATTGCCAGGCCTGCCGGTTGAGATCGATGAGCTCTTGATCGCCACAACCCCCAAAGAGAAAGGGCAGATAGTCGATATCGCAACCGATCGCCCAGGCTTCACGATCGATGAAGAGCGTGCGCCCTTGGGTGTAGCTGCGGACGAGGACCGTGGGATCCGCGGCAAAGCCCCAGTCTCCACCGAAACGGAATCGGGTCTCGCGGTTGGTTTGGAATTCATCCCGGCTGCCGATGCGCCAGGTCTTAAAGACTCGAGCTTCGGAGTTTTTGAGGTATCCGCCACACCAGACATGCGCGTATTTGTCG
>Ga0184628_10001935_pt1 | contig 10082 bp, 9 predicted proteins | sample PLM4_5_b1_FD_133149 | JGI IMG/M metagenome (GOLD analysis project Ga0184628, IMG submission 133149) | Groundwater sediment microbial communities from an aquifer in East River, Colorado, USA - PLM4_5_b1 | ecosystem: Environmental > Terrestrial > Soil > Riparian zone | place: USA: East River...
AATTCGCCAGGTTGGCGCGCAGAAAACTCAGCAGCTCTCTTTCGACCACCGTCGCGCCCGGACGCAGTACAATCGCGGCGCCGATCACTTGGCCGCGCTTGGCATCGGGGATGGCGAAGACAATGGTCTCCTGCACGCCAGGATAGGTGTAAATCAAATTCTCCACTTCGGCGGGATAGACGTTCAAGCCGCCGGTGATGATCATGTCGTCGCGCCGGCCGAGATGATAGTAGTAGCCATCCGCTTCCACCTTGCCGACATCACCGGTGTAGAGCCAGCCGTTGCGGATACGTTGCGCAGTAGCATCGGCCCGGCGAAAATAACCTTTCATGACATGAGGGCCTCGGGTGATGATTTCTCCCGCTTCGCCGGCCTGCACTTCCTTGTCGTTGTCATCGACGATGCGCACTTCTACGCCCGGCACGGCGCGGCCGATGCTGCCCATCTTGGCTTCCGCTTTTTCCGGATCAACTAGCGTGATCATCGGCGAGGTTTCCGTCAGACCGTAACCTTGGATAACTTTGATATGCGGCTGGGCGGTTTGGAACGCGCGCAACAGCGGCATCGGAATGCTCGTGCCCATCATCGCGGCGATCTTCATGCTGCTGGTGTCGTAGCTAGCCAAGTTTTTCACACCGAGCAAAAGCTGAAACACGATGGGCACGCTTTCGAAAACATTGACACGGTATTTTTGAATGCCTTCAAGCAAAGTAACCGGATTGATCTGATCGAAAATCACCAGCGTGTAGCCCTTTTCCGCTAGCTCGTTACACACCACCGGACCGACGATATGCGACATCGGCAGCACGCAGCCACGCATCGTCGTGGCATCGCAGACGTTCATCGCGCCCATCACCTTGGGATACTGCAGCAGATTGCGATAAGACAGCACCACGCCTTTGGGCTCGCCGGTGGTGCCGGAGGTATAAAGAATCAATGCATCGTCGTCAGGCTTGAACTGTGGCAGATACGTCGCGCCAGCCGTAGCGGTGAAACGATGCTCGAAACCGCGCTCGCCCGTGCCACCGGCGATCCAAACCGGGATCGGCGCGATAGTCTTAAAAATCTCTTCGACTTCCGAATAAAGAGTTTGGTGCACCACCAAGAGTTTCAAATCGGCGTCCAGCAGCACGCCTTCTAGCTCTTTGCCCTTCAAGCGGGCGTCGAGGATCACAGTCACGGCGCCGATCTTCTGCGTTGAATAATAAGCGAGCGGTATCGCCGTGGAGTTGGGCAAGAGCACGCCGACCCGATCGCCTTGGCGGATGCCGTCTGCGATCAAGTGGCCGGCCAGCGCCTGCACCCGCTGATTGAGCGCGGCGAAAGTCAGCTCCTCTTCCTTCGTGATGATCGCGGTCTTGTCCGGTTGGCGCGCCGCCGTCCGCTGTAAAACTTCCGCGGCGTAAAAACCTAGTGAATCGGTATGGTTTGCCATAGCGCAAATGCCCTCTGAAATGGTTTGTACCAGCGCGATAACTGCGCCAGTTCGCCTCGTTTGAGTTTCAACTTACCTTGCTGCGTCGCTAAAAATGCATCGATCTTATTGCTGAACACCGCGCGCCACCATTCGGCGTTACCGCTGATGAGAAAATCGCCGCCGGAATTTTCGGTTAAAGCGGTAATCTCGCCGGCGACGAACTGCACGGTCCAGGCCACGTCATTATTTTCCATGTGCAAGCTCAGCGACGTCGTCAGACCGGTGTCGCTGGCAAATTGGCGAAAGTCGCGGTCGCCGTTGGCGCTGTCGACCAGCGCAGTCATGTGTTCGTGCGAGAAAAGCTCGTAGGCTTCTCCCACCGCAGCGCTAACCGTGACCGGCTCGCTCAAGCGCGCATCAACCTTACCCTCCGCGCCGATACCGCTTTGAAAGAATTGGCAATGCACCGCTTCTTCGAGCAGGTCGGTGTAGAGAAACGCTTCTTGAAAAGTTTTGCCGATCGCCACCGTGCCATGGCCCTTGATGATCGCGACCGGATTATATTTAAGCGCCTCGACCACCGCTTGCGGTTTGGTCACCGTCGGCGTGTCCTGGGAAATCACCGGCACGTTGCCGATGGTGTACTTCTCCTCATAGCTGAGGGGCGCGAAGCTGTCATGCGACAACGAGAACGCCAGCACCATCGGCGGGTGCACATGGACGATCGCCTGAGCGTCGGTGCCGGCGTAGACCGCCAAATGCATCGGCGTTTCACTCGAAGCGCGCTGGCTTTTCTTGACCGGTTTGCCGTCGGCGTGGATACGCACCAAATTTTTCCTCGTTAAGAAACCGAGCGGCGCATGCTGGCCGGTGATGAGGAAATCGTTTTCCCCGACACGGCAACTCAGATTACCGCCCCAGCCACTGATCAGCCGGCGCTCGAAGAGCCGCTCGCCCCAGCGTATCATTTCATTGTCAATTTTAACCACAGGTAAACCTTAGCTAATTTTTGAATAAACCCCAGGGCACCGCTTCCGACCCGACTGCTCGTACCGCGACTCCGGCCGGACAAATCGGCTCACCGAGAAAGGTCGTGACGTCGCTATCATGAGTCGATTCTTTGCGACCCGCGCCGCTAAACAGCTCGATGGGGACACCATGCAAATGCGCTAGCTGCACCGCCAAGAGCGAACCGCAAATCCCTTGCGGTCCCGCGGCCGCCAAGTTGTCATAGAAAAAGCATAACTTGCCAATCTCTCCCTGCGCGAACAACGTGCCCATCATGTTGTCGGAAATCACCGTGGTCGGGGCATTGCGCTTGAGCAATTCTGCTACGATCAAACGCGCGCCCCACAGCTCCGGGCGCATTTCGGGAACCAAAAAGCTCTCAGCTCTCTCCGCCTTCAACGCGCTGAGCAAAAAAGCGTATTGGCTCGGCGGCGGCACGCCGTAGATCAGCAAATATTTTGCGCCGGCGCGCGCCACCCTCGCATCAACCGCGGCTCCCGCCTGGTATTTCAGCCGAAAGGTTGCCGGTGTATAGAGACCGTCCAGGCCGACATAGTTGGTGATAAACTCTTCCGGCGTCAGATCGAACGATGGATAGCGCACTTTGAGATGCGCTTGCTCGCCGGCGACCAATGCGCGGCCATGGTAGACCAATAGTTCCTCGGCCGGCCGCTCTTCGATGGCCACATCGGCGCCACGCGTGAGCGAACGCGGATCTTGCACCAATGCGTGAAACGGCACGCCGTACACTTTGGCCATGCGCGCGATGGGGTAGGTGCCGACTTTGTTGATGACATCGCCGTTTTGCGCCACCCGGTCGGCGCCGACGATCACCGCGTTGACTTCGCCCTGGGCCATCACCTGCGCCACCGCACAGTCGGGGATCAGTGATACTTGCACGCCAGCTTGAGCCAGCTCCCAGGCGGTCAGCCGCGCGCCCTGCAAGTACGGCCGGGTTTCGGTGGCGATGACAGAAAACTCTTTGCCGAGCTCTTTGCAGTAAGTAGCCACCGCGACCAATTCGCCGCTGATGTTACAATGGGTCAACACCCGCGCCGGATTGGGCAGGATCGCAGCGGTGCGTTTAGCGCGGGCGCTGCGCGCCCGGGTGATTTGACCGCCGAACTCCCGCGCCTGGCGCGCGATAGTTTCGCCGACTGGGCCATTAGCCGGTAACTTGCCGAAAAAATCAGCGACGCAACCGCCGAGACTGCGAAAATCGAAGGTCGGACGGACGTCGCAAAATTGCTGGGTTAACTGCGCCAACCGCAGGCGCAGCGGCGCCGGGTCATCGCCCGGGTATTGCTGCGCCACCAGCGCATTGCTGTAGAGAAACGTCAGCACCTGGCCGTAGGCGCGGGTCCTCATTTCGCGCACGGCATCGAGCGCCTGGACGACATCGGTCACTTCAATGTACTCGAGTTTTTGCGGGACTTGAATTTCATCGAGAATTTTGAAGCCGCCATCGTGCCATAGCACCGGTTCAAACAGCGGACTTTGGACGACGCTCATTTTCTTAGCTCAATGAAAAGAGATGGCTAAAGGTATTGGAGTGCTTGGCGCGCCACTTCGATGGTCATTTGCTCCGCTGCGAAAAACACCGGATCGCGAAAGCCGAACTTGCCATAGAGACATTCATCTGACACCGCCAGCACCGCGCCGGCTTTTTTGCCGCGCACCTGGGCGATGGTCAAGAAGGTTGAGGTCACCATGTCGATGCTCGCAACGTTTTGCTGGTTCAGTTGGTCGATCAGTTCCGGCGTCTCTTGAAACAATGCATCGGTGGTGAAGATCCAGCCAAGATGATAACGGACTTTTAAATCCTCCGCCGCCCGCTTCAAGGCTACGACAATACTAGCGTTAGCCACAGTGGAAAAATTCTCGGCGACATAATATCGCGAGGTGCCGTCGCCGCGTAAGGCGCCGGTGACGATCACCAGGTCGCCGATCTTGACATGGTCTTGCAGCGAACCGCAGCTGCCGACGCGGATCAAAGATTCCGCGCCGGCGCCGCAAAGTATTTCGGTGGTAATCGCCGTGTCCGGCGCGTAGCGGCCGCCGTTACCGATGCTGACGCGCTTGCCGTCGAGCCCGCCGGTGTGCATCTCGTAGTCGAGGAAAGTGAAACTCTTTTGCGGCTCGTCCAAGAGTTTCAACATCATCTCACTGCGTTCCTTCGGACCGGGGACCAGCGCGTAGGGGCCGAGCGAGTTCGGCTTGAGCCCGAGCATATTGAGCATCCGTTGCGGTGTGAAGTGCGGTTCTTTAACCATAAGATTGAAAAATCAAAGCGCCGGTAAAATAAATTCGAGTAAATCTTCGGTCGGCAGCCCGCCATCGGGCAACTCGCCGAAGGACCGTTGGCACAGCGCGCTTGATGTCAGCATCAGTTCGGCGCCGCTGGCATGCGCTTCGCGCATGCGGTCCGTCGCGTTCCACTGGGCTAAATCGGGATCGGCTTCGGGCACGCCGCCACCGCCGCCGCAACACCAAGCCCAACGCCGATTGCGCTCCATCTCGACCAGTTGCAGGCCAGGAATCGCCCGGAGAATTTGCCGCGGCGGATCGTAAACCCCGCAGCCGCGGCCGAGGTGACAAGAATCGTGATAAGTTACTTTCTTGGCGATCGGCCTGGTAAATTTGAGCTGGCCGGCTTGGAGCGCCCGGGCGACAAACTCGACTCCATGGATAACTTCAAAGCCTTGCGCTTCTTTGGCGTACTCGCGCCAGGTGCGTTGGCAACTGCCGCAAGCGACAACCACCTTCGTGATGCCGGCTTGTTGCAACACTGCCAGATTCACATTTTTTAGACGCTCATACTCGCGCCGATAACCGAGATCGAAAGCGTACAGTCCGCAGCATTTTTCCCGATCGCCCAGTATCGCGAAATCCTCGCCGGCCTTTTGCATTAGCTTGGCCAGTGCGATGGCGCCGCTCTTGCCGCTGGCGCGATCCGCGGAACAGCCGGCGAATAGTAACGTCGAGACTTTGCCGTCGCTGAGTTGTTTTAGTCCGAGGCCTTCGGCCCATGCGCCGCGCGTGGGTTGCCCCCAAGGACTGTCATGTTGTTGGAGTCCATCATAGATCGGCCGGTGCGCCGGCAATGGACCGTCTTTTTCGGTGATTTCCTCGCGCATCGCCACGGTGATATCCCATGGGCCGTAACCATCGCCGCGCACGCCGCAGAGTTCCTGGCACATCAGACAGTTAGTGCAGGCGTATATCACCTCTTTCAGCTCCGGCGTGATCGGATCGAGACCATGAAACACCCGCTGCGCCATCAGCCAGCGCGATTTCGGCGTGTGACGCTGAAATTTGTAGTACTCATAGGGTGGACATTTTTCTTTCGGCCCAGGCACATCCTCCATCGGATTGGCCGGCCCATGGCCATAGCACGACCCGCAAAGCACACAGCCGCTGCTGCGCTCGTCGAGTCCCTTAGCATAAAGCCATTTTTTAACTCGTTCGAGCCCCAGCGGTTTCTTGTTTTCGTCGGCCACGGCAATTAACGCCTGAGAAAATTAGTTAAGGTTTAAACTGTTATAACTTTTCGATATTCGGTGTCAATCAAACGGCGCATCGTCCGTCTGACCTCTGACTGCTAAAGAATGAATACCCAGGATCGATATTGAAAGATTACGGCTAGTTCAGCGCCGCCCCCGGTTACTTCGCCACGGGTTCATGATCGAGCTGCCGCAGCAGCGCCGACAGCTGTTTCTGCTCGGCCTTGCTCAGCCCGGCGAAGATCTCTCCGACGCATTTTTCGAATAGCGGAATCGTGCTCTTGTAAAGTTTGGCACCCTTATCGGTCAGCATCACATGGACGACCCGGCGGTCTCTTTCGTCACGCTTGCGGGCGACGAACTTTTTACCTTCAAGCCGGTCAACGATGCCGGTGAGATTGCTCACCGTCACCAACATTTTCGCACCGATCTCGCCGAAGGGCAGGCTGCCGGCATAACCGATGGTCGCCAGCACGTAGAATTGCGGCGGTGTCAATCCTAATTCTTGCAAGTCGTCCTCAAGCTTCTTGTGCGAACGCAAACCAAAACGGAGAAAACGAACCCAAAGGCTGGTGCTATAAGAGGTAAAAAACGGCCGCTTGACTTCTGCCACGACGGCAACTTTAGTCGCCCGCTGGGGAAAAAGCAACTTATCGCTGGAGCAACGAACGAGCAGCAATGGTCACCACAGCATTGCTAACGCGCCAGTTGCGATGTTAGGTACGCTGTAGCGGAGTTTAACTGCCAGTATGAAACTGCATATTCTCGGCTGCGGCGATGCCTTTGGCAGCGGCGGGCGCAATCAGAGCGGCTACCTTGTCGAAACTGCGGACAAGATATTTCTGCTCGACTGCGGGCCGACGACTTTATTGGCGCTCAAGCGCGCCGGCTTCGATCCACGGCGCGTCGATGCGATACTTTTGAGCCATTTGCATGGCGATCATTTCGGCGGCATTGCATTTTTCTTCATCGAGTATTTGTATCTGCGGCCCAGACTTGAACCGCTGGTGATTGCCGGCCCGCCGGGAACAGAAGTGAAAGTCCGCGCGCTGTTTCAACTGATGTATGGCGGCACGACCAATGACAAGGAGATTCCGCCGACGCGCTTTATGGTCTTGCATCCTGACGAACCGGTTAACGTCAACGGCATTGAAGTCGTGCCATTTCGCGTGCCGCACCAAACCGACGAGATTTCGTTAGCCTTGAAGGTCGGCTACGACGGCAAACAGATTTTGTTTTCCGGCGATTCGCTGTGGACCGAGAGTTTCATCGAGCACGCCCGCGGCGTCGATTTGTTTCTCTGCGAATGTTCGTTTTTTCGCGAGCAGCCCGGCATGCATGTCAACTATCAAGCCATAACAGCCAACCTCGACCGTTTGCGCTGCAAGCAGCTCGTCCTCACCCATTTGGGCGAAGAAATGTTATCGCGTAGAAATGAAATAGCCGCTGTGGTAGCCGACGATGGGATGGTCCTTGAGCTTTAGTCAGCGCTCCCGTTCAGCTGCCCTCGCGCGCTGCCGAGAATTGCCGGATCAAAGACCGCTGGCCGTTCTTGGCGAGCAGGACTTGAGCGACTTCCTGAGCGGCCGCCAGTTCGGCATAGGGACCCACCTGGACGCGATAGACGGCTTCGTTCCGGCCCGCCTCATTGACATCGATAAACGCGTCGAAACCCAGCTCGTTAATCTGTTGCGTCAGCAGTTCAGCGCGTTCCCGTTCGCGGAACGAACCGACTTGCAATATGAAGCCGTCGGCAGATTTCGGCCGCTGGTTATCGCCACGTAGGTTAGCCGTCGAGATCCGCTGGCGCGACGATCCTTCGCTGAATACCGGCTTTTGTGTGGCCTGCGATGCGGACTTCAGGGTCTCGTAATTGTCAAAGCCGTATGCGAGCAGGTGTTTGGCGTCGCTCCACATATTGGTGGCGCCCAAGATCGCCACGATTAAAGTCGCGCCGTCGCGTTGCACCGCGCCGACATAACAGCGTTGTGCCGCATGGGTGTACCCGGTTTTACCCCCCAAAGCACCTTCGTAGTCCCATAACAGCCGGTTATGATTGCGTACCGAGATGCGTCGCGGCACGACTTTCTTTTTTATCACCGCCAGCGAGTTCACCGAGCTGAACTTGGTATGGACAATTTCACGAAACAGCGGGATCTTCATGGCGTAGCGAAAAATCGTCGCCAGGTCGCGCGCCGTTGAATAATGATCCGGCGCAGTCAGACCATGGGGGTTGGTAAAATGACTATTGGTAGCGCCCAAACTATGAGCTTTTTTGGTCATAAGATCGGTATAGCGTTCCACCGATCCGCCGATCCCTTCGGCCAAGACCACACTGGCGTCATTGGCCGAGGCGAGCATAATGGCATAGAGCAGCTCTTCGATGGGCATCGTCTGTCCTGGACGCAAATACAACTTGGAAGGCGGCACGCGCGTAGCGTCTTTCGACACCGTAAGGTTATCGCTGAGCTTGCGGCCGCTTTCTAAAGCCAGAATGGCGGTCATCACCTTGGTCGTGCTCGCCGGCGGCAGCCGCAGGTCGGCTTCCTTTTGAAACAGGATCCTGCCCGTGGCAGCGTCCATCAGCAGCGCGGCTTTCGCCGTCAGATCGTCCTCCGGGGTAAACGACCAGAGCGGCGTGGTCGAAACGAGAACAACCAGAATAGCCAAGCTAATCGCGGCAGAAAATAGTTGACGGCAGCGCAGAACCTTTAACCTCTCAATCGCTAATTAGAAGCCAAGCCAAGAAGGTTCTCGCTCAGCAATCTGATAATATTGTTTTATAACATGTCCTCGGCAATGAGGACAGTTAAAAGCGAGATTTTCCACTGGCAACCATCACCGCATGGACTGAGTCGCGACAATCGAGCGCGAAATCCGCCGTGGAAGCTGCAATCCCCGGCCCGGGCAAGCCCAGAGTGGTGAAGCGACCCAACATTGCGGTCGCAAATTCTTATTTTAACTTAGGTCAAAGCTTGCGCTCACCTACAAGCCGGACCCGCCATCAAAAAAGGAGTACTCAGAGGAGCAGGCCCGTCCGCATCACGGCGGCGGGGTTGCCCCTTTCCCGGGTTAATTTCAACTGCTGATCACGATGGCGCTAGCTCGACATTCTGAACAACAAATCTGTCGATTACTTTTTAATCGGAGCGATTCCCTGGCGCGAGATTTCCCGCTCGACACGATCGGCAATACCGGCCTGCTCGCCCAAAGCCTCGCGGCGGATGCGCTCTTAGCAGGGCTGGCATATACCGCCCTGCAAGGCCTCAGAAGACTTTGCACAGATCATGCATTTTTTACCGGCTTCGCTCATGGACGGCACCTTTCACTAGTTAGCGAATTTGCTCAATAACTATTTGACGATTTTGACCTGTCGCGGGTTCTCGAGAATCATCTCCAAGCCGTACTGCGGGTGGTCTTTAATCTGTCCGGTGATTTCAACTTCTTTATTCTCAAAATTCTTCGGCGCCAACTGGTTCTTTTCAAATAACTCCAGCGCCGAAGCAAAAATCACCGCGGTCAGCGCCTCCCGCGATGGACCGAAGTTAAGAAAATAAGTATTGCTCTTGGCTGAATGGCCGACGCGAAATACCCGCCCGCGTACCCGTGCTGGCTTGCCGGTAAGCGCTCTGATTTTCTCCACGTCTCTGGCCGATATTGTTGGAACTTCAGCTGCCTGCTCCGCTTGTACCGCCGGCTCGCCCAGCGGCATGTAGGTCACCCGATGCGCTTGCCCTGGCACTGCGGTGGCCGCGCCAGGCGAATCTGCCAGTGAAACCCTTGCCGGCGGTGCGTCGCTGGCCGGCGGATTCCAGCGTTGGTACAAGCCATGAGTGAACAGGCCAGCGGCGAAAGCCAGCACAATGAGCAAACCGGTTCCCACCGCGCGACTCATTACGGCTTCCTCTCCCACAGGCGCAAAAAGGCTTGGCGATAGTCCTCGGCGAGGGGCCCGGCGTCACGAAAGAGCAACAGATTTTCGTCGTTGGCGTTTTCCGCCGAGTGGGTCCAGTTATAGGACCCGGTAAAAACGGTCTTGCGGTCAATGACGGCGAACTTTTGGTGCATCAAGCCGGCGTCGCGCTCCTGGCTTTTGGATTTTGTCCCTGACAAGCGGCGCAGCGGTACTTTATGCGCTTCGAAATACTTTCCCT
>Ga0184628_10001936_pt1 | contig 10082 bp, 7 predicted proteins | sample PLM4_5_b1_FD_133149 | JGI IMG/M metagenome (GOLD analysis project Ga0184628, IMG submission 133149) | Groundwater sediment microbial communities from an aquifer in East River, Colorado, USA - PLM4_5_b1 | ecosystem: Environmental > Terrestrial > Soil > Riparian zone | place: USA: East River...
CGGCCCGATTCCCCTTGTCCAGCACCACGTTGCAGAGGCCGATCTTGCGGGCCTGGTCGGCGGGGAAGAGCGCGACCTGGCCGGGCTGGGCGCCGGGCACTTCCGCCGCCGTGCCGACGATGAGGGCCGTTTCCTGCGGGCTGTTCCGATCGATGTACCACCGCGTGCCGCCCTGCTTCAGGACGCCTTCACCGAGGTCCACGTTCGCGTCGAACATCTTGCGGATGGCAGCCCATTGCGCTTTGCGATCCCCGGCCAACTCCGAGTACCCGGTGCGCTGGACCTGGTTCAACGGAGGGACGCCGTCGGTCACGACCTGGCCGATCTTCGCGTCCTTGCTCATCGCCAGTTCCTTGCAGGCGAGCACCGGAAGGACGGTGTGGCCGGTCACGGTCGCATGCACGAACGCAACGGTGGTGGAGTTGGCCCGAAGCCGGCTGATCGTTTCCGCGAGTTCATAGCAGGCGCCGAAGTTCGTGTTGGTCACGTCCTTGCCGGCGGGGGTGAAGTCGAACACGATCGTGCGGACGGGGCGGGAGTTCTGGCGCGGCTCGACCTGATTGCGGATGCGCTGCACCACTTCGCTGGTGATGGGATTGGCGACGGCGACGAAGAGGCCTTCCTCGGCGATCGCATTTTGTGCAAGCGCAGGCGAAGCGGCGCCGAGAATCACCGCCAGGGTCAGAGCGAAGGTGCGGTGCGGAGGTCTCATCGGGGTGTCGATCCTTGTGTCGGCGCAGCCGGTGCACCTTACCCGATTATAACCGCCAAACGCCCCTCCGTAACGGATTAGTCGTGTCCAGAGGTGTGCCAGTCCGGGATCGCGGGTCAGCTCCACAAACCCTTCATCTTCTCTTTGTCGGCCACGCCAAGTGGAAATTTCTTGCTCAAGGGATGTTCGGCGATACCGGCGAGCTCGCGAAGCGACTCGTGGATATGCTCCGGCTTCACGCGAATGCCCTTCTCCTTGTCCAACTTCAGCGCCTTCGGGTCGAACGGCACGGCGAACTGTTTTTCGTCCGTCGCGCCGAGCACGCGGTTCCCCTTGATGCCCTTGCCGAGGAACCAAATCGAGCCGATGGACCAGTGGTCCTTGCCGTTGCCGGCGTTGTAGTTCGGCGTGCGGCCCATTTCGCTCTGCACGATCACGACGAGTTGCTCGCGGATCTTCAGTTCGCCCGCCCGCTGCATCAGGTAGGCGATGCCGGCGAGGAACTCGGGGATGAGCTTCATCTGGTCCGGATCGTTGTTGGCGTGGCTGTCGAACTGCGAGATGGTGAGGTTCGCGGACACGCAGACGCCGGCCTTGAACGACGCGAGCGCGATCTCGACCTGCTGGGAGAGCCGCTCCTTGGGCGAGTTCGCGGGGATGTACTGCGTGATGCGCTGGAGCGCCTTGGAGTTCACCTGGGCCCCGTAGAGCATGTTTTCGCCGCGCTCGGCCCGCGGCAGGCGCGGCTCGGTTCCGCGGGCGGCGTTCTCCTCGCGAAGTGCTTCCTCGATGCGGTTCAGGGCGAACGCGTCGTGATACGGCGAGCGCTCGTTCCCCTCGATGGAATCCGCGTTGGCGATTTTGCGCAGCGATGGCAGATACGGCACGCGGGACATGGCGACGAGGTTGCCGGTGGCGGAGTAGTTGCCGAAGGTGAGGAACGCAAGCGGGCATTCCGGCCCCTGACACGCGGCCACGAGCGCCGCAAACGTCGGGTACGCCAGGCTGTCCAGCTTCCCGGTGGCCATGTACCGCGCGCCCGGCGAGTGGTTGTTCACCGAGTAGTCCAGCCCGTTGAACGTGAGCAGTTCGTTGCCGAACTCGGCGTAGAAGTCCTCGTTGCACATTCCGCCCTTGGCGTCCTTCTTGTTCGGGGCGTACTTGTGCTCGCCTTTGGTGAGGATGTCGCCGTCCTTGTAGAGGCGGTTGATGCCATTCACGCCCTTGGGGTCCATGAGGTACGTGGTGTCCCAGCCGCCGGAGGCGTTGAACACGACGTAGTAAGGCCCGCCGTAGCCGGTGTCCTTGGCCTTCGGCTCCGCCCGGACGAACGGCACGGCATAGCCAAGGCCGGCGGCCGCACAGGATTTCAGGAAGTCGCGTCGCATGGGCTCTCCCGTAGGGTGGGCACTGCCCACCAACAGATCCAATGTGGCGCCTTCTCCACCGATGCACCGGCCAACACCATCCAAGTCAATGCATCAACCGACAGCCAGGCAGCCTTGGAATCCGAAGGCAGGCCGAGTGAGATGTTGGGTGGTGCCCACCCAACATCGCTCGCGCTACTCTCCGGCAATGTCCTGTATCTTCGAGAAATCGGGAACTTTGAACGTCCGATCCCCGCAACGGCAACACCAGTTCCCATCGTATTCCCCGAGGCGCACCCACTTGTTGAAGCTCGAATACGGCCATTCGTGGGGACATCTCGCGAGCCCGTGCTTCACCGGGTTGTAGTGGACGTAATCCAGATGCCCCTTGAAATCGTCGTCGTCGCGAATTGTGTGTTCCCAGAATCTTCGCTGCCACACCTCGCTCTCCCGGTGTTTGACTCGCGACTTCGAAACCGAAGCGACAGTTGCTTCGAGCGCCGAAGTGAACTTCGCCTTCATCCGACCGACCCGCTTGGAATACGCACTGTCTCCCGCGGGAAGCGTCCAGAGAAAGTGCATGTGGTCGTGAAGCACGACCGCGGCCGCGATATCAAACGGCCATTCCTGAAGGACGATTCGAAGAGCGGAGCGCAGGTGTTCGACATTTGTCGGATCCGCAAACAAGGGACGACGTTGTTCCGTCACGATGGTAAGGAACACCGTGGCGCCAGGTGTGTAATAACGTCGGTAGTCCGGCATGTCAGGCCCGTGGCCTCTTCGTAGGGTGGGCACTGCCCACCAACAGATCCAATCCGCTTTTCATTCAATATCGAATCGAAGACAAGCTCGCTTTCCGTGTGACTCCATAACTTTCTGGAGCTGTTGGTGGGCAGTGCCCACCCTACGGAAACCTACGGAAACCGCCCGTCGACTTCCGCTTCACTCGTAAAGGAACTCACTTCGTCGCAGCAGGTACGTCACGACGGCGCGCCACGCCCGCACCGTGTAGTGCGGGTCGTCCTGCAGCGCGCCGCCCTGCCGGCAGGCATACGCTTCCCGCTTGTCCAGGCCCTTCTGCTGCTTCGCGTCGTTGACGATGGAAGCGAACAGCTTGAATGTGCGAGCCACTTCGGCGGAGTCCGCGGCATCGGAGCGGCCGAGGATGCGCTCGTGCAGGTGAACGATCGCCTTGCGAATCGCCGCATCGGAGTCTTTGGAACCGGGCAGCACACTCGGTTCAATGCTCGGGAACAGTTTCCGTTCCGCCACAGGCTTGGAGAAGTCCTTCGCCACGTGGCGGCAGGCAACGTCGTTGGAGAGGATGCGCTGGATCGCGCCCATCGCGCCGCCCGGGTCGGTCGCACGCTCGGTCACTTCCTTCGAATCGATCCCGCCGTAGAGCGCCGCCATCTCACCGTTCAACCGGCTCCAGCGTTCGCCGAACACGGCCCCGATCTTGCGCTCCACCTGCTCCGGCGAGAGCATCCGCACGATGCCGATGTCGTCGAGTTCGGTCTTGCGCTTCGGGTCCTTGAGCGCGGTCGCGGGGCCGTCCGCACGGTAGAAGTCGGAGGCGATCCAATCCTTGAACACGTCCTTCAGGTTGAAGCCTTTCTTCGCGAATCGTGCGGCGATGGCTTCCACCTGTTTGCGCTGCTCGGCGTAGGCCCGGCGTTTCGCGGCGAAGAGCGGATCGTCGAGGTCCTTCGGCGGGAGCAGCACCTTGCGGCCCGTCAGGATGTAATAGACGTGCTCGACCATGGCGACGGCGAAGCGCGGGTCCTTCGCGGTGCGTTCGCCGAGCCATTGCAATGAGCGCCATCGTTCGCCCTGCGGCAGGCTTTCGCCCTCGAAACCGGCCCCGAACATGTCCGTGAACCAGCCGCCCTTCCGCTTGCCGTACACGCCCTGATCCGCGAACTTCCAGTAATCCTGGAACAGACCGGCGACCGGGTCGAGCGTGCGGTGGCACACCACGCACTCGGCGGCCTCCATCGTCGGCACCTTGTACTTCGCCGTCGCGGTGGCGGCGTCGGATACGCGGGCCGCCAGTTCCAGCACATCGACGCCGAGGAAGTGCTGGTAGTACATTCGGGCGCGGAGCCGGTTGCGGTTCGTCTCGGTCGTCGGGTAGCGAGTGAGATACTGGAACGTGCTGAGCAGCCCGGCGTGCGGGTAGGAACCGGTCGCGGAATCCTGGTTCTGATCCTTGCTGCGGCCGGTGAGCGCCTTCAGTTTCACCGGAATGAACTCCAACGGGTTCTCCGGGTTCTTGAACCGCGGTTTCAGTTCGTCGAAGTTCCCGTACCCGCGGGCGGAGTACGGCGACACCAGGATGTAATCGCCCGTGACGATTTCGGTGAAGGGCTTGTCGTTGCGGACGATGTGCTCGACGAGCCGCATCGGCTCTTCGAGCAGCGACTTGCGGTAGTCGTCGGCCAGCTTGTAGCCCGCCTTGCGGCGCTCGTTCTCGTCTTTGATGTGGCTCAGGTCGAACTTCTGATACCAATGCCGCGTCTTCTCGAAGTGTTCGTAGGAGAGGCAGGTCTGGTCCGCGTTCCCGTCAACGCCCAGCGTCAGGAAGATGTCGTTGAACCCTTCGCGGAGGCGGTCGTAGAACGCGTCTTCCTTCATGACGGCGTCGAGGATGGCGGGCATCGCCTTGCGCCCGTCCTTCGCGATGGCCTGCATCTCGGAGTCGGTGGGCAGCCGGGCCGCGAGTGAGAGCGTGACCCGGCGAAGCAGCCGGCGATCGTCCATCATGACGATATCTTTGAAGAATGGCGGCGCGTTCGGGTCCGGCTTCAGCGCATCGGGGACCGGCGCTCCGTTCGCACGGCCCACGAACCCCGCCAGGATGCGGTATCCCGCCGAGTCCGGCTTCAGCACGTCTTTCCCGCCGTGCTTCAACTCGCCTCGCACCTTCAGCAGCAATCGCGATTCGTCCTTCTCCTTGATGCGGGCCATGCGGGTGAACGCCTCGCGGTTCTGCTTCATGGCGTCGTCGCGGGCGGCCCCGTCGAGGCGCTTCGGATCCTTCAGAAGGAGCTTGCTCTCCTCGGCGTCGCCGCCGACCTGGTGGCAGGTGAGGCAGACCGGGGCGCCGACCTTCGCCCAGACTTCGTCCTGGAAGTCGTCGTCCGCACGCGCGGGGAGAGCCGTGCCGAGGCCGGCTGCGAGCGACACAAGGAAGAAACGGTGCATCATCGGGAACCGGGGAGGTCACGGCGGGCGGGACTGACATGGTAATGGAAGCGGCTATCCGCGAGCAATCGGAATCGCCAGTGGGAGCGACGAGTCGGGTTATGACTTCACGTCGCGCGCAATCAGATCGTTGATCCGCCGTGCGAAGGCGCTCGGATCGGCAACCTTGGACCCCTCCGCGATCATCGCCTGCTCGAACATCAGCCGCACGTAGGCCTCGACCCGCGGGTCGGCGGCGTCCTGGGAATGCAGGGCACGAATCGCTTCCACCGCCGGATTTTTCGGATTCAGTTCGAGGATTCGCCTGGAGCCCCCTTCGCCGCGGCCGAACCGCTCCATGAGCCGCTCCATGTGGGCGGACATGCCCAACGCATCCGCCACGAGGCAGGCCGCGCTCTCCGTCAGTCGCCGGGAGAGCCGCACGTCAGAAACCTCGGGCAACTTCTCCTTCGCCGCCGCGAGCAACCCGGCGAACTTCTCCTTCACGTCCGCCGGGATGTCCGCATCCGAGGCGCTGGTCTCGGCGCGGTCTGCGGCCTGCAACCGCTTCCCCTTGTACTCGCCGAGTTGCGGTATGGCGAATTCGTCGATCGGGTCCGCGAGCAGCAGCACGTCCTGCCCGCGGGCCGTGAACGCCTCCAGGTACGGTGATCGCCGCAACTGCTCGACCGTGTCGCCGATGAGGTAGTGAATCTCCTTTTGCTCCGGCGGCATCTTCTCCACGTACTCGGCCAGTGTGATGAACTTCCCGGCCTCTGTGCTCGCGGATTCGAACAGCAGCAGATCGGCGATCTTCTCGCGGTTCGTCCAATCCCGCGTGAGCCCTTCCTTGAGGACCGGGCCGAGCCCTTTGTAGAACGCGAGGTACTTCTCGAACTCGACGTTCCTCATCCCGGCGAGCGTGTCCAGGATGTTCTTCACCACGCTCTTCTGGATCACGTCGAGGAGCGGGTTCTGCTGAAGGATTTCGCGCGAGACGTTGAGCGGCAGGTCCGCGGAATCGACCACGCCCTTCACGAATCGCAGGTAGAACGGCAGCAGTTGCTCGCAGCGGTCCATGATGAGCACGCGCTGCACGTACAGCTTCAGCCCGGTCGTCGGTTCCTCCCAATCCATGCTCATCGGCTTCTTCGCCGGGATGAACATCAGCACCTTGAACTCGGTCTTCCCTTCCGCGGAGTAGTGAACGGTCGCAGCCGGGGCTTCCGTATCGTGGCTGATCTGCTTGTAGAACTCCTCGTATTCCTCGGGCTTCACTTCGGACTTGTTCCGCAGCCAGATCGCCTTCCGCCGGTTGAGCGTCTCCTCCTTCGTCTCCTTCTTCCCCTCGACTTCCTCCTCCACGTCCATGACGACGGGATGCTCGATGAAGTCCGAGAACTTCTTGACGAGGGAACGGAGCTTCCATGCGTCGAGAAACTCCGCCGCGTCCTCTTTCAGGTGGAGGATCACGTCGGTTCCGCGGGTGGCCTTCTCGCAGGGTTCGACGGTGAAGGCGCCCTGACCGTCCGAGACCCACTTCGTGCCTTCGGTGCTGCCGATGCCGCGGGTGACGACCGTGACCGTGTCCGCGACCATGAACGCGGAGTAGAAGCCGACGCCGAACTGCCCGATGAGCCCGGGCGATTCGCCGGCCTTGCCGGCCTGCTTCGCGGCTTCGAGAAACGCCTTCGTGCCGGACTGCGCGACCGTGCCGAGGTGGTCGATCACTTCCTGCCGCGTCATGCCGATGCCGTTGTCCGAGACGGTGAGCGACTTCGCGTCCTTGTCCGGCGTGATCTTGATCTTCCAGTCCGTGTTGCCTTCGAGCTTGTCGGCATTGGCCAGCGCGTCGAACCGCACCTTGTTGATGGCGTCGGACGCGTTCGAGATCAGTTCGCGGAGGAAGATCTCGCGATCCGAATAGAGCGAATGCGTGATGAGGTGGAGAAGTTGCTTCAGTTCGGCTTTGAATTCGAGCGTTTCGGCAGGCATCGGCGGAGGTCTCCAGGGCGATCCTGCTTTTCTAATGATTGAAAGACTATTTCGGGAGATTCCGTACTTTTGTGAATGCCAGGCGCGGTGTGCAATAAAATCCAATGCAACCGCCTCCCATCCCCGGGGTCACGATGACCGACGCCGAACAGAGCTTGCTCCAATTGCTCAAAGAGCGGTCTTTCAAGAAAGCGCCGCCAGGTGAGAAGTTCCGCCTGGCGTCAGGGGAACTGAGCGACTACTTCATCGACGGCAAGATGACGATGGTTTCGTCCGAAGGCGCTGCACTGATCGGCGAAGTGATTTACGACTGGACGAAAGACTACGAACTCGATGCGATCGGCGGCCTGCAGGTCGGAGCGGTTCCCCTCGCCACTGCCGCCGCGATCAGTTACCGCAGTCACGGTCGGCCGATGGAAGGCTTCTGGGTGCGGGAGGAAGTCAAGTCCCACGGCACGCAAAAGCATATCGAAGGCCGTTTGAAGCCGGGCATGCGAGTGGCCGTCGTGGACGACGTCTTCACGCGAGGCGGTTCGACCTTGAAGGCCGTTCAAGCCGTTCGCGAAGCCGGTTGCGAGGTCGTCCTCGTACTGGCGCTGGTGGATCGCCTGCGCGGCGCCCGCGACTTGTTCGTGGCGAATGGTATCACCGAGGTCCTGACCGTATTCACCATTCGAGATTTCGGAATCGATGTGCCCGATTACGCTGAGGCCCTTGCTCGCTGACCCCGCCTTCGCTCCCCATCCCCGACGCCGCGGCAAGCGATCAGCCGCGTCCACTCGAAGCTCATCTCGCCGCACTCCGTTCGCCCGTCGCCGCGGTCGGCGTGATCGAGAACGGTCTCGTCCGACTGCTCGATACGCGCGTGAAGTTTCCGGAGAAGTCCCGCGTAATCGTCGTCGCCTCGGGCTCGCACTAATGCTGTCGGGGATGTCGCTCGGGTTCGCGATTGTTTTAGAATCGCGGACCCGCACCGACGACGAACGACTGAACGGCGACTCAGACGTTCGTGGAAGTGGTCGGAACCGCGGACTGGGCAGGCAACTCAGTTCCCATCGCCCTCTGGAGGGACGAGTTCCAGCTCCCGATTCGGGCCAACGGAAACGATGCCTGCAATGCACGTCGAAAGCTCGTATCGCTGCCGTTCCTTGTTCTTGACAAACTTGAGTAATGCCGCCACCTCTTTGGCAAGATTGTGATTCGGCGGAATCGGATACCATTCTCCGAAGTCCAAGTAAGTGATCGATAGATCATCGCCGTCTCGTTCGATCTTGAAATCCATCGACCACCACGGCGACGATAGTGTGTAGACCTTAGATCGCCCATCGCGAATCATGTCCTCCGCGATTTTGTGTATGCGCTGCCGCAGGGCCTCGGCTTCTGGTTCACCGAGCGTAACCGTCCTTTCCTCCGCGGCTTGTGCCCACTGTGCGAAGTTCGGGTGGCGTGCCTGGGCATGCTGAACCAGCGCGATGCCGGTCGCCGGGCAGCGAATGCCGAACTCTGCGGCCAACCACTCGCGCAGCCGTGCCGCAGACTCCGGCTCCGCTGGGGGTTTGCTGAGGTCGTCGAACCCCAACTCTCCATAACCGATTCCGAACAGTGCAAGAAAGTCGCGGAAGTTGTCCGCAAGTACCATCATCTGGTTGCCTTCGGAGCCGAGATGCACCACAGGGGCAGTGGAGGTGTCCGCCCCGGCGTACAGCCAGAGTGCCAACGTCGAGCCATCCGGCCCGGACCCGAACCCGGCGAGTTGGCGCCATGCATCGCTGCCATCACCGAACCACGCCTTGAGCCCTTCCCCTTCCGGCCGCAATCGCATGTAGCCGCTGATGGGGTAATCGGTGCGGTCGAGGAAGTCGCATAGGCGGCGCAGTTCCAGGGGCATCTTGATCCCTGGCGAGAACTCCGCTTCGATCCTGTCTGCTCGCCCCATTTGGTGTCCTTCACTGGCCGACTGCCTTCAGCCTTCTGGGCCTGTGCAATGAAGCAAGTCTAAACGGTCGGCGGCGGCACAACGGTTTTCCATTAGTACTTCGTTCGGCCTCGCTTCTTCGCCGCTCCGCGCAGGATTGCCAAGCGGTTGCGGGGCGCGCTCGGGGACAGGAACTCGGGGATCGTGTCCTTTGTTCGGCGCGGGCGCGACAGGAACGCCACGGGCCACTCGGTCACTCGCCGCTTCCGGACATGCACGTACACGCCGGGTTCGGGCTCTTCGATGTACTCCTTCTGCGACACCAGCGCGAGCGGTTCTTCCGCACCGGGGTAGGCTTTCGCGAATCGCCGCGCGGCCGGGTAGGACGCGAAGGCGTAGAAGTAGTCGTTCCCGTCCGCCTTGTCGGGCGCGCCGTTCTCCGGATGGCACCACACCCGGTATTCCAGCACGGCGTCCCAGACGAACCCGCCGCCCGCACCCGCGGCAGCGGCAAACTTGCCGACTCGCTTCGGGTCGATGGCTCGCGGGTAACGTTTCAACTTGCCCATCGCGATTGATCGATCTTCGGACGCGGCCGCTATCCGTAAGCGACCACACACTTGTGTTCGACGCTCAGGCGGAATGCCTCGAACATCCTCAGCCAGACTTTCCGTTCGATCCAGCAGGGGTGCGAGCCATCGGGCTCCTTCGAGAGTTTCCGGGCGGCGTTGTCCGACAGTTTCCCGTCCCGCAACCGGATCCCCAGAAGCGGTGCGGTCCGCACCAGTTCGGCGAGTGCCCGCTGGCTCGACCCCAGCAGCCGACCCGTGAGGCCGTTCTTCCGCTTATCGACCAGAACGTCCGGAAAGTCGATGGGCACGAAGTAGCCTTCGGTGTCCGAGTGGCA
>Ga0184628_10001937_pt1 | contig 10078 bp, 6 predicted proteins | sample PLM4_5_b1_FD_133149 | JGI IMG/M metagenome (GOLD analysis project Ga0184628, IMG submission 133149) | Groundwater sediment microbial communities from an aquifer in East River, Colorado, USA - PLM4_5_b1 | ecosystem: Environmental > Terrestrial > Soil > Riparian zone | place: USA: East River...
TGAAATCAACTTCGGCACGTTGCCCTCGGGATTGTTGCGGCGGTTCACGGCAAATTTCGTTTCGCCCTGTCCGCTGGCGAGCCGCGCGGGCGCGAGGTCGGTGATGGCTTTGCCGACGGTTTCAACGATCTGCTTTTCGAATTGCGCGGAGTATTCCTCGATGACGCTGCGCTGTTGATCGTTCAGCGGATAAATATCGTAGAGCGCGCCGCGCAAAATCGGTCCGCAATGCGTGTGCGATGCGCTGAAAATAATTTGCTCCGGTGCGAAGTCGAACTTTTCTTTTAGCGCAGCGCAGGTGTTGCGATAGATGGATTGCGGAATGCCGAGCGTGTCGGACGTGAGGATGACAGCGCGATGACCGTTGGCGTCTTCGAGCACGAGGACTTTGAGCCAAAGCTCGGTGACTTTTCCATCGGCGGGTTTGTTGCGCCCGGCGTAACCCGCGAGCCAGATCGGTTGCGTGGGGGTGATGATGGTTTTGGCCGTGCCGCGTTTCCAGACCGGAGCAGCGGGCAGCGTCAGGAGCGACGAACAGAGCGCGGCCAGGACCAGCGACCAACGGAGCGGGCGAGAATTCATCGCGGCAGGTTTTCGGCGCGGATGAATTTCGGCAAGGGAAAACGCGGTGTCACTCCAGCGGTTTGTTTTGCTTGATGGCTTTCCGTGCTCCGTCAGCCATCGCAGCGATTTGCTTCACGATATCGGCGTTCTCCTTCGCGATGTCATTTTTCTCGCCGACGTCTTTGGTCAAATCAAAGAGTTGCGGCGCTGCCTCGGAGTCGTTGGCGGGCGGGAATACAAGCTTCCAGTTATTCCAGCGAACTCCGGCGAGGCGTTGGCCGTGATAGGCGAAGAACACGTCGCGCAAAGGCTTGGCATCGCGGGCGTCAAACAAGAGCGGTGAAAGGTCTTTGCCGTCAATGACGCGGTCGCTCGGAATTTCCGCACCGGCGAGTTTGGCGAAGGTCGTGAACAGATCGTAGCCGGCGATGATTTCGTCGCGCGTTTTGCCGCCGGGAATTTTCTCCGGCCAGCGCGCGATGGCAGCTACACGCGGGCCGCCTTCGAAGCGCGCCTGATATTTGCCGTCGCGCAAAACGTGCGGACGATTGGTGTTCACGGTGCCGAATGGACCGTAGGCTTTTTCCAAATCAGGGCCGCGCTGGACGAGCGGGCCGTTGTCGGATGAAAAGAAAATCAGCGTGTTGCTTTCGAGGCCGAGCTTTTTCAGCGCGGTGAGGATTTCGCCGACCTGCCAATCGAGACATTCCACGGCGTCGCCAAACGCGCCGTCAGCGCTTTTGCCTTCGAAGCGTTTTGGGACGAACCACGGCGTGTGCGTCTCGATGTTCGCGTAGTGAAGGAAAAACGGACGGTATTTATTCTCGGTGATGAACTTGATCGCTTCTTCGCAGAAACGATCGGGCAACGTCGCGAGTTTCGCTGGTTGCTCGATGATGTTCGTGCCGCGATAGAGCGGCATCGGCGGCGCGTAACTGTAACTGGGCCGGATGGGATCGTGGTCGTTGGGGTACGGAATGCCGAGGTAAAGATCGAAGCCGTTGCGCAGCGGCGAGAACTCGGGCAGGTGGCCGAGATGCCATTTGCCGATGAGCGCGGTGGCGTAGCCGCGTCCTTTAAGGAGCGTGTCGATGCAGGTTTCCTTCGCTGGATCGAGGCCGGTCTTCGAATTCGGGCTGAGGATGTGATCAATCGCGGGCATCCGTGACGAGATACGGCCGGTCAAAATCGCCGCGCGCGACGGCGTGCAAACCGGATGCGGCGCGTAGAAGGATGTGAAGCGCGTGCCTTCCTTCGCGAGCTTGTCGAGATTGGGCGTTTTAATTTTCGGCGCGCCAAAGCAGGACAGGTCATCGTAGCCCACGTCATCGGCGAGGATGTGGATGATGTTTGGGGGGCGCGAATCTGAAGCGGCGTGCGTTGTGACGTCAGTTACAAGTAAAGCGCAAAGCAAGTGGAGCAGGGCGGATGCTTTCATGAGCTGGTTCGCGGGCATCGTTGTGCGTGGACGATTTCATTGCAAGTCGGAGATTAGGGTTAATATGAAGATTAGGATTAAGATGCCGACTCCCAACTCGAACGTTTGTTCGTCTTTCCTCGCTGGCGCGGTCGCCAGGTTTGGTTACGATGCGTGGACAAACAATGCTTTCCCGTCTGCTGGCTTTGGGCATAATGCGCCCGCGATCCGGGTGGCACTTACGAGAAAACCAAATGAAAACAAACTCTAACCGGCAGAATATTTCCGTTTGGGCGACGCTGTTTTTCAGCGCCACGGCGTTGCTTTTCACGGGCTGCGAAACCATGCCTGGATCTTCCAATGGCGTTATGAAAACTTCTTTCGGCGAGGCGGATGGCAAACCTGTTGAACTCTTCACGCTACGTAATGACAAAGGCGCGGAGGCCAAAATCTCCAATTACGGCGGCATCGTCACCTCGCTCAAGGTGCGCGATCGCGATGGCAAACTCGGTGACGTGGTGCTCGGCTACGACGGCTTGAATGGTTATCTCAAGAGCACGCCGTACTTCGGCGCGCTTGTCGGGCGCTATGGAAATCGAATCGCAAAAGGGAAATTCACATTGAACCGCAAAGAATCTAAACTCGCGGTGAACAACGGGCCGAATGCGCTGCACGGCGGATTGAAAGGCTTCGACAAAGTCGCGTGGGACGTGGTCAGTTCGAAAGCCGTGGATGGTGGCGCGAAGTTGACGTTGCATTACGTCAGCAAGGACGGTGAGGAAGGCTATCCGGGAAACCTGGACGTGACGGCGGTTTACACGCTGACGGCGGACAATGCGCTGCGGCTCGATTACACCGCCACGACGGACAAAGATACGGTGCTTAGCCTGACGCATCACTCGTATTTCAACCTCGCGGGCAGCGGCGATGTGCTGAATCATCAGGTGCAAATTTACGCGGACAAATTCACGCCGGTGGACAAGGAATTGATTCCGCTTGGCGAATTGCGTTCGCTCGATGGCTCGCCGCTGGATTTTCGGCACGCAGAAAAAATCGGCGCTCGAATCAACAGCAGTGATGAGCAAATCAAACTCGGCAACGGCTACGATCACAATTACGTGTTGAGCAAACCGGAAGGACAGCTTGGTCTCGCCGCGCGCGTTTACGAGGAAACGAGCGGACGTTTAATGGAAGTATGGACGACCGAGCCGGGTGTGCAGTTTTACACCGGAAATTTTCTGGATGGCAAAATCACCGGCAAAGGCGGCTGGACCTATCAATTCCGCAACGGTTTCTGTTTCGAGCCGCAGCATTTCCCGGATTCGCCGAATCATCCGCAATTTCCCACAACCGTTTTGAAACCGGGCCAGACTTATAAGAACACGATCATATACAAATTCTCCGTTCGCTAAAACCCAATCACCAACCAACCATGAAACTCAACAAACTTACTCTCGCGGTCGGGTCGCTGTGCCTCGCGCTGGCTTTGAGCAACACCGCTTGCGGTCAGGCGGCGTCGAAGAAAAAACTCAAGCTCGCGTTCGTCTCGAACAACGCGTCGTCATTCTGGACGATCGCGCACGCGGGCGTGGATGACGCCGTGAAGGAACTGCAGAATGTCGCGGTGGATTTCCGCATCCCGTCGGACGGCCAAGCTGCCACGCAGCGCGGGTTGTTGGACGATTTGCTCGCGAAGGGCATTGATGGCATCGCGGTCAGCCCGATTGATCCGGCAAATCAGACCGAGTTCCTCAACAAGATTGCGGACCAGACGTTGCTGATTTGCCACGACAGCGACGCGCCGAAGAGCAAACGGGTTTGCTACATCGGCACCGACAACACAGCCGCGGGTGTCGAAGCCGGCAAGTTGATCAAGGAAGCGTTGCCCAACGGCGGCAAGATCATGTTGTTCGTCGGCACGCTTGACGCCGCGAATGCATCCGAGCGACATGCCGGAATTAAAAAAGAACTTACGGGATCGAAGGTTGAGATCATTGATGTGCGCACCGACGAAACTGATCGCGCGCGCGCGCAGAAAAACGTCGAAGACACACTGGTGAAATATCCTGATGTCGCCTGCCTCGTCGGCCTTTGGAGTTACAACGGTCCCGCGATCCTGAATGGCACCAAGTCAGGCGGCAAGCTCGGCAAGGTGAAGATCGTTTGCTTTGACGAGGAAGACTTGACGCTATCAGGCGTGGCGTCGGGCGACATTTACGGAACGGTCGTGCAGCAGCCGTACGAATTCGGCAAGCAATCCATTTTGCGCATGGCGAAATATCTGCGCGGCGACAAAGAAGCGCTCGCGGGCGGCAAGCAGATCATCCCCACGTTAAGCATCAAGAAAGATAGCGTGGCGGAATTCAAGGCGCGGCTCGAGAAGCAGCTTGGGAAATGAACCGTTGAATAGCGAGCGCCAGCTTTGCGGCTGGCGCTCTTTTTTTATCCGCCACCGAAAGCTTCCATGAAAAAAATCATTCTCATCTCGCTCGTATTCGTTGCCGCGCTTGCTCGCGCGGAAGTGAAACCCAACGGACTTTTCAGTGACCACGCGATCCTCCAACAGGAAATGGCCATGCCCGTTTGGGGAACAGCGCGCGACGGCGAAAAAGTCACGGTAAAATTTCAAGGGCAGGAAGTTTCCACCGTGGCCAAAGACGGTCGCTGGCTGGTCAAACTCAAACCGCTGAAGGCGGGCGGACCTTTTATTCTCTCAATCACTGGCGACAATGCAGTGACGTTCACCAACGTGCTCGTCGGCGAAGTGTGGTTGTGCAGCGGCCAGTCGAACATGGGTTTTCAACTTAATCGCGCTCACAACGCTGCCGAAGCAATCGCGGCGGCAGGCGATCCGCAGTTGCGTTTGTTCACCGTGCCGCACGGCGCAGAGGATTCGCCGCGAGGGGATGTAGAGGGCAACTGGCACGAGAGTACGCCGGCGAGCGCCTCGAATTTTTCTGCGGTCGCTTATTTCTTCGGCCGGGACTTGAGGCGCGCGCTGAAAGTCCCGGTTGGGTTGATTGATTCGTCCGTCGGTGGCACGCCGGCGGAAGCCTGGACATCGCGCGGCGCGCTCGAATCTGACCCTGAGTTGAGAAAGATTCTCGAACAGCACACAGAAAACGTAAAAAGCTTTGACGCTGTAAAGGCACAAGCTCAGCACGAAAAAAATCTCGCGAAGCACAAGGAAGCGGTGAAGCAGGCGAAGGCAAAAGGAACACCGCCGCCGAAAGCGCCCACGCGTCTCGCCGACCCGGCGCGAGCGTCAAAGCGGCCGGGTTGCCTCTACAACGCCATGATTGCGCCGCTACAGCCGTTCGCGCTTTGCGGGGCGATTTGGTATCAGGGTGAAGCGAACTCCGGGCGGGCGGAGCAGTATCAAAAACTTTTCCCCGCGCTGATCCGCGACTGGCGTTCGGGTTGGAAGCAAGGCGACTTTCCCTTTCTGTTCGTTCAGATTGCGCCTGAGGAAAGAATGACGCCGGAAATTCGCGAGGCCCAATTGTTGACCTCGCAAACCGTTCCCGGCACCGCGATGGCTGTTACCACCGACGTTGGCAATGCGACCGACATCCATCCCAAGCAGAAAGAGCCGGTCGGCGCACGGCTGGCACTCGCCGCTCGCGCAATCGCATATAGAGAGAAGATCGAATATTCTGGACCGGTGTTTGATTCGCTGAAAGTGGAAAGCAATCGCGCGATTCTAAGTTTCACGCACGTCGGTAGTGGATTGATCGCGAAAGGCGGAGAGTTGCGCGGCTTTACCATCTCCGGAGCGGACGGAAACTCTCAACCAGCGAACGCAATCATTGAAAAGGACAAGATCATCGTTTCTTCGCCGTCTGTGTCGAAACCAATCGCTGTGCGATACGGCTGGCAAAATGTGCCTGACGTGAACTTGTTCAATGGTGACGGCTTGCCCGCCTCCCCCTTCCGCACCGATCGCAAATAACCGGCGGGCGATGTTTTTTCTTTGTTCGGCCGTGAGCATCTGTAATTACTGGCGGCACAGCAGATGAGCACGACACCTCTTCTTTCCATGCGCGGAATCGGCAAACGATTCCCCGGCGTGATCGCACTCGACAACGTCGGCCTCGAAGTCGGCAAAGGGGAAGTCCTCGCGCTCTGCGGCGAGAACGGTGCGGGTAAGTCCACGCTCATGAAAATTCTTGGCGGCGTTTATCAGCCCGACGCCGGCGACATTTTGGTGGACGGCCAGCCGGTGAAGATCAACAACGTCACCGACGCGATGAAGCTCGGCATCGCGTTCATTCATCAGGAACTCAACGTCCTCGATAACCTCGACGTGGCGGCGAACGTTTTTCTGGGTCGCGAACCGCTCATCGGCCCGTTTAAATTGATTGACCGCAAAAAAATCCACGCGGACACCGAGCCGTATCTCAAACGTCTCGGATTGAACATTTCCAGCAAGATGCGCCTCGACCGACTTTCCATCGCGCAACAACAGATGGTTGAGATTGCCAAGGCTCTGTCGCTGAATGCGCGCATCATCATCATGGACGAACCCACGTCCAGCCTCACGCTGTCGGAAACGGAACGGCTGCTGGAACTCGTTTGCGAACTGAGTGAGCAGGGCGTGAGCGTGATTTACATTTCGCATCGGCTTGGCGAAGTGGAGCACTGCGCTGATCGCGTGGTTGTTCTGCGCGATGGGAAGAACGCCGGGAAGTTGAGCAAAGAAGAAATCTCCCACGACCGCATCGTGGGCTTGATGGTCGGGCGCGACATCAAAAGTTTTTACGTGCAATCCACGGCTGTGAAAACGCCCGCCTACCTTCGGGTCCGTGGCGCGCATTCCAGTCGTTATCCAGACCGGACGGTTTCGTTTGACGCGTCGCGCGGAGAAATACTGGGTTTCGCTGGGCTGGTAGGTGCGGGGCGTTCGGAGATTGCCAAAGCCATCGTTGGCCTAGATGCGCACGGCGGTGGAGAAGTTTCCCTCGGCGAAGCGCGCGTGCGAATTGAATCCCCGCGCGATGCCATCAACAGTGGCATTTATCTCGTGCCGGAAGATCGCCGCGGCGAGGGACTCGTCACCCGCATGGCAGTGCGCGAGAACATCACGCTGCCGTCGCTCGAACGTTTCACTTCGATGTTCATGATCCGGCGGGATCGCGAACGTAAAACGGCGGACGAACAAATCACGTCGTTGAACATCAAAACGCCCGGTTGCGAAACTGCTGTCGTCAATCTCAGCGGCGGCAATCAGCAAAAGGTCGTGCTTGGCAAATGGCTTTCGATGTCGCCGAAGGTCATGATTCTAGACGAACCGACGCGTGGCATTGATGTCGGCGCGAAGGCGGAGATTTATCGCATCATGCGCGCGCTGGCCGACAACGGCGCGGTGATTTTAATGATCAGCAGCGACATGGAGGAAGTATTGCACGTGAGTGATCGCGTGGCTGTGATGCACGAGGGACAAATCACCGGCGTGCTCGAACGCGCGGATTGCAAGGAGGAAAATATCATGCAGCTCGCCGTCGGGAAAAAAATCACTGCGGCGAAGGCGGCATTTTCGGAATGAAAAAAGAACTGGGACTTTTCGTTCTGCTGATCGTGCTCTGCCTCACGGTTGTCGGTGTGGAAATCGGACAACAATTGCACGACGGCTCAACGTGGGGTGAGTTGACCAAGCCGCGCTTCCTCACGGCCATCAATTTCAGCAATCTTGCGACACGCATCGGACTGTACGGCGTGTTCAGCCTTGGGCTGGGCCTCGTTATTATCGCCGGGGGTATTGATCTCTCGGTTGGCTCGATGGTTGCGCTCATCGGCGTGATTCTTTCCATTGCGCTCACAGAATGGAAATGGGGCTGGGTCGCGTCGGGTATGTTGGTCGTCGCTCTCCCGATGGCGCTGGGCTGGGCCCATGGGAAGCTCGTTACGCAGGCGAAGGTGCAACCGTTCATTGTCACTCTTTGTGGCCTGATGATTTATCGCAGTCTTGCCCGTTACATCGCGGACGACGGCACGAAAGGTTTCGGCGACGCGGAAGGGTTCAAAGGCTTTGCGAATCTGGCGAACGGAAAAATGCTCGGCGTACCGTCGCCGTTTGTGATTCTGATTCTGCTATCCGTGATTCTGTGGTTCGTATTACACCGTTCAGTGTACGGCCGGTATCTGTTTGCCGTGGGTCGTAACGAGGATGCCACGCGTTTTTCCGGTATCAATACGCGTCTCGTTATCACCGCGAGTTACATTCTCTTAGGCGCGCTTACCGGCCTGGCAGGAATTCTCTGGGCGTTCTATACCAACTCCATCTCGCCTTCCAATCACGGCAATTCTTTCGAACTCTACGGCATTGCGGCGGCGGTTCTTGGCGGTTGCAGTCTGCGCGGCGGCGAAGGCTCGATCGTCGGTATCCTCATCGGCACGGCGTTGCTGCAAGTCTTGGAAAACCTCGTAAACCTGCTCGGCATTAAAAGCTCACTCACTCTCGCCGTCATGGGCACGGTCGTGCTTGTTGGCGTGCTCGCCGACCAGTTCTTCCAAAACCGGGCGGTGAAAAAAATGGTGCGGCGGTGAAGTTTGAGGCTGGTTGCGGCTAGTCATCGCCGTCGCGCCTTTCCAGATATCACTTCTCTTCCGTGATGCCCAACGCGCGAAGTTCATTTCGGGCCTGCGTAAAGTTCGGTTGCAAGCGAAGGGCAGTTTGAAAGCGATCGATGGCTTCGGCTATTCTTCCACTGGCCACCAGGGATTTTGCCAGTGCGAACTGCGTCAAGGGATTTCCCGGTTCGAGGCGAACGGATTCCTCCAGTTGCACAATTGCATTGGCGAATTCGCGTTGCCGAAACAGCAAGGTGCCCAGGTCGCCGCGGGCTGGAGCAAAGTCCGGCTTCAACTGAACGACCTCCCGGTATTGTTCAATTGCTTCGCGGCTCCGGTTCAGCATGGCCAGAGCACGGGCATAATTGTAACGGAACTCCACCCGGTCGGGCTTGGCGCGAACGGCTGATTCGAAACAGGGGACCGCTTGGATATAGTCTTTCCGGTCCGTAAGCAAGCATCCCATGCCATTCCAGGGGTCGCCGTAGTTCGGTTTGATTTCAGCGGCTCGGCGGTAATTTTCAAATGCCTCAGCAGCGCGGCCCTGCTGGTCGTAAAACCAACCAAGACAGTAGTAGGCGATGAAGTTATCCTTGGAAACTGCGATGGTATGCCGGCACAACGTTTCGGAATTGCTCCAATGAGGCAATTGATAGCGAGTGCGCGCTGCGCATGCGACGAGCACGATCGTCGCGGCGATGACGGGCAGAATCTTGGGTAACTTCCATCGCAGGCAAAATTCGCCAGCAGCCCACACCACGATCACAAAACAGCCGACCATTGGGAGATAGGCGTACCGATCCGCAACGGTTTGCGCTCCCGCCTGAATTATTCCACTGACCGGGATCAGCATTCCAAAAAACCAAAACCAGCCCATGAAAGCAAAGGGCCACTTCCGTCGGTTCCCGATGGCAAGAGAACATCCGCCGGCCAGGATCAAAACGGAAAGAATCAACATCGCCGCGTTCCAATGAAATACTCGTGGATAAGGTGTTGCCAGATTCGCGGGCCAAAAAAACTTCCCCAGATAATGCGCATAGCTGACAAAAAAATTCTCGATGCGTGATGATGCGGAGTACCCGGCTAGAGGCTGTAAAACTCCCGCGCTTTCTTGAAACAGCACCGTCGTAACTGTGGAAATGCTCGCGACCAGCAAGAACGGAATTTTTTCGCTGATTAAGGGAAACCATTTCAATGAAAGGGTCTGTGTGTTTTTCCCACACCGTTTGAGTGGCCAAAAGTCCAAAAACAGCAGGAGACACGGCAGCGTGACGAGCATGGGCTTGCTCATCAAAGCCAATGCAAAAAGAATCAGGGCGGCCCAGTAGTTAGTGGAACTCAAAAAGTACGGCTTGGCGGTGGCGGATTCTTGTTGGTTGTCTTTCTGAACATGTCGCGAGTAAAACCAAATGGCGAGCAATCCGAAGAAGGCGCACAACAATCCCTTTCGCTCTGAGATCCACGCGACCGATTCCACTTGGACCGGATGCCACGCGAACAGCGCCGCCACGATCGCGCTGGACCACA
>Ga0184628_10001938_pt1 | contig 10070 bp, 8 predicted proteins | sample PLM4_5_b1_FD_133149 | JGI IMG/M metagenome (GOLD analysis project Ga0184628, IMG submission 133149) | Groundwater sediment microbial communities from an aquifer in East River, Colorado, USA - PLM4_5_b1 | ecosystem: Environmental > Terrestrial > Soil > Riparian zone | place: USA: East River...
CAATTTTGCAGGTGCACCCGAAGGTTATCGTTCTGACCGACCAGGAGGTTCGGCAATCCTGAGACGGGGGGTGAGGGGTACAGAATTGCCTTTTTTCTACCCTCACCCGGTGCTTTGCCACACCCTCTGCCTTCAGGAGGAGGATTTGAATTTCAATCAAACCAGTATCGGAAGCTCGCTTTGATACTTCAACGAAGTCACTCCCATGATTTCTTCAATCGCAGCGCGGGCGGATGGGGATGGCAGGGCCCAGCCTTCCTTGTAGTGAAATGCAGCACGCACCGTCTTTGAGCCAAAACGATCGTCGAGAATTTCCAGATACTCCGGCGAAACCAGCGCCGGATGACAAACACCGCATGCGCGGCTGAGCTGCAGCAGTTCCTTCCTCAGCGTGACGATGTAATTGGACATGCGCGCGGATTTGAGCTCCGGGTCGAGTCCGTGCATCAGCCACTTGTTTTGCGTGGCAACTCCGGAGGGGCACATTCCGGTATGGCAGCGTTGCGCCTGAATACAGCCAATTGACATCAGCGCCTCGCGTCCCACATTGATCATGTCGCAGCCCAGTGCGAAGGCAAACAATGCAGACTCCGGGAATCCCAGTTTGCCGGATCCGATGAAGACCACGTCGCGCTCCAGCCCCATTTCGGCAAATTCCTTGTAGACGCGCCCCATGGCCTGTTTGAACGGCAGAGCAACGTGATCGACAAATACCCGCGGTCCTGCGCCAGTTCCGCCTTCTCCGCCGTCGATGGTGACGAAGTCGACACCACGCCCGGTTCTCACCATTTTTCGCGTGAGCTCGCGCCAGAAGTGCTGTTCTCCAACCGCCGATTTGATGCCCACGGGTAGCCCCGTCGCATCAGCGAGCATCTCGACGAAATCCAGAAGACCATCGACATCGTGAAACGTGCTGTGTGCAGAAGGACTGATGCAATCTTTTCCCATGGGTATGCCGCGAATCGCAGCAATCTCCGACGTCACCTTTGCCGCGGGAAGGACGCCGCCAAGTCCCGGCTTTGCTCCCTGACTCAACTTGATTTCGATGGCGCGTACGGGGTTTGCCGCGACGCTTTCCAGAAAATGTTCCATTGAGAATCGCCCGTCCGGAGTCCGGCATCCGAAATACCCAGTGCCGATCTGCCACACCAGTTCGCCTCCCATTCTGTGGAACGGAGAGATTCCGCCTTCGCCGGTCGTTTGAGAGCAACCCGCAAGCTTGCATCCACGATTGATCGCTTCCACTGCTGCCGAGCTCAGCGATCCGTAGCTCATTCCGGAAACGTTGACGGCCGACTCCGGACGATAGGCCTTTCTTCGTCCCCGCGCACCACCAAGAATTTTGGCGGCGGGCAACCGGTACTGGGGATCGTAGCCAGGATCTCCGGGATGTGGAGCGTTCAGAGGAAATGCGGCATGTTTGACGATGAGGTAACTCGGCGCAAGTTCCAGATCATTGTCGGATCCAAATCCAAAGTAATTGTTTTCGCGCTTCGACGACGCATAGATCCATGTCCGCTGATCGCGGCTGAATGGGCGTTCCTCACCGTTGCTGGTAACGATGTACTGGCGAAGCTCCGGACCAATCGCCTCGAACAGATAGCGAAAATGGCCAATGATCGGGAAGTTGCGGAGAATGGCGTGTTTCCGTTGAACCAGGTCGTGGATGACGACGATACCGAGGAGCACCACGAGAGTGAGAAGGATCCACATATCTGTGGAATATCGGCATGGGACTGGGCAGACTTGAGGAGGAAAGTTGGGCGTACGGGATTGCCCTCCTGAGTCAGGAGGGCAGCGGGATCGCGAAGCGCATCCCGCGAGGGGTGGCTCCAAAACGGCGCTTTGATGGTTAGCAGCTTTGGAACCACCCCGGCGCTTCGCGCCACCCCTCCTAACTTAGAAGGGGAGTTGCGCTTCTGCCCACAATAGTCCAGTTAGATGGCGATGACTCCATTACTGTCGCCAAACTTCTCCACTGGAACATCCAGTTTTTGAAGCATCGCGACCAGGAGGTTCGACATCGTCGTGTCTTTCGGATTGCGAATATGCCGCCCGCCTTTGAGTTTTCCGGAAGCACTACCCGCAAGAACGATTGGCAACGGATTGTGGTTGTGTTGATTCCCATCGGCCATCGCGCTGCCGTAGAGAACCATGGAATGATCGAGCAGAGTCCCGTCGCCATCCGGCGTCGTCTTCAGTTTGTTCAGCAGATAGGTAAAAATCGTCACGTGATACCTGTTGAGGACCGCAAACTTATCCATATTCTCCCGGAGATTCGAATGATGCGACAAGGTATGGAACGCATCTCGAATCGTACTCTTCGGATACGTTGCACCGCTGAGTTCCTTTGCCATGAGCATCGTCGAAACGCGCGTGATGTCGGCCTGCCAGGACAAAACCTGAAGGTCGAACATCAATTTGATGTGCTCTTCGAAATCCGTCGGAATTCCCACCGGTGCCGTCGGCAGCTTGAGATCGGGCGAAAGGTTCTGTCCCGCTTTCTGAATCCGGCGTTCGATCTCATTGACATCCGTGAGGTAGGCATCAAGCTTCACCCGGTCCCCTGCTGGAAGTGTCTTCTTCAGCGATGTAATCTCGCCCATCACGGAATCCAGCAGACCGACAGACTGCTCTCTCCGTGATCTCCGCTCGGCATCGTTGGCACCGTCACCGAACAATCGTTCGAACACCACCTGAGGACTATTGGACATCGGAAGCGGCGACGTCGGACCCTGCCACGAAAGCGTATTCCGATATGCGCAGCTGAGACCGTCGCAGGTGAGGCTCGTACCTTCGATCGCCATCTCAATCGACGGCAGCGGCGTGTCCTGTCCGATCTTGTTTGCCGCAGCCTGATCCATCGTGATGCCGAGATACGCCTGTGGCCCGGCTTTGCCGTTGGCACCGCTGAGAAACGCCGCGGCAGACCGGTTGTGATTCGCCGTTGCCGAACCACTGCCGTAAGCCATGGGGTGGCTCAAATCGCTGATGATGTTCACCTGATCCCGGAATGGCTCAAGAGGAGTCAGGATTTCCGAGAACTCAAAATCGGTGCCGTCTTTCACAGGTGTCCATTTATCCATCGTGGCGCCGTGGGGAAAATAGATTGCGCTGAATCGTGTTCTTGGACTCGCTGCTGTTTGCGCCATGGGCGTCGCGGCGGGAATCATCGACTCCAGCAGGGGCAACGCCACAACGACGCCAGCGCCCTTAAGGAATGTCCGGCGAGAGAGATGTTTCTTCGTGATAAATGCCATCGGGGCCTCCTGATTTATTCGACTATCGCTTCACCTTGGTCTGGAACGGCGCGCTTTTGGCTATTCCCAGAACCAGCGAAGAAAAACGGTCACCATTCTTTGATGCATCCCGGACAATCAAGCGTACGGTCGGCATGTCGTTATAGTCCACGGCGCGTCCGAGCGCGTAGGTCAGCATTTTTTCCGTTGCCGTCGTGACAAACATATCGGAACGGCTGAGCAATGCTTTCTTCAGATCCGCAGAGTTGTTCAGAGCAGTGCCATCCACCAGCACTCCCGACGCGTTGATCGGAACTCCACCGTCGACTTCGCGCCACTTTCCGATGAGATCAAAATTCTCGAGCGAGAATCCTATGGGATCCATGATTTTGTGACAAGACGCGCAGACGGGCTGCACGCGATGCGCTTCCAGGCGCTCACGCAACGAGTTGGGTTTTGCAGCCTTCGGATCCGGATCGAGATTGACCTCGACATTGGGAGGCGGTACCGGTGGCGGAGTTCCAAGAATATTCTGGAGCACCCACTTGCCGCGAAGCACCGGCGATGTGCGATTCGCGATGGAGGTTACCGTCAAGATACTTCCCTGCCCGAGCAGTCCGCGGCGAGGACTGCTGGCCTCGAGAGGAATGCGCCGGAAGTAATCTCCGCGGATATTCGGAATGCCATAGTGCCGCGCGAGCCGTTCATTCACAAATGTGTAGTCGGCATCGAGCAGCGTCAGCAGACTCTTGTCTTCGCGAACGATACTGTCGAACAGCATCTCCGTTTCCTTGATCATGGCCTGACGAAGATTTGCGTCAAATTCCTTTGTGTCCGGCTGCAGGCCTGCGAGCTCCCGCAGATAGAGCCACTGCCCGGCGTAGTTCTTCACCAGCGCGTCGGACCTCGGATCTTTCAACATGCGGCGAACCTGCAGCTCCAGCGTCGCGGGATCCTTGAGTTTGCCGGCGTTCGCGATTTCGAGCAGCTCATCGTCAGGCATGCTGCTCCACAAAAAGAATGAAAGTCGCGACGCGAGAGCGAAGTCATTCACGCGATACGCCGTGCCCGCCTTCGCGGTCGCCGGTTCGTCTTCCATACGGAAAATGAATCGTGGGGCGACGAGGATTCGCGCCAGAGCCTGCTGGATGCCGACTTCGAAATCCCCGTCCTTGCGTCCCTGTTGATAGAACGTCATCAAGGCATCCACTTCGGAATCGTCCGCGAGCGGACGCCGAAACGCGCGCCGCGCGAGAGTCGTGAGAATCTTTCGAGCGCAGGGCACTTCTTCCGTGGCATTTGCCGGATGACAAACGAAAATGCGATTGCGGCTTGGTGTGTCCCCAGCACCCGAAGCGTTGAAGGGTCCGGTAATGACCAGAGTCGATACACCGCCACCAACGGCAAACTGCGAATTCACGCGGTGGTCCGAATAGGCGTCATCCACGCCGCCGGCCTTGCGGCCTTCAATCACGGCAAGTCCGATCGTATGCGGCCCAGCCTTTACCGGGAGCCGCTGATTTCCGCGCACCGTGATGGGCTGACCATCCAGCGTGATATCGGTTCCTCCACCGCCGCCACGCGCGCCACCCGGAGCCCCACCTCCCCCGACAGTGAATTGATATTCCGCGTCGAGTGGAAACGTATAGCGGATCAGCATGCCGCCGCGAGTCCCAAGTGGCAGACCTTCCAGACGCTTGTCCTGAACCAGACCACTCGGTGCAATAAACGTCGTCTGAGTTGGAATCAGCGTGCGATCGCCGACAGCGCGACGGCTGATCTTCATGGCTGCCGAAACATATCCCTGAATGAGTGTCGGTGAAACGCCGAGGGCGTCGGCTATGTTGTCAAAGCCTTCATTGGAGTCATCGGATGGCAGCATCGTGGAAACATCGACGTCGATGCCCAGCAGGTCGCGAATGACGTTGGCATACTCCGTACGGTTCAGACGATGCAGCACCGGCGAGCCCACATTCGGACTTGCGGCCGCAGCCTTGTCGAGACGCGTTTCAAGCTCCGTCGCAAATGAATCGAGATTTGCTCGCGACGGACGCGGCTGGCCGCTGGGCGGCATCATGCCGGTTCGCACCTTGCGGACCACGCGCTCCCAGACCGCAGCGTCCTGGCCCACTTTATCGAAATCGAGCTTCTCCAGAGACATGCCGCCGGCGTTGTCGTCCTGATTGTGACAACCGGAGCAGTACTGATTCATAAGGGCCTTCTGCGGATTCTGAGCAGCGGGCGCCGCTGCCGGACGAGTGGCCTGGAGCGAGAAGACCGCCCGGGCCTGAGTTGCAAAAAGGCACAAGACACAAATAGCAATTACGGGAGCAATCCGCTGGATCTGATTCATGGAGTACCCATCAGCTTCTTGATTAACGCAATCGAAGTCGGCTTGGGCTGTGCCGGATGCGTTGCGAGGAATACGCCTTCCGCCCAATTGAGCGGTGTGCGTCCTTCTTTATCTTTCACGTCGAGCTTCGCGCCTTTTTCGAAGAGATAATTGATGATCTCGTCGGAGCCGCGATTTGCGGCGCCATCAATTGCCGTGAGTCCCATGGAGTTCACGTCGTTGACGCTCATGCCGAGATCGAAGCAAAGCTTTACGGCTTCGAGCAATGCCGGCTGACCTTCGTCATAGGTTTGAGCATAAACCCAGTTGATTCCGGCTGCAGCCATCAAGGCCGTCGTTCCTCCGAAAGTCGGAATCTTCGGATCTGCGCCATGAGCGAGCAGCAGTTTCATGACGGTCACATCACCGGAAAGAGCTGCGGTGAGGAAGGGAGTTTGTCCGGTGAAATCCACCCACGAAAGTGATCCGGTCGTGGGAAGAATAAATCTGCGGATGGGTGGAGTCTCTTTCATCCGTGTGTTTGGATCCGCGCCCTTATCCAGCAGAATCTTTATGAGTGCAAGAACTGGCTCGCGGTCGACTCCGTTGGTGAAAGCAGAATTATCGACATCCATGTTTCGCACTTCGACAGCGGCCCACAATGGAGTGCGTCCATACCAGTCGACGACGTTGATGTCGGATCCCTTGTCGAGCAGGAAACCGGCCGTTTCCATGTGATTGTTGGTGATCGCCATTAGAAATGGTGTGATGCCATTCGGATCCGTCTGCTTCAGATCCGCACCGGCAGCGACCAGGATTTTGGCAGATTCGGTACGGCCGTCACGCGCGGCATACAGCAGCGCGGAGAGGCCTCCGGGAATGAGATATCGCGAGCCGCGATCCGGCAATCCGCCACGAACAATTCCGATGCCGTGACCGAAACCGGGGACAGAGTTAGGTAGAACGAACGCGGGCGTCTGTCCGGTGCGAGTCCGAACATTTACTTCTGCGCCACGATCGACAAGGAATTTCACAATGGGGGGGAAATTTTCGCGGACAGCCAACATCAGCGTGGTTTGCTGAACAGTGTCCTTGAAGGTTAGTGAAGCCCCTCGGTCCGCCAGAGTTTTCACGGCATCGAGACTGCCGCTTCGAACTGCTGCCCAGAGTGGAGGCTCACCCGCCGGATCCATCGCATTTGCATCCGCTCCGGCATCGAGCAGAACCCGGATCATTTCCGCATTTCCATTCGTAGAAGCGACGGCCAGCGGAGTGACACCCAGACGATTAGCGAGTTTCGGATCGGCGCCTGCACCGAGCAGAAGTTTCGCGGTAGCGACGTCGTCTACCAGCACGACCCAGTGGAGAGCAGGTGTACCGTCGAATCCAGGCGCATTCACCTCTGCGACATCGGCACCTGGCTTGAGCAGCGAGCGCACGGTTGCCATGTCGCGAACTCGCGCAGCATCCGCTATGGAAGACGTTGTTTCGGCCAAAGCGCCATAGCCTGCCGCTGGCACTAAAATCACTACGAAAACCAACCCGATGAGGACAACTGATCGAATCATGCGAGTCTCCCTCAATTTCCCGTGCCCAAAGGTATACACCGAGAGGGCGATTGCATGCAATAACTCCCCTAGGTTCATCAAAATTTCACCTCTGACCGACTGTTCTGCCGCCAGTTTTTCTGTTAGGATCTGCCGCATGAAAACCACATGGAATCGACTGACTCTGGGAGGGCTTGGAGTTGCGGCGCTGTCTTTCGGACTTCTGCTATCCAACTCTTTTATTTTCGGACAGCAAAGAGCGGCGGCACCGGAACCGGTCAAGCGCGTGACTCCAGAAGATCTGAAGTGGGTGGACGAACCAGACGGGCTGGGCTTTAAAACCGCAATCGTCGAAGGCGATCCCGCAAAGGCGGGTCTCTACATAATCCAGGTGAAGTTCCCTCCCTGGGTCATGAGCAAACCCCATTTCCATCCCGAAGCGCGATACGCCACAGTGCTGAAAGGTACCTGGTATACGGGGGCAGGCGATGTCTTCGATCCCGATAAGACCGTTGCCTTGAAGCCCGGCAGCTTCATGAAGCATCCGTCCGGCGCGCATCACTACGATGGGGCGAAGGGGGAGGAAGTGATTCTCCAGTTGATGGGCATGGGTCCCAGCGCCACCACGCGAATGCATCCGGAGCAGGGTCTGTTCGCAAGTTCGAAGACAAAGTAATTCCATGCAATGGTGACCCTGGAGGAAGCAACCCTCATTCACGCGCCGATTGAACGGTGTTTCGACCTGGCCAGGAGTGTGGAAGTGCATCTTGCCGGGAACGTTCACAGCGGAGAGTCCGCCATTGCCACAGGTGGCGTGACCTCCGGACTAATCGGGCTGGGACAACGGGTCACCTGGCGCGCAAAGCACTTCGGCGTCTGGCAAAACCTTACAAGCGAAATTACAGCGCTGGATCGGCCGTCATCCTTTCAGGACACGATGGTGAACGGCATTTTTCGATTCATGCAGCACGATCACCTGTTCAGGAAATTATCGAGCGATGAAACGGAAATGAAGGACGTATTTCGTTTCGCATCACCAATCCCTGGCCTCGGGCGTCTGGCTGAGATGCTGTTTCTGCGACGATACATGCAGGCGCTTCTGATCGAACGAAATACCGCGATCAAGGAAATCGCAGAATCCAACGACTGGCCCGCCTACCTTGGAGACTGGCAGGGTTTGATCGATCTCAATTCTTGTCGAAAAAGAGGATATTGTTGATATCCGCTCCGGCAGCGGTCTTGCCCGTTACCGTGTTTGTCCTCGACTTCCCGTCTTTGGCGACAACGAGCTTCATCGAAGTCGTTACCTTTCCGGCTTTCTTGTTCACGACCTCCAGGGTGAAGTCGTCGATCTTCTGTATCGATACCGTATCCCGATCTGGATCGCCGGAAATCGGAGTGTCCTTGCCTCCAAACCTGGCAACGACATCCCAGTGAGTGGTTGTGCCGTCGGCGTTGACACGATCGACAATCTCGCGGATGCCATCTTTTAACAATTCCAGTTTCGTGGTCTGACTCCTGGGAGGCTTCCCCGGACTGTATTTCGATTTGGCCACGTTCAGTGTCCACGTTCCGGTGAATTGATCGGCGGCCTGAAGATATGCGGCCGACGCGAGTAGAAGAGCAATGGAGATGGTGGTTAGTCGTTTCATGCCGGGCATTCTATCGCTGCACAGTGAAATGGACAATCGGCCATTGCGTGCGTTATCGTACCGGCACTTCGCCTCGAGATAAGGAGCCAGACATGCGATACCTTCGACACGTTGCCTTCACCGCCGTTGCCGCGCTTGGAATATTTTCCATGCTTCCCGGACAGAAGGCAGTTATGAAGGGCCAGGGTCAAGCCGAGACGCTGGCCTGGGCGCCCGTTCCCAATGCACCGACGGGGTGGACGGCTCCCAACAAGCCTATCTGGAAACTGAAGGATCTTCTGGCAGACCACAAGGGCCAGGCAAGCTGGACTCAGACGGTGGTGAGCGACAACCTCCTGCATGCGGATTATGTTTCCATGGCGGTCGGTGAGAAGACACCGCGCCGATTCCATCCCGACAATCCGGAGTGGTGGATCGTGCAGGATGGACAGATCCGTTTCACGATTGAAGGACAGGAGCCCTTTGTCGCGTCGAAAGGCTGGCTGGTTCAGGTTCCCTACCGCAATATTTACAGCATGGAAACGGTTGGGACGACGCCGTCCCTGCGGCTTGAAGTGAATGTCGCCAACGCGACAAACATGTATCCGATCGACGAAACGCCGACACCAATTCCCGGAATGAATTTCATGAAGGTGAACGTCCGCAATGCTGCAAAAGGAAAGTACGACGCGGTGAACAAGCCTTTCCTCGACTTCAACGCAATGGTGGCCGCCGGCAGCTTTCAACAAACTCGGTTTGTTGTCGATGATCGTGCGTTCGCAAACATCATTCGCGGCAGGCAGGCCGAACGGGATAACCCGCTGGACAACGGTCATCTGCATGAAGTCTCCGGTGAGTTCTGGATGGTCCTGGAAGGACAGATCGAATACAAAATCAGCGGCATTCCCACCTTCGTGGCGGAGCAGGGCGATATCGTCTATGCACCAAAGCAGACATTTCATCGCGCTCATCATGCCGGGACCGGACCGTCCACACGGTTGGCGATGAACGGCTACCCGGACATGCTGCACAACTATCAGCCGACCGCCGATATGCAAGCCCCGCGTCCATGAAAAGGGGTCAGACCCCTTTTCCCGATATACTCTTCAGGTGAGTGCGATCAGCAAAACTGCAATTCAGGGCGAAGATGGATCGAATTCTGCTACAGCCGCTCGGTTACTTTTAGGGAGCGATACTTCCCTTCTCAGTTGCGATTCATTCCAGGAAGCATTTGATGCCCTCGATTCGGGAAAGGCAGCGAATGCCGTTCTGCCAATTGAAAACACCACCGCCGGATTGATTCAACCGGTATGGGACCGTC